>ERZ1090864.141-NODE-141-length-38827-cov-9.534767_pt1 | contig 38827 bp, 35 predicted proteins | sample MGYA00478479_ERZ1090864 | MGnify/ENA primary metagenome ERZ1090864 (study PRJEB33644, sample SAMEA5815743) | chicken gut metagenome | biome: Chicken; feature: Gastrointestinal Tract; material: Caecum | place: Ireland | collected 2019-01-01 | study: A study of the...
GGCAGATGCAGGATATGAAAGTGAAGAAAACGACAAAACAACTCGGAGCGGCGTTCCTGGCTGCGGCTGTAGTTCTCTCTTCGGCGCTTCCGGCGGCGGTTTCTGCGGAAGAACTGGCGCAGACCAGAGCCGGAGCCGGGGAATGGAAGTTTGACTTCAATATTGAAGGCAGCGAGACGGCAGACGGCTGGACAGGGATCACGGTCAATAAGAAAGGCGGATCATCTGCGACAGGGTATACTTATTCGGCGGATAAGGGATACGGGATCGTGGATACCGGAGCAAAAGTAGAAGGAAGGACAGAGTCTGTGGGAAATAACCCGGAGTTTTCGATCCCGGAGGAAGTGTATACAGACTTTGCGATCCTGAAGGGCAGGGAATTCGCGGTTGACGTGGAGAACGGTGTGTATACAGTGCAGTTTGTCATCGGCTCTACGAATTCCAACACGACGAACGTGGTGATCGAGGATGCGTATGAGGGCAGCCTCAATCCCGGGAAAACTCAGTATGGGATCATGACCATTGACAATGTGGAGGTCACGGACGGCCAGATGAACATGGCGTTTTCAGGCGACGGCCGTGTGAACGGCATCATCATCGGCTCTGTCGCAGCGCCGGAAAACGTGAAAGCGCAGGCAGACCTGGATCTTATGCAGGTGAACCTTTCCTGGGACGCTGTGGACGGGGCGGTTTCTTACAATGTATACCGCAATGTGGGTGATGTGGTCCAGAAGATCGGAAGCTCTGACTCTACAGGATATATTGACAAAGATGTGGAGCTTCTGGGCAGCTATACATACACGGTAAAGGCTGTCAGCGCTACAGGGATCGAATCAGCGGCGAGCGTAGAAGCTAATGTAACGGTACAGGATACATCAGCGTCAGCTCCGGCAGCGCCGACAGGCGTAGAGGCGGCAGTGACGGAAGAAGCGACTGTCATTACATGGGAGCCTGTGGAGAATGCGGTAGAATACGAGGTGTACTGGTCTGACCGCAACAGGACGGACCTGGAAGGGACGGACGGCTATGCTCTCGCGGGCAAGACGGCAGAAACTTCCTATACATACGAAAAATCCACGCATATCAACCGTTGGTTTAAGGTAGTCGCGGTCGGAGCCGGCGGAAAATCTGAGGCGTCTGAAGCGGCGGCTGCCGGGATCGGCACAGTGATCAATGCCCAGGCGGAATATCTGGACAGAGGTCTGGTTGCGGTCAACACTTCAGAAGGAGTGTTCGTAAGCTTCCGCATCCCGGGCGATGAATATGCGCAGGGAGCTTCCTATCGGATCCTCAGAGACGGCGAGGTGATCAAAGAGATCGGCTCCGATGAGAATTCAAACTATCTGGATACAGAGGGCACCCCGGAATCTGAGTACAGCGTGCAGGCAGTGATCGACGGTAAGGTATATAAGGCATGCGATCCGGTGACGCCTTGGTCTGCCCAGTATATGGAAGTGCCGCTCCAGAAACCGGAGCCGTATCATGATGACAAGCTGACCGCGGAGTATGAGTATGTGCCGAATGACACAAATATCGCGGATGCGGACGGCGACGGAGAGTATGAGCTTTTTGTAAAATGGGACGGGCTGTCTCATGACAATTCCGAAGAGGGCTACACATCACCGGTATATATCGACTGCTACAAACTTGACGGAACTCTGCTGTGGCGGATCGATCTTGGCATCAATATCCGATCCGGCGCACACTATACACAGTTCCAGGTGTATGATTTCGACGGCGACGGCAAAGCGGAAGTGATCTGCAAGACCGCTGACGGTACAGTGGATGGAAAAGGCAATCCGATCGATGGAACAGACGAAGTGGTTGACTACCGTTCTGTAATAGGCGAGACATCTTCCACGGGTCTGACTTATAAGAGGGATGGATATATCCTGGACGGACCGGAGTATCTGACTCTGTTCGACGGTGAGACCGGAGAGGCGCTTGACACGATTGATTACGATCCAGGCAGAGGAGATGTGACTGCATGGGGAGATGACTACGGGAACCGTGTAGACCGCTTCCTCGCAGGCGTGGCATATCTGGACGGCGAGACGCCGAGCGCGATTTTTGGAAGAGGGTATTACACACGTGCTGTAGTATGTGCCTACAATGTAGTGGACGACAAGCTGGAGCAGATCTGGAAGATTGATTCCAATGATGAGCAGAGTGCCGGACTGTATGGACAGGGCGCACATTCCCTTACATCTGCGGATGTGGATGGAGACGGCTGCCAGGAAGTGATCTACGGTTCTGCCACGATCGACAATGACGGTACTCTTCTCTATTCACTCGGACAGAAAGGCGAACGCCACGGCGGACACGGGGATGCGGAGCGTGTCAGCGACTTTAACCTGAAAAATCCGGGGCTGGAGATCTTTATGGTACATGAGAACCATCCGTGGGATGCAGGGGTAGAGATGCACGACGCAGAGACCGGTGATTACCAGTTTGCGCTCCCGACGACAGATGATACAGGAAGAGGCGCATCAGGAGATATCGATCCGCGATATGAAGGAGCGGAGTCCTGGGCAGTTGGCACTAATACATGGAATTCAAGATCCGGAAGACTTGTCTCTCAGGACGGAGAACTGATCACGGAGACCATCCCGGCGGCAAACTTCATGATCTGGTGGGACGGCGATCTGGGAAGAGAAATCCTGGATCATACATATGATGACAAGCCGGTTTCCGTAAATATTTCCAAGTGGAACTGGGAGACAGAGAAAGAGGAAGTGCTTCTGGAATCAGATGAAGTATACTCCAATAACGGCACCAAAGGAAATCCCTGCTTCCAGGCGGATATTTTCGGTGACTGGAGAGAAGAGGCGGCGTGGAGGACTGCGGATGGAAATGCGATCCGCATTTACACGACGACAGATCTGTCAGACTACCGCCTGTATACACTGATGCACGATACTCAGTACAGGACTCAGGTGGCGTGCGAGGCGACAGGATACAATCAGCCGCCGACAACCAGCTTCTATATCGGATTTGACGAGGATCTGATGAATGTGCCGGTGCCGACACTGGATATCGTAAACAACCGTCAGGGCGAAGCCGTGGAAGAGCCGGAACAGCCGGAGCTGAACACAGACGTGCTGAAAGATGCGGTCAGTGCGGCGGAAGGGCTTGACTCTTCTGATTATACGGCTGAGAGCTGGCAGGCGCTCCAGGAAGCTCTGGCAGCGGCAAAAGACGCTCTGGCAAATGCATCTACCCAGGAGGAGATCGACGCGGCATTCGATGCTCTGGCGGGTGCGCTTGAGGACCTGAAACCGGCAGACGGTTCCGGGCAGACTCAGGATCCGTCAGATACATCGGATAAGGATACGCAGGATAAAGATACCCCGGACAGCGGGAAGGCTGCGCAGACAGGGGATGATATTCCGGCAATCTGGAGTATCCTCGCTGTGATGGCGGCGGCAGTGCTGGTATCCGGCGGAGTCCTGGCATACAGGAGAAAACGCGGATAAATCCCGGTGGGCATAAAATTGCATTATACAAAAAATGGACAGGATCTGAACGGCAGGTTCTGTCCTTTTTTATTGTACTTGCCGCCGCGCTGTGCTAAAATTTACATGGACAGCCCGGCAGGAGACGGAGCCGGGCAGCCGTGACATCTGAAGATTGTTTCGAGGCGGGGACAGCCGGTGGAGGGCAGAACATGATCAATGACGCGATGGAGTTTGCAGCGAAGGCACACGAGGGACAGTTTCGCAAAGGGACGAGGCGGCCCTATATCGTCCATCCCATCGAGGTGGCGGATATCGTGTCCACGATGACGAAGGATGAGGAGGTGATCTGCGCGGCTGTGCTGCATGATACGATCGAGGACTGCCGCGGGATCACAAGGGATGTGTTAAAGCTCCGGTTTGGGAGCCGCGTGGCGGATATGGTGGCGCAGGAGAGCGAGGATAAGTCGAAGACGTGGGAGGAGCGCAAAGGCGCGACGATCAGCCGGCTGAAAGACGCGCCGGTGGAAGTGCAGATGATCGGGCTTGCGGACAAGCTTTCCAATATGCGCGATATCGACCGCGATTACCCGAAGGAGGGGGACGCGCTCTGGGCGCGGTTCCGCATGCAGAGCAAAGCAGCCCTGGCATGGTACTACAAAGGAATACGGGATGTGCTGGAGGAACGGTTCTCCGGCGTGCCGGCATTTGAGGAATACTGCCGGCTCATTGATAAAAATTTCGGGCCGGGACCGGCGCATACAGAGTGGATGAAAAGTGAGAAAGTATGAGAAAGATGGCTGGGTATAAGGAAAGGAGACGGGCGGCAGATGGGGACAGGCACAAGAGTAATCTGTTTTGCAAATAATAAAGGAGGGAGCGGGAAGTCAACGACATGTTCCAATGTAGGGTACGCCCTGGCACAGGCTGGACGCAGGGTGCTTCTGATCGACGGGGATATGCAGATGAACCTTTCCCTCTCTCTTTTTGATGAGGATACTGTGCTGGGATTTGCGCAGGGAGATAAAAATCTTTACGAAGGGATCCGCAGGCAGGATGACCTGGCGGAATATATCGTACATACGCCCTACGAGGGGCTGGATCTGATCCCGTCTTCCACGCTGATGAGCTCCATAGAATATGAACTGTTCACAAAGTGGCAGAGAGAGTACATCCTGAAAAAGGGGCTTAAAAAGACCCGGGAGTCGGGAGAGTATGATTATATCCTGATCGACGCCCCGCCTACGCTGGGCGGATGGGTGATGAATATCCTCTGCGCGTCGGATGAGATCATCATCCCGGTGGAAGCTTCTCCCTGGGGGCTCTTTGGCCTTGGAAATATGTTTGAATTCCTGGACGACGTAAAGGAGATCGCCCCGGACCTGAAGCTGGGCGGCATTGTGATCACAAAGGTAGACACGAGGAAGAATTATTTCCGCCAGACGCTGGATACGTTAAAAGAACTGGATGATGTGAAAGTGTTTGACACTTATATCCGGGTGGACAGCGGGATCGAGTGGTCGCAGGATAATAATGCTCCGGTCATAGCGTACAAGAAGGGGAGCCGGAGCGCGAAGGAATACATGGCTCTGGCGCAGGAGATCGACGCTGCCCGGTAAAACCCCGGCAAACAGCGCTGCGCGGCCGCATTATGGAATGAAAGGCAGCAGGATGCATCAGGAATTGCTCAGGGAGCTCTCGGTCATCACGGAAGAGGAACAGAAGATCCTCGACGGACGGCAGGAGATCGACCCGCAGATTTATACGGAAAAGAAGGATATGGTCATTGACAGCGGTAAGCTTCTCCAGAGGGGGAAGCTTATTCAGGTGCGTCCGCATACGAGGTTCGTCCATTTCCCGGAACACACCCATAATTATATTGAAGTGATCTATATGTGCCAGGGCAGTACGACGCACATCCTGAACGGTCGCGAGGTCGTGTTAAAGCAGGGGGACCTGCTCTTCCTGAACCAGAACGCAGTCCAGGAGATCCTGCCCGCGGGAAAGGATGACATTGCGGTGAATTTTATTATCCTGCCGGAATTCCTTGATACGGCGTTTGAGATGATGGGGAAGGAAGAAAACCAGCTCCGGGATTTCCTTGTCGGCGCACTCTGCGGGCGGGACGGAGAGACGGGCTGGATGTATTTCCATGTGGCGGACATCCTGCCGGTGCAGAATCTGATAGAAAATATGGTGTGGACGATCTTTTATGATTCATCCAACAAGCGGAGCTGTATGCAGATTACGATGGGACTCCTTTTACTCCAGCTTCTGGACTGCATGGACAAGATGGAGTCCGGGGGACGGAAGTTTGACAATGAGATCACAGCGGCAGTGCTCAGCTATATCGGGGAGCATTATAAGAACGGGACCCTTTCCGAACTGGCGGAGCAGATGGGATACGACGTATACTGGCTGAGCCGGGAGATCCGCAGGAGAACGGGCAGGACCTACAAGGAACTGCTCCAGGAGAAGCGGATGCAGCAGGCAGTGTATCTCCTGGGGAACAGCCGGATCCCGGTGACAGACATCATCGAGTCCGTGGGCTATGACAATACGAGCTATTTTTACAGGAAGTTCCGGGAGCGGTACGGGATGAGCCCGAAAGAATACAGAGGCAATTTATACAAAATGCCGGAAAAAGATTTGTGAAAAATGCAAGAAAGAACGTTAAAATGAAGATAAACTGCAAATAAGGACGCTGTTTTATATAAATAGCGTCCTTTTTTTGTCTATTTCTTCTAATTATAATAAAAGCAGATAATGATAATCGAAGAAGGAGGCACAAGAGATGGACAGATATTATTTGGCTGTTGATATCGGGGCATCCAGCGGGCGCCACATGCTTGCCAGCATGCAGGACGGGAAGATGCAGCTCGAAGAGGTGTACCGTTTCCCCAACGGGATGGACGATAAGAACGGCACCCTCTGCTGGGATGTGGACCGTCTTTTTGCGGAGATCAAAAATGGCCTTAAAAAATGTAAAGAGATCGGCAAGATCCCGGTTTCCATGGCCATCGACACATGGGGTGTTGACTATGTGCTGCTCGATAAAGACGACAGGATCCTCGGCGATACTGTGGGATACCGTGACAGCCGCACAGAGGGCATGGACGAGAAAGTTTACGAGGTGATCCCCCAGGATGAGCTGTACGCGCGGACCGGGATCCAGAAGCAGATCTTTAATACCGTTTATCAGCTTATGGCTGTGAAAGAGTCGCATCCGGAGTACCTGGAGCAGGCGGAGAGCATCCTCATGATCCCGGATTATTTCCATTTCCTGCTCACAGGCGTGAAGAAAAATGAGTACACCAACGCCACGACAGGACAGCTGGTAAGCCCCAAGACTAATGACTGGGATTATGAGCTGATCGAGATGCTCGGGTACAATCCTAAAATGTTCCGTCCGGTATCCATGCCGGGGACCGTGGTCGGAGATTTTACGGAAGAAGTGCAGAAGGAAGTTGGATTTAACTGTACCGTCGTGCTCCCGGCGACCCACGATACGGGAAGCGCGGTGCTGGCCGTTCCGACCAATGACGACGACGCGGTGTACATCAGCTCCGGCACATGGTCGCTGATGGGCATCGAGCGCAAAGAGGCGGACTGCTCCATGGAGAGCATGAAAGCGAACTTTACAAATGAGGGCGGATATGACCACAGGTTCCGCTATCTGAAAAATATCATGGGACTCTGGATGATCCAGTCCGTGAAGAAAGAATTTACCGAAGACCTGTCATTTGCCCAGATCTGCGAGATGGCGTCCAAAGAGACGATCCCCTCGATCGTAGACTGCAATGACGACTGCTTCCTGGCTCCGAAGAGCATGATCAAAGCAGTCCAGGATTTCTGCAGCAGGACAGGGCAGCAGGTGCCGGAGACTGTGGGAGAGATCTCATCCGTGATCTATAACAGCCTGGCAAAATGCTACGGAGATACCGTGCAGGAGATCGAAGAGATCACCGGAAAGAAATACAGCACCATCTACGTAGTGGGCGGCGGTTCCAATGCAGGCTACTTAAACGAACTCACCGCAAAATATACAGGAAAGAAAGTCTCCGCAGGTCCGTCCGAGGCGACCGCCATTGGAAATGTCATCGTACAGATGCTCCATGACGGCATATTCAAAGACCTGCCCGAGGCAAGGACATGCGTGAGAGAGTCCTTTAACGTTGTAATGTACTAAAGGGGTCAGACCCCTTTGAGGCAAAGTATCCAAACAGGAGGAATTAACATGTTAGTTGAAACAAAAGCAAAAATTGGTGTATTTTCGATCGCGTTAGGTGCGTACCTTCCGCAGTTCCCGTCACTTGTACCGGAGTTTGAGGCGCAGTATGAGGCCTTTAAGAAGACGATCCCGGATACAGTGGAGATCATTGACGGCGGTATGGTGACGACAAAAGAGCAATCCCAGGCAGCGGGCGACCTGTTCCGCGCGGCGGATGTGGATCTGGTGTTCCTTCAGCTCCTTACATACGCTACATCCTACAACATGCTCCCGGCTGTGAAGGACCTGGATGTGCCGGTCGTGCTCGTGAATATCCAGAAGCTGAAAGCTCTGGACTATGACCACACAGACATCGCGACATGGCTCGGAGAGGGCTATGCGTGCGGCGCTGTGGGCGAGATGGTGGCTGACCTTGAAAGGTATGGTAAGAGACATGCGGTGATCACCGGCGTTGTCGAGGGCGGAGACCCGGGTGTCCAGGCAGAGATCGAAGACTGGTGCCGCGCCGCACAGACGAGAAGGAGATTCCGCGATACGAACATCGCCCAGATCGGCAGGCCGTATCCTGGCATGATGGATCTTTACATTGATGAGTCCAACCTGTACAGAAGGATGCACCTGTATACAAAGCAGTTTGACTGGGAGAAAATGTGGGCGATCGCAGACGATATCACAGACGAGGATGCGATCCGCGCGAAGGCACAGGATATCCTTGATACATTTGACATCGAGGGCGGCGGAAGCATCGAAGAAGTCTGGGAAATGGCAAAATATGTCGTTGCGTTTGAGAAATGGGTGAAAGACGAGAAGCTGGGGCTGATCGCTTCACATTACGACGGGTTCGCACAGGGCAAGGCCGGCGTCCTTGACAGTATGCTCATCCCGGCGTTCTCCATGCTGATCAAGCAGGGAACTGCATGTGCGGTAGAAGGCGACATGAAGGTTGCGATGGCGATGAGCATCTTAAAGACGATCTCAGGCACAGGCCAGCTTGCGGAGATGTATTCCATCGACTTTAACGATGATATCGCGATCATCGGCCACAGCGGTTCAGGCGACGCTGATATCTCCGATAAGAAACCGACCATGAAGATCGTGAAAGTATTCCACGGAAAGACAGGCGGCGGCTACCTGACCCAGTTCTATCCGTACACAGGTCCGGTGACTTACCTGGCGATCACACAGGACGGCGACGGACACTTCAAGTTCATCGTGGCGGAAGGCGTCAACGAGGAAGGCCCGATCCTCTCCTTCGGCGATACAAATATGAGAACACGCTTCACATGCGGCGCAAGAGAGTTTGTGACCCGCTGGAGCGAATGCGGCCCGACCCACCACTTTGCCGCTGCCACAGGCAGACATATCGATACGATCCTGAAAGTGGCGAAGATCTTTAACGTACCGGTAGACATTGTCACAAGGTAGGGTCAGACAAGAAAACGTCAGACAGGAAAGTGTCAGACAGGAAAGCGTCGGACGGGAAAGCATCAGACGGGAAGATATCGGGCGGGAAGACGGGGCGGCCGGAGAAGTCACGGTTTGGCGAACAGCCCGATATCCGGCGGGGCAAAGGTAAACAGGAAAAATGCAAGGAGCATCACAGCGCTGAAAAACAGGATAAGCGGGCAGGCTTTTTCGGCGCGCTCTGAATCCCATAGTTTCCAGGCAGTCCAAAAGGCTGCGAGGACAGCGGTGTAGAAGATCCCGATGTCGATCAAAGCGAGATTCCTTCCGAGGATCCCGGAATACGTGTAAAACAGCACTGGCACAAGCCATGTCCCGAGCAGCCCTCCGATGAGAATGGCGCACTGCATGGCGGGGAACTCCTTCCGGATCCCGGCGGGGAGGGGAAGGCTCCAGACCAGGATCGGGAAGAAGACCAGCTTCATGTGCTCCCATGTGGATTCGTTGACCGGGGAAAACAGAGCCACCACAGGGTTCTGCCCGGACCATTCGTAGAAAAAATGCGACAGGGTACCAAGAACCGCGCTGAAAACCAGACCTGCCGTGAGATAGACTTTTTCATATTTCATATTTTTTATATCCATAAAATACCCCCGCATACTGTATCTGCAGAAAAATCTGTGTAATACAGTATGCGGGGGTATCCTGGTTTTATTCATTTTATCTGCCTTCCAGAAAACTGAGGAATGCTTTCGTGGAATAATTCAGGATCAGCGAGCGGGGCACGCCGGCAAGTCTTGCTGCGTCTGCCGCGTATGTAAAATCGCCTACATGTCCTGTGCCATGGCTGTCACTGGAAAAGAGCACGGGATAATTGAAATGGCAGCAAAGGTTCAGGATCAGGAGATCGTTGAACTTTGTATCTCCCCGATACCCTTCAGGGCTTAAGGAACTGTTGTTGATCTCCAGAAGGACATGGTGTTCCATTGCGGCCTGAAACAGCCTGAAATAATCTACAGGAAATCTTGTGTCATCGCAGTGCCCGATGACGGCTACGCAGGGATTTTTCATGGCGTTGATATAAGCCTCTGTATTTTCTTCCTCTGTGCCAGGTTTTATGACTGGCTTATGCATGCTGGCGATCACATAGTCGAGGTGCGCGAGCACACTGTCATCCAGATCCAGATGTCCCTTCCGGTCGATGATATTGGCTTCTGCCCCGTAAAGAATGCGCACACCCAGACGCTCCTTCTGCGCGTATGCGAGATTGCGGAAATAGGAGACCCTGCCTCCGCCCAGTGTAGCGGGACCGTGGTCGGATATGCCCAGCATTTTCAGGTTCCGGGCTGCCGCTGCCTTTGCCATATCCGTGATAGTGGCTGCGGAACCGTGCCCGCTGGCGATGGTATGTGTGTGGATGTCGAATTCATACCGCTCAGAAGACGCGGAAGGAACTTCTGCTGTATGGCAGCCGTGAAAGATGATGTCCGTATGAGAATGTATTGCCATAAAACAAAGCCTCTCTTTCCTGGCGCCCTCTGGTATGAGGACAGTAAAATGTATGCAGATCTCCTGCACTGTGTTTAGTATGGAACATTTCCTATATAATGTCAATGAAGAAGCATAAAAAATCAATTGAAAAACAACAGAAAATATGTTGGTTTGTGTGGAAAGTCCCCGTTTTTCGGGAAAAAGGTCATTTTTTTCTATGCGAAACAGGCCGGGCGTGATATAATAAAAGAAGCAGTTCTGACGGGCCGGAACGGGTGCTGAGGAAGGGATCGCACCGGACCTGTACAGGAAGGATATACCGGCACAAAACCAGTGGTCAAACGCTGAATCTCACAAAAAACCAACATCAAATTTAGTTGACTATTGTGGGATTGTGTGGTAATATTCTAGCAGAAACAACACAAAACAAAATGTTTTGTAGAATCCAAGGAGGAGAAAAGATGCAAAACGAATACGAAATCAAAAAAGAAATGTGTGAGATCGGCAGGCGCGTATACAACCGTGGAATGGTTGCTGCAAATGACGGTAACTTTTCCGTAAAGCTTAACGACCATGAGTTTTTATGCACGCCGACAGGTGTCAGCAAAGGATTTATGACACCGGAGTACATCTGCAAGGTTGACGAGAACGGAAATGTGCTCCAGGCAAACAAAGGCTTCAGACCTTCCTCTGAGATCAAGATGCACATGCGTGTATATCAGAAGAGACCGGATGTGAAATCCGTTGTACATGCTCATCCGCTGTATGCTACAACATTTGCTATCGCGGGCATCCCGCTGACACAGCCGATCATGCCGGAAGCAGTTATCGCTCTCGGATGCGTGCCGATCACTCCTTACGGAACACCAGGGACAATGGAAATCCCGGATGCAGTTGAGCCGTACCTTGAGCACTTCGATGCAGTTCTCCTTGAGAACCACGGCGCGCTGACATATTCTGACAGCCTTCTCGCTGCATATATGAAGATGGAGTCCGTAGAGTTCTACGCACAGCTGTTATGGCAGACGATGCAGGTGGGCGGACCGCAGGAGTTCAGCCCGGAGCAGGTTGAGACACTGTACGAGGTAAGAAGGAAAATGGGACTTCCGGGAAAACATCCGGCTAATCTCTGCCCGAACGCAAAGGCAGGAAAACCGAGCTGCCACACATGCGGCGGAAACTGCGCGGCTAAGGCTGCACCGGCAGCAGAGGGAACAGACGCTGACCTGATCGCATCTATCACAAAGAAAGTTATGGAACAGCTGGGAATGTAAGAACAACAAAGTGAGGCAGAGCTATGAACGAACAGGACATCACCAATGCAGTGAGAGCTGTGCTTGCCCAGATGAAGGAGACGGCTCCCGCCCAGGAGAAGAAGCATGTCTGTAAATGTAAAAAGCATGTGATGACTCTGGCGCTTGCCAATGCCCTGATCGAGAGAGTCAAGGCAAAGGCGGCCGAGATGGGCGTCAATATCGTGGCAGCTGTCTCGGACAAGGCCGGCAGGCCCGTATCCGTCCAGTGTATGGACGATGCGTACATAGCAAGCTTTGACATTGCAATCAACAAGACCTATACTTCCGCGAGCCTCAAGATGTCCACCGCACAGCTCGCAGAGCTGAGCCAGCCGGGGCAGGATCTCTACGGGATCCAGTTCACGAACAACGGAAAGATCGTGATCTTCGGCGGCGGCGAGGTGCTCGAAGCGGACGGACAGATCGTCGGGGCACTCGGAGTGAGCGGCGGAACAGCGGCGGAAGATACCGCGATCGCGGCTTACGGGAAGTCAGTCTTTAAGGAGGTATTAGAGTGTCTGTAAATGAACAGATGGTTCAGGACATTGTGCAGGAGGTTGTGGCAAAGATGCAGATCGCTGCGGATGTATCCGGGGACAAAGGCGTGTTCTCAGATATGAATGAGGCGATCGAAGCAGCGAAGAAGTCACAGAAGATCGTAGCAAGGATGTCTCTGGACCACAGAGAAAAAGTGATCTCCAATATCCGCAAAAAGATCATGGAGAACGCAGAGATCCTGGCGCGTATGGGCGTACAGGAGACAGGCATGGGAAATGTCGGTCACAAGATCCTGAAACACCAGCTCGTCGCTGAGAAGACTCCGGGAACAGAGGATATCACAACGACAGCGTGGTCAGGGGACAGAGGGCTTACTCTTATCGAGATGGGCCCGTTCGGAGTCATCGGCGCGATCACGCCGTGCACGAACCCGAGCGAGACAGTCCTGTGCAACACGATCGGAATGTTCGCGGCGGGGAACACAGTCGTGTTCAACCCCCATCCGGCAGCGATCAAGACTTCCATCTATGCGATCAACCTCTTGAATGAGGCATCCGTAGAGGCAGGCGGTCCGGACAACATCGCATGTACGGTAGAGCATCCGACCCTTGAGACAAGCAATATCATGATGAAACATAAAGCGATCCAGCTCATCGCGGCGACCGGCGGACCGGGAGTCGTGACAGCGGTACTCTCCTCAGGACGCAGGGGCATCGGAGCAGGCGCGGGGAACCCGCCGGCACTGGTAGACGAGACAGCGGATCTGAGGAAGGCGGCAGAGGATATCGTAAACGGATGTACCTTTGACAACAACCTTCCCTGTATCGCAGAGAAAGAGATCGTGGCAGTGGACTCCGTCGTAGACGAGCTGATGAATTACATGATCACAGAGCAGGGCTGCTACCTTGCGTCAAAGGAAGAGCAGGATGCTCTCACGGCAGTCGTCCTCAAAGACGGAAAGCTGAACAGAAAATGTGTGGGACGCGACGCGAAGACCCTTCTGGGGATGATCGGCGTGACCGTGCCGGACAATATCAGATGTATCACATTTGAAGGCCCGAAGGAGCACCCGCTGATCGCAACAGAGCTCATGATGCCGATCCTCGGCGTTGTGAGGGTAAAGGACTTCGACGATGCAGTGGAGCAGGCCGTATGGCTTGAGCACGGCAACCGCCACTCCGCACACATCCATTCAAAGAATGTAGACAATATCACAAAGTATGCGAAAGCGATCGACACAGCGATCCTCGTAAAGAACGGCCCGTCCTACGCGGCGCTCGGATTCGGAGGAGAAGGCTTCTGTACATTCACGATCGCCAGCAGGACAGGCGAAGGCCTTACAAGCGCAAGCACCTTCACAAAAAGAAGACGCTGCGTCATGACCGACAGTTTGTGCATACGATAAGCCGTGCGCTTACGGCGTGAAAATATGTACGCAGGCTTGCCTGCAGGTACATATTTCTCACGGCGGAAGCATATGGCGCACGCCATCAGCGAGATGAAGCGGAGCGGAATCGAGCTGGCACGGCGCAGACCGCCGAAATGCAAGGAAGCATATGGCGCACGCCATCAGCGAGATGAAGCGGAGCGGAATCGAGCTGGCACGGCGCAGACCGCCGAAATGCAAGGAAGCATACGGCGCACGCCGACAGCGAGATGAAGCGGAGCGGAATCGAGCTGGCACGGCGTAAACAGAAATAGGAGGTAGATAACATGGAAATGAATTCCGCTAATGTGGAAGCCGTCGTTAAACAGGTGCTGGAAAGCATGCTGGACAAGAAGATCCCTTCACCGTCCGCACAGCCGGCTGCAAGCCAGGCAATCCCGAAGACAGCACACGTTGCGATGCTGACATCACTTGAGCATTATGACATCAAGGAATTCCCGATCCCGGAAGTGGGAGACGGAGACATCCTCGTAAAAGTAGAAGGCTGCGGTATCTGCGGGACAGATGCCCATGAATTCAAGAGAGACCCGTTCGGACTGATCCCGGTAGCGCTCGGACACGAGGGGACCGGCGAGATCGTCAAGATGGGCAAGAACGTAAAGGCTGACAGCGCGGGCAAACCGCTGAAGGTCGGCGACAAAGTCGTTACATGTATGATCTTCAAGGATGACCCGGATATCGAGATGTTCGACCTGAATAAGAAGAACATCGGCGGGGCTGACGTATACGGACTTCTTCCGGACGATGATATCCATCTGAACGGATGGTTTTCCGATTACATCCTGGTCCGCGAAGGATCTTCCATCTTCAACGTAAGCGACCTGGATCTTGATTCCAGGATCCTCATCGAGCCATGTGCAGTGCTTGTACATGCAGTTGAGAGGGCGAAGACAACAGGAATCTTAAGATTCAACAGCAGAGTAGTCGTACAGGGCTGCGGACCCATCGGTCTGATCTGCATCGCAGTTCTCCGCACGATGGGCATCGAGAACATCGTCGCAGTGGACGGCAACCAGCAGAGACTTGACTTCGCGAAGAAGATGGGTGCTGACAAGTCTGTAAACTTTATGGAGTACAAAGGGATCGACGCTCTTTCAGGAGCAGTGAAGGAAGCCTTCGGCGGACACCTTGCAGATTTTGCGTTCCAGTGCACAGGATCACCGGTAGCGCACTCCAACATCTACAAGTTCATCCGCAACGGCGGCGGTTTATGTGAACTCGGATTCTTCATCAACGGCGGCGACGCTACGATCAATCCGCACTTTGACCTCTGCTCCAAAGAGATCACACTGGTCGGCTCCTGGGTATATACACTGAGGGATTACGCGACTACATTTGATTTCCTGAAGAGAGCGCAGGCGATCGGCCTTCCGATGAAAGAGCTGATCACGCACAAGTTCCCGCTCGAGGAGATCAATGAGGCCCACCAGACGAACCTTGCACAGAAAGGCCTTAAGATCGCGATCGTGAATAAATAGGTGAATCATTATGGGAGATGCAGTAGGCATGTTGGAGGTTTTCGGGCTTGCCACAGCGTTTGCGGCGGCGGACGCCGGATGCAAGGCAGGCAATGTATGGCTCGAAAAGTTCGACAAAAACAAACCGGCGAATGCAGATGAACTGCCCGTACCACTGATCGTTATGGTTAAATTCCGCGGAAGCGTATCCGATGTCACGGCGGCGCTTGAGGCGGCAAAGGCAAGAGCCGAAGAGCTTGCGGGTGTTGTGAACGAATATGAGATCGCAAGACCGACAGAGGATACGGAAAAAATGCTGAAGATCACCGGACTGGACAAAGGTGAACCACATATCATCAACGAAAAAGATATCGAAGAGATTTAGGAGGAAATGAACAATGGCAATGGCACAGCAGGCATTAGGAATGGTTGAAACAAGAGGACTTACAGCAGCGATCGAGGCTGCAGATGCAATGACAAAGGCAGCTGAGGTAACACTGGTAGGAACAGAGAAGATCGGAAGCGGACTCGTAACAGTTATGGTGCGCGGAGATGTAGGAGCTGTCAAGGCAGCAGTAGAGACAGGCGCTGACGCTGCAGGAAGACTCGGCGAGCTTGTAGCAACACACGTGATCCCGAGACCGCACAATGACGTAGAGAAGATCCTTCCGTCTATCTAAGCCGGAGTGAATGAGGAAAGTCTTCAGATCACAGTAAAGGAGCAGTCTCATGGGTAAAGCGTATGGATTCTTTGAGATCCCGAGTGTAACGGCAGCGGTAGTTGCCATTGATATCATGTGCAAGACCGCCGAAGTCGAGCTTGTCACATGGGAGAAAAAACTGGGCGGACGACTGGTCACGATCATCATCCGCGGCGACGTATCCGCTGTCAAGCAGGCCATTGAAGCTGCCGCAGCGAACGGAATCAAAGATCCTGTCTGCAAGGTTGTGATCCCGAGCCCTCATGAAGAGATACTCAAGATCGTCAATGACAGTGCAAACAGGGTGAGTTAGGAGGCAGTTTGAAATGGCAGAGGAAAAGAAAACAACAACAGCCAAAGCGCCGGCGAAAACTGTACGAAGAGTGAGAAAGACGGCGCAGAAAGCAGAAACAACGGTTCAGGAACAACCGACGATTCAGAAGGAGGAGAGAAGAATGTCACAGGAAGCATTAGGAATGGTTGAAACAAGAGGTCTGGTAGCATCGATCGAGGCAGCAGATACAATGTTAAAGGCTGCGAACGTAGTTCTCGTAGGAACAGAGAAGATCGGAAGCGGACTTGTAACAGTTATGGTACGCGGAGATGTAGGAGCTGTAAAATCCGCAGTTGAGTCCGGAGCAGAGGCGGCGGGAAGACTCGGCGAGCTCGTAGCTACACACGTGATCCCGAGACCGCACAACGATGTGGAGAAGATCCTTCCGGTCCTGAAATAATCACAGTAATTATTGACAGACCCCGCAGGAAACAGCCGCAGAGACAGGCTGTTTCCTGCATATGAGAAAAACGGATGATGCAGATCCGTTTTTGGAGGAGAATTGAGATATGGATAACAGTAATGTAGCATTAATTACAAAACTGGTCCTGGAAGCAGTTGAAAAGCAGAAATCCTCTGAAGGGGCAGGATACATGGTGCCGATCGGAGTGTCCGCAAGACATATCCATCTTACTCAGGAACATGTGGAAGCGCTGTTCGGTGAAGGATACCATCTGACACGGAAAAAAGGCCTTATGGGCGGACAGTTCGCGGCAAATGAGACAGTGACCATCGTCGGCCTCAAGCTCAGGGCGATCGAAAATGTGCGTGTGCTCGGACCTGTGAGGAAGCAGACGCAGGTTGAGATCTCCGCTACCGATGCGATCCGCCTGGGAGTGAACGCTCCGATCCGGGAGTCCGGAAAGATCGAGGGAAGCGCCCCGATCGCGGTCGTAGGGCCGAAGGGCGCGATCTATCTGAATGAGGGCTGCATCATCGCGATGCGCCATATACATATGTCCCCGAAGGATGCCATGGCGGCAGGAGTGCACGACGGCGATATCGTCTCCGTGAAGGCGGACAATGAGAGAGGAACGATCTTCAACCGCGTGAAGATCCGCGTGGACGACAGCTTTACCCTTGAAATGCATATCGATACGGATGAGGCGAACGCTGCAAAGATTGCGACCGGCGACACGGTGAGGATAATATCATGCTGATAGGGAAAGTTGTTGGAAGTGTTGTTTCAACACGCAAATGTGAAAATTTGATCGGCAATAAATTCATGATCGTAGACGTTCTGGAGCATATGCACTCCGGCGCGAAACAGCTCATCGCCATCGACAAGATCGGCGCGGGCATCGGCGAGTATGTGCTCGTCGCCCAGGGCAGCGCGGCAAGGATCGGCAGCGGGATGCCAGACGCGCCTGTCGATGCGGCGATCGTAGGAATTATTGACGACGGATCAGGACTGGAGTAGTGAAATTATGGATATGAAAGAATTGAGCAGCATATTGCAGCAGAACGGTATCGTTGGCGCAGGTGGTGCGGGATTTCCGACATATGCCAAGCTTGATGAGCGTGCGGATACGATCATCCTGAACTGTGCGGAGTGCGAGCCGCTCTTAAGACTGCACAGACAGCTGCTTGAAAAATATGCGAAAGAGATCATTGATACATTCCATATGATCGGCGAGACAGTCGGTGCAAAGGAAGTTATCATCGGCATCAAGAAAGCGTATAAAAAGACGATCGAGGCAGTGAGCGCCGTGATCGATAAATATCCGGAAGTGAGGCTGGGGCTGCTGGATGAAGTGTATCCGGCAGGCGATGAAGTCGTACTGATCTATGAAGTGACCGGCAAGGTAGTCCGCCCGGGCGGGCTCCCGATCGAGAGCGGTGTCGCGGTGTTCAATGTAGAGACTGTATACAATGTATACAGGGCACTGAACGAGAAGACACCGGTGGAAGACAAGCTGGTGTCTGTCGTAGCGGAAGTTGAGCATCCGGTGACTGTACGCGTGCCGATCGGGACGCCGCTGGATGAGGTGGTCGCGCTTGCAGGCCATGTGACGACACCGAAACCGGTCTACTTTGTAGGCGGACCGATGATGGGAAATATCGGCACAGGAGCGCAGCCTGTCACTAAGACAACGAACGCGATCCTCGTACTGCCGGAGGACCATTATATCATACAGAAAAAATTAAAGAAAAACTCCATCGACATGAAACGCGCAGCAGCGTGCTGCTGTCAGTGTTCGATGTGTACAGATCTCTGTCCGAGACATCTGCTCGGGCACCCGATCGAGCCGAATAAGTTCATGCTTGCAGCCACATGCAAGGATATCCAGGAGCCAAACATCTTTGTAAATACGATGTTCTGCTCATCCTGTGGCGTCTGTGAACTGTATTCCTGTTTCCAGGGCCTTTCACCCAGAAGCCTTATGGCAGAGTACAAGGCAGGCTTAAGGGCAAACGGCATCCGTCCGCCGCAGGTGGAGGCAAAGCCGGTAGGACCGGAGAGAGAATACAGGAAAGTCCCGATGGAGAGGCTGATGGCAAGACTTGACCTGACCAAATACAACAAAGAGGCTCCTCTCGATGAGTCAGAGGTGCCGGTCAAGAGAGTCCGCATCATGCTGAGCCAGCATATCGGAGCGCCTGCGTCAGCTGTCGTAAAAGAAGGCGACAAGGTGACAAAGGGACAGATGATCGCTGAGCCGGCGAAGGGGCTGAGCGTGGGGATCCATGCATCAGTTACCGGTACAGTGACAGAAGTAAATGATAAATATGTAATCATAGAAACTTAGGAAGGACGTGCAGGCAATGAGTAAGGCAATTGGAATGGTAGAATATAAGACTGTTTCAGCAGGTATCACCGCGGCGGACGCCATGGTAAAGACCTCTGAAGTCAGCATAATCGAAGCTCAGACCGTATGTCCGGGCAAATATATTGCGATCATTACAGGTGACTTGAGTGCCGTAAAAGCAGCGGTAGACAATGCCAGAGAGCTGCACGGCTTCCATCTGATCGACAGTTTTGTGCTCGGAAACCCGCATGAATCTATTTTCCCGGCGATCTATGGAGCGGCAAAGATTGAAGACGTATCTGCGCTGGGCATCTTTGAGACATATGATGCGGCATCCATCATCGTGGCAGCGGATGAGGCGGCTAAGACAGCCATCGTAGACCTGATCGAGCTGCGTATCGCAAGAGGTATGTGCGGAAAATCATACATGCTCCTGACAGGAGAAGTAGCTGCTGTTGAAGCAGCGATCGAGAGGGCAAAGGAAGCAGTGAAGGACAGAGGAATGTTCCTCGATTCTTCCGTTATCGCTCACCCGGATGCCCAGATCCGCGATGCAATTTTATAATATGCTATAAAACAGACAGGCTCTCCCCTGCTTATCCCTGCATCACAGCGGCGTAATGAAACCGCCGGAAATTGAGCAGAGCGGCCGGAGGGCCTGTTTTGGCATAAACAGGAGGCAGCGATATGCTTGCGATAGAGAGACGAAATGAGATCCTGGAAAAACTGCAGACCGACAGACGGGTTGTTGTAAGTGAACTGAGCCAGATTTATGATGTCTCTGAGGAGACGATCCGAAGGGACCTTGAGAAACTGGTAAACGACGGATATGCGATCAAAAGTTACGGCGGGGCTGTCATTAATGAAAATGTCAATATCGAACTGCCGTTTAACATCAGAAAGAACCGCAATATCGTAGGGAAGCAGCGCATCGCAGAACTGGTGAGCCGGATCGTGAAGGACGGGGACAGCATCATGCTGGACGCAAGCTCCACGGCAGTGTATATTGCAAAAGCACTGCAGGAGAAAGGCAAAAAGAACCTGACTGTTATTACAAATTCGATCGAGATCATCATCGAGCTGTTTGACGCCCAGGACTGGACAGTCATGTCGACAGGCGGGGCGTCCAGGGAAGGGTCTTTTGCTCTTGTGGGTCCGCAGACAGATAAGGCGATCCGGTCTTATCACGTGGATAAAGCGATCATCTCCTGCAAAGGGGTCGATGCTGACGCGGGCATGACAGATTCGGATGAACTCCACGCGAATAACAAGGCGACAATGCTGGCAGCGGCGACGGAGAAGATCCTGGCGGTCGACAGCAGTAAATTCGACAAGACTGCATTTACCAATATCGGTCCTCTGGATGACCTTACAATGGTAGTCACGGACGAAAAGCCGGAGGACAGATGGCTCAGGACATTTAAAGAGTCAGAAATAAAATGTATTTATTCTGAATAGAGAGGACAGCTATGAAGAGCTTTGATATTAAGACAAAAATATTTTTCGGGGATCAGGCGCTGGACCGTCTGGCGGAGATCCCTTATCAGAAAGTACTGGTCGTGACAGACCCGTTCATCGCCCAGGGTGAGATGATCGAACTCGTGACAGAGCCTCTTCGGAGAGGAAACAAGGAGTTCGAGATCTTCAAGGACGTTGTGCCGGATCCGCCGATCGAGAAGATCAGCGAAGGCGTCAAAAAGATGCTCGAGTACCGGCCGGATGCCATCGTGGCAGTGGGCGGCGGCTCAGCCATCGATTCATCGAAATCGATCCGTGAGTTCGCCCTGAGGGTAGACCACTATGCAGATGTAGGTCTGATCGCGATCCCCACGACAAGCGGGACGGGTTCAGAGGTGACTTCCTTTGCGGTAGTTACTGACCCGGCAGAACAGGTAAAATATCCCCTTGTATCAAAAGATCTGATGCCCGATGAGGCGATCCTGGACGCGGAGCTGGTAAAGAGCGTTCCGCCGTCGATCACGGCAGATACGGGGATGGATGTGTTTACACACGCTCTTGAAGCATGTGTCAGCACAAACAGAAATGATTTCTCGACCGCGCTCGCAGAGAAGGCGATCGAGATCTGCGGCGTATTCCTTTTAAGGGCATACCTGGACGGGAATGATACGCACGCGCGCCAGAAGATGCATTCCGCATCCTGCCTGGCAGGACTTGCATTCAACTGTGCGTCACTCGGACTGAACCACGGCATGGCGCATCAGCTCGGAGCTACGTTCCACATCCCGCACGGACGCGCGAACGCGATGCTCCTGCCGCATATCATTGAATTCAACAGTGATATCAACAAACACAGCAAGAGCCGCTCTGAATATCTCCCGGCAGTGAAGCGTTACTCCACAGTGGCGCAGATCCTCGGGCTGAGCAGCTATAACAAGATCATGACAGTAAGGTCACTCGTAAACTGGGTACAGTTCATGTTAAAAGAGATGGACATCCCGCTGTCGATCTCCCAGATGGGAACGATCACAGAGGAAGAGTATTTCAAGGCCATTGACCATATGGCGGACGCAGCGCTGGAAGACGCGTGCACCGCGACAAACCCCAGAGTGCCGAGCAAGGCAGATGTGATACAGATCTACAAGAAACTTTGGTAGGAAATCTGTATTTGCGGGGAGCCGGCCGATTGGATGTACGTCCGAAAACAGTGAAGCGCAGGTTTCGAAGACGTATTCAGCACGGGGATATGGCTGGCATCGGCTCCGCTCCATGAGGCAGGAAAAACTACAAAATCAGGGGACACGCTAAAACCAGGGATCAGAAGAGAGGAACTCGGCTTCGCCTCAGACAACCCCTCTTCTGATCCCAACGCGTATCCCCTGATTTCTACTTTTTCCAAGCCTCATTCCGAAGTCGCCTCAACCACCCATATTCCTGCGCTGAAAGGTGTTCCGAAAAGGCGCTTCGCTGTTTTCTGGTTTTGTTTAGATCGGAAGGTCCCTCGACAAATGCAGCATTAAAAAACGCAGCGAGAAGGGAACTCTCCTGCCAAAAGAGAACCCTTCCTCCCCCCCCACACACAAATCCAGATTCAATTCCAAAAGTCTGTCTTATCTCTGAGCTCTATATCCCTTGCTCTGAACACGGGATCTTTTCCTTCTTTTTTCTGCTTCATATAATCTTTCATGGCGCGGATCGCCGGGCCGCCCAGGATGAGGATGACGGGCAGGTTGATGAGCGCCATCAGTCCCATGAGCACATCCGCCATATTCCATACAAGGCCGAATTCCATCGTTGCGCCGGCCAGCACGATCAGGGCGGCGATGACGCGGAAGGCATTGATCAGAGCCTTTCCGGGCTTTCTGCCGCAGAGGAACTTCAGTCCCATCTCCGCGTAGTAGAAGTTCCCGATCAGGGTAGTGAAGGCGAACAGGCAGAGTGCGATCGTGATGAATATGGTGCCGAATCCGCCGAGGGAATTGGAAGCGGCGGCCTGCACCCAGGGCATCCCCGCAAGGTCAGCGCCCGGAGCTACGCCGGAGCACAGGAGCATGAACGCAGTGGCCGAGCAGATGAGGATCGTGTCAATGAATACAGAGAGCATCTGCACAAGTCCCTGCTTGACCGGGTGGGAGACAGCCGCGCTGGCAGCCGCATTCGGCGCGGATCCGACGCCGGCCTCGTTGGAGAAGAGGCCTCGTTTGATGCCGTGCATGACGCAGGAGCCTGCGAAGCCGCCAAAGATCGCCTGCAGGTCAAAGGCATTCCCGAAGATATCCGCAAACATCTGCGGGATTGCCTGATAGTGTGTAACAACGATAAAGAGAGAGACCGCAAGATAGAAGATCCCCATCACAGGGACAAGGACGCCCGTGATCTTTGATATCTGTCTGCTTCCCCCGAAAACCGCTGCTGCGAAAATGAGAGCCAGCACCACACCGACTGCAAGAGGCGTGTTCTTCGGGTCAAAGAAGCTGTAAGCGCGGAAGGAGTCAGCGATATTAAAGGAAGCGACCAGGTTAAATCCGCCCATATAGGTCAGGATGAGCGTTACTGCGAACAGTACGCCGATCCAGTGCTTTTTGAGCGCCGCCTGGATGTAGTAGGCGGGACCGCCGTAAGAGCTGCCGTCCTCTGCTTTGTGCTTGTAGATCTGGGCAAGCGTGCTCTCGATAAACGCGGACGCGCTGCCGAGAAGTGCGGTCAGCCACATCCAGAATACAGCTCCGGGTCCCCCGAGGCAGATCGCAGTCGAGATCCCGGCGATATTGCCTGTCCCCACTCTGGAGGCTGTGGATACCATGAGCGCTTGGAAGGATGAAAGCCCGTTTTTGTCGCTGCCTGGCTGGGCCACGACGCGGAGCGATTCGATAAACATACGGAACTGGACAAAGCGTGTGCGGATGGAAAACCAGATGCCCGCGCCCAGAAGAAGGATGATCAGGATGTAGCTGTAAAGGAGATCGCTGATCGTGTTGATGATTTCTGCAAACAAAATATTTTCCTCTCTTTCTGTCAGCGCTTTCAGACGCGCTGTTGATGAAATTATGTCTTCCGGTGTGAGAGTGACAAGCCGGACTGATATCGCCGGAGAGACACAGACGTTTTTACATTATATAGCATTTCCCGACCGTTGTCCATATGCGGAGCCATCGGTAACAATCCAGCCGCGCCATTTGGAAAACCGCATAGCCTGAAAGACAAACTGTGGATAAACTGCTATGCAGATGTTATGCAGATCGCGCTTTCCTTTCTTTGCATCAGCGCAGAGTTTGTGTTATCCTAGTATGTACGGTACAATAAAATAAATTAAAAAGATTGATCCATGAAAAGATCAGGAGGAATCCGACATGAAATTGAATAAACTTTTGGAGCGTCTGGAATACGATGTGGTGCAGGGGACGGATGAGGCGGAAGTCACGACCCTTGTCAATGATTCGCGGAAGGTAGAGGACGGCAGTGTCTTTGTCTGCATCAGCGGGGCAGTGTCTGACGGACATAAGTTCGCGGCGGATGTAGCTGCGAAGGGAGCGGCGGCAGTCGTTGTGGAAAAGGATGTGGAAGTGCCGGAGGACGTGACGGTCATCCGCGTGCCGGATACAAGGTACGCGCTGGCGCTCATGTCAGCGGCTTATTTCGGCTATCCGGCGGAGAAGCTGAAGATCATCGGCATTACCGGGACAAAGGGAAAGACAACGACAACTTATATGATCCGTTCCATCCTGGAGGGAGTGGGGCACAAAGTAGGGCTGATCGGAACTATCGAGGCGATCATCGGGGATGAGAAGATCCCTGCGGCGAATACCACGCCGGAATCCTTTACCATCCATCAGTATTTCGCGCGGATGGTGGAGGAAGGCTGCGACAGCGTGGTCATGGAAGTGTCCTCCCAGGGGCTGATGCTCCACCGGACTGCGGGGATCCCCTTTGAGATCGGGATTTTTACGAACCTGGGCAAGGACCACATCGGACCGAACGAGCACAAAGATTTCGAGGATTACAAACGGTGCAAGGCAATGCTGTTCCAGCAGTGCAGGCTCGGCATCGCAAATGTGGATGACAAATATTTCCATGATATCTTCAAAAATGCCACATGCAAAGTGGAGACATTCGGTTTCTCCAAAGACGCGGATCTGCGGGCGGAAAACGTGCAGCTCGTGTCCAGGCCGGGATATCTGGGAGTGGCGTACCATGTTGCCGGACTGATGGACTTTGATGTGGAGATCGATATACCGGGGACATTCAGCGTGTATAATTCCCTGACCGCGATCGCTGTGTGCAGGCATTTCGGCGTGCCGGTGGAGAAGATAAAAGAAGCGCTGAAAAAAGCGAAAGTAAAAGGGCGCATCGAGATGATCAAAGTGTCGGATGAATTCACCCTGATGATCGATTACGCTCACAATGCCATGAGCCTGGAGAGCCTGCTGACGACACTAAAAGAATACCATCCGAAACGGCTTGTCTGCCTGTTCGGATGCGGGGGCAACCGCTCAAAGGACAGGAGATATGAGATGGGCGAGGTGTCGGGACGCCTTGCGGACCTGACGATCATCACATCAGATAACCCCAGGTTTGAGGAGCCCCAGGCGATCATCGATGACATTAAGACCGGGATCGGCAGGACAGACGGAAAATATGTGGAGATCTGCGACCGCAAGGAAGCGATCAAATATGCGATCCAGCACGGGCAGCCCGGGGATGTGATCGTGCTGGCAGGAAAAGGGCATGAGGATTATCAGGAGATCAAAGGCGTGAAGTATCCCATGGATGAGCGGGTCCTGATCGCGGAGGTCCTGGAAGAACTGAAAGAAGGATGAAGACCGAGTGTTTGCGGATGTGATCATAGACATACAACATGAAAAACTGGATAAGATCTTTCAGTACCGCGTGCCGGAGAGTATGGTGGATGAGCTGGAGCCGGGGATGGAAGTGGTCGTGCCCTTCGGCAGGGGCAACCGGCGGATCAAAGGATATGTGACCGGGCTTGCGGAGACGTGTGATTATGACCTCTCGAAAGTGAAGGAGATCCTGGAAATCTCCAGGACCGGGGTGGAGATCGAGGCGAAACTGATCGCCCTTGCCGCGTGGATGAAGGAAAACTACGGGGGCACGATGATCCAGGCACTGAAGACAGTCCTCCCCATCAAGCAGAAAGAGAATGCCAGGGTAAAGAAGAGGCTGAGGCTCCTGCTCGACCGGGAGACAGGGGAGAGGCAGCTCCACTATTATCTGGGGAAGAACCAGAAGGCAAGGGCGCGCCTCATGGCAGCTCTCCTGGACGATCCGGTGCTGGAGTATGAACTGGTGACAAAGAAGCTGAACATCACGGCCTCTGTCATACGGGCTCTGGAGGAGCAGAAGGTGCTTGCCGTGGAATCCGAGCAGGTATACCGAAACCCTGTGAAGCTCTCCGGCAAAAAGGCGGATGAGATCATATATACTGAGGAACAGCGGCATGCCATCGAGTCCTTCCGCAGAGACTACGCGGATGGGAAACGTGAGACTTATCTGATCCACGGCGTCACAGGGAGCGGGAAGACAGAAGTCTACATGGAGATGATCCGGACGGTGGTAGATATGGGGAAGCAGGCGATCGTCCTGATCCCGGAGATCGCCCTGACCTATCAGACGGTGATGCGGTTTTACCGGCGGTTCGGGGACCGGGTATCCATCATGAATTCCCGGCTTTCTGCGGGAGAGCGGTATGACCAGATGATGCGGGCGCGCAGCGGCCAGGTGGACGTCATGATCGGTCCAAGGTCAGCGCTGTTTACCCCGTTCCCGGACCTGGGGCTGATCGTGATCGACGAGGAACATGAACCTACCTATAAGAGTGAACAGACGCCCAGGTACCATGCCAGGGAGACTGCCATAAAGCGGGCGCAGACAGAGGGGGCGAGCGTGGTGCTGGGAAGCGCCACTCCGTCGATGGAAGCCATGTACAGGGCAAGGAGAGGAGAATATGTCCTCTTCGAGATGAAAAACCGGTCCAGGATGCAGGAGCTGGCAGACGTATATACCGTGGATCTGCGGGAAGAATTAAAAGATGGGAACCGGTCGATCCTGAGCAGGAAACTGACAGAACTGATGCGGGACCGGCTGGAGAAGAAAGAACAGATCATGCTCTTCCTGAACCGGAGAGGTTATTCTGGATTTATTTCCTGCCGGGAGTGCGGGCATGTGATCAAATGTCCCCACTGTAGTGTCTCCCTCTCCGTCCACAGAGACGGGAAGATGCGGTGCCATTACTGCGGATATTCCGTGCCCAGGGCGCGGGAGTGCCCGGAGTGCGGTTCGCCTCATATCGGTGAATTCCGGGCAGGGACCCAGCAGATCGAGGATATCGTGAAGGCAGCATTCCCGGAGGCGCGGGTGCTGAGGATGGATATGGACACCACAAGGCAGAAGGACGCCCATGAGAAGATCCTCTCCGCATTTGCCAATGAAGAGGCGGATATCCTGGTGGGGACGCAGATGATCGTGAAAGGACATGACTTTCCGAATGTCACTCTCGTGGGGATCCTGGCAGCGGATATGTCCCTTTATACAGACGACTACCGCTCCGGGGAGCGGACCTTCCAGCTGCTGACCCAGGCGGCGGGCCGGGCGGGACGCGGGGAGAGGCACGGCGAGGTGGTGATCCAGACGTACAGCCCGGACCATTATGCCATCAGGACAGCGGCAGCGCAGGACTACGAGGCATTTTATGAGGAAGAGATCCGGTACAGGGAGCTGATGGGCTACCCGCCGGCGGAGAACCTGCTGGCTGTCTTTGTCTCCTGCGGGGACGAGGCGCTGCTGGAGACGGGATGCCGCTATCTGAAGGAGTACATCCTGCGGGCGCGCGGGCAGACCGGGGCAGAGGTGATCGGTCCGGCGAGCCCGGGCATCGACAAGATCAAAGACGTATACCGGAGAGTGCTCTATGTCAAAGGAGAAAATTATGGAGCGCTCGTGGGGATAAAGGACAGAGTAGAGAAATATATTGAGATAAATTCTGGTTTTGATAAGATGAGGATACAGTTTGACTTTAATCCCATGTAGGAGAGCGGCGCAGAGTGCGCGGCAGGATGCGGGGAGAGAAGAGCCGTCACGCGGGAGGCGCGGGGCGCAGAGAAAAGGAGGAAATTATGGCGATCAGAGAGGTAAGAGAGATAGGAGACGAGATTCTGACAAAGAAGTGCAAGGATGTACCGAAGATGACCCTTCGGACAAAGATCCTGATCGGGGATATGCTGGAGACGATGTACGACAAATGCGGAGTAGGGCTTGCAGCGCCGCAGGTGGGCGTGCTTAAGAAGATTGTAGTCATCGACGTCGGAGAAGGTCCGATCGTGCTGATCAATCCGGAGATCATCGAGACATCCGGGGAGCAGACCGGGGAGGAGGGATGCCTGAGCGTGCCCGGGAAATGGGGGATCGTCACCCGCCCGGAGCATGTGAAGGTGCGCGCCCTGAACCAGGAGATGGAACCCTTTGAGATGGAAGGGGAAGGGCTTCTGGCAAGGGCATTCTGCCATGAGATCGACCATCTCTACGGGCAGCTCTATGTAGAGAAGACAGAGGACGGGCTCCACGATGTGACTTATGAGCAGGATGAAGAGGAAGAAACGGAGGAGTAAGCAGATGCGAGTGATATTTATGGGGACTCCGGATTTTTCCGTGGGGACGCTGGAAGCGCTGATCCGCGCGGGGCACGACGTGTGCCTGGCGGTGACCCAGCCTGACAAGCCGAAAGGCCGGGGGAAGGAAATGCAGTTCCCGCCGGTGAAGGAGACGGCTTTAAAGCACGGGATCCCGGTGTATCAGCCGAGGAGGATCCGTGAGCCGGAATGTGTGGAAGAACTCAGGAAATATAATGCGGACATCATGGTAGTCATAGCCTTTGGGCAGATCCTGCCAAAAGAGATCCTTGAGATGACTCCGTACGGGTGTATCAATGTGCACGCGTCCCTGCTCCCGAAATACAGGGGGGCAGCTCCCATCCAGTGGTCCATCATCAACGGGGAGAGCGTGACCGGGGTGACCACCATGCAGATGGACGAAGGGCTGGACACCGGGGACATGATCTTGAAAAAGGAAGTCCCCATCGCGGAAGACGAGACCGGGGAGAGCCTGCATGACAAGCTGGCCCAGGCGGGCGCAGAACTCTGCGTGGAGACGCTGAAAGCGCTGGAGGATCACACGGCAGTATTTGAGAAGCAGGGAGAGAGCCCGACTGCGTATGCGAAGATGCTTACAAAAGAGATGGGGGATATCGACTGGAGCAGGCCTGCGGTGCAGATCGAGCGTCTGGTGAGAGGTCTGAATTCCTGGCCCAGCGCTTACACGCACTGGAACGGCAAGGTGATGAAGATCTGGAAGGCAAAGGCAGAGGAAGCCAGGCAGGATACGTCAGTACAGCCAGGGACAGTGACCGAGGTCGCGAAGGACCATTTCACAGTGAGCACGGGGGACGGAGTCCTGAGAGTATATGAGGTACAGATACCGGGGAAGAAGAGGATGGAGACAGGTGCATTCCTGAGGGGGTATGCGATGGAGCCGGGCACAGTGCTCGGATAGCACATTGTTCCGCAAATGGCGTCCTGGTACGCTGTTCTGCAGATAACTGTGCCAGATCAGGAGGTTGATATCATGTTTTTCTATTATTATGACTGGACTTATATGCTTGTAGTGATCGGGGCAGTCATCTGCCTCGTGGCATCCGCAAGGGTGAACCGGGTGTTCGCCCGGTATTCCACGGTTCGCAGTCATTCCGGGATGACCGGGCGGGAGGCAGCGGAGCAGATCCTGCGCAGGAACGGGATCTATGACGTGCAGGTGATCCATATCCCGGGGAACCTGACGGATCATTATAACCCGGGGAAAAAGACGCTGGGGCTTTCGGATACAGTCTATAATTCTACGTCCGTGGCAGCCATCGGAGTGGCGGCCCACGAGTGCGGACACGCGGTACAGCATGCCACGGGGTATGCTCCGCTCTCGATCCGCGGGGCTCTGGTGCCGGTGGCTAATATCGGATCCTTTGCCGCATGGCCTCTGATCATTATCGGACTGTTCCTGAACGGCCAGACATCGGCATTGTTCATCAATCTTGGCATCCTGCTTTTCTCTGCGGCAGTGCTCTTTCAGCTCGTGACGCTGCCCGTGGAGTTCAATGCGTCCGGCAGGGCGGTAAAAGTGCTGGAAAACTCGGGGATGCTCTACCCGGATGAGGTAAGTTCGGTGAAGAAGGTGCTGGGAGCGGCTGCCCTTACCTATGTGGCGAGCGCGGCGGCTATGATCCTGCAGCTTCTGCGTCTCCTCATCCTGACAGGAGGAAGAAGAAGGAATGACTAAAACAGTGAATGAGCGGGAACTCGTGCTGGGTATCCTGATGGAGACAGTGGAGAACGGCCAGTACAGCCATATCGTACTCAGGGATGTGCTGGCAAAATACCAGTATCTCTCCAGGCAGGAGCGGGCATTCATCACAAGAGTGTCAGAGGGCACGCTGGAGCACCTGATCGAGATCGACTATATCCTGGATCAGTTCTCAAAAGTGAAAGTAAAGAAGATGAAGCCGGTCATCCGCAATCTCCTGCGCAGCGCGGTCTACCAGCTGAAATATATGGACAGTGTGCCGGACCGTGCCGTGTGCAGCGAGTCGGTAAAGCTGGCGGTGAAGAAAGGATTTTCCGGGCTTAGGGGATATGTAAACGGCGTGCTGCGCAGCGTGGCGAGAGGGATGGATGAGATCAGATACCCATCGGAGGGGACGCGTGCTCTCTCTGTGAGATACTCCTGCCCGGAGTGGATCATCGAGCTCTGGAAGCAGTCGTTCGATGAGGACGTGATCGAGACGATGCTGGCTGATTCCCAGAGGGTGAAGCCGGTCACAGTGCGCTGCTGTCTGAACCGGACGGCGCCGGAGGCGTTCGCGGGGATCATGGAGAAAGAGGGAGTAAAGGCAGAGCCGCACCCATATCTTCCCTATGCGTTCTCTCTCTCGGGCTATGATCATCTGGACAGCCTGGACAGCTTCCGGGAGGGGCTCTTTATGGTGCAGGATGTAAGCTCCATGCTCGTGGGCGAGCTGGCAGACCCTCAGTCAGGGGAACGGGTGATCGATGTGTGCGCGGCGCCGGGAGGAAAGGCGCTGCACATCGCGGAAAAGCTGTATGTGAAAGAGAAGCAGTGTAAAGAGAAAGCGCCGGCAGGAGACGCTGTTATGGGAGAAAGCGCGCCTCTGCGGGGGCATGTGGAAGCAAGGGACCTGACGGAATATAAGACAGACCTTATCCGGGAGAATATCGAGCGCTCCGGGCTTCCGAATATCTCGGCAGTGTGTATGGATGCTTCTGTACCGGACCCGGCGTCTGCGGGGAGCGCGGATATCGTGATCGCGGACCTGCCCTGCTCCGGGCTGGGCGTGCTCGGCAGGAAGACAGACCTGAAATATAAGGCCTCCCCGGAGGGGATCCAAAGCCTCGTTGAGCTGCAGAGGAAAATCTTAAGCTGCGCGAAGGAGTATGTGAGACTCGGCGGAGTGCTGATCTACAGCACATGTACCGTAGATCCGGCGGAGAATATGGACAATGTACACTGGTTCCTGGGGCAGTACCCGGAGTTCTCGCTGGATGATATCAGCGGAAGGCTCTGTCCCGAACTGAGGGACAGTGTGACGGAGAAGGGGTGCATCCAGCTCCTTCCGGGCGTACATCAGTCGGACGGATTTTTTATCGCAAGATTTGTAAAAAGGAAGAAACAGGCATGAAAAAGGACATCCGGGCATATGGATATGAAGAATTAAAAGCAGAGATGCAGGCGCTTGGCGAGAAACCGTTCCGGGCGGGCCAGGTGTATGACTGGCTGCATGTGAAGCTGGCGGACAGCTTTGACGAGATGACGAATCTCTCAAAGGACTTAAGGCGCCGCCTGGAGAAGGAGTATGAGATCCTCCCGGTCATCATGGAAGAGCGGCAGATCTCGAAGCTGGACGGCACGAACAAATTCCTGTTCCGTCTGTATGACGGCAACATGGTGGAGAGCGTGCTCATGCGGTATAAGCACGGGAATTCCGTATGCATTTCCTCCCAGGCGGGATGCCGGATGGGATGCGTGTTCTGCGCTTCCACGATCGGCGGGCTGAAAAGGGACCTTTCCGCGTCAGAGATGCTGGGGCAGATCTACCAGATCCAGAAGATCACAAAAGAGAGGGTGCACAATGTGGTCGTCATGGGCACCGGGGAGCCGCTGGACAATTATGACAATTTCCTCAGGTTCGTGCGGATGCTGACAGATGAGCACGGCCTGAACATCAGCCAGAGGAATGTCACAGTGTCCACCTGCGGCATTGTCCCGAAAATGCTGGAGCTGGCGGAGGAAAAACTCCAGATCACGCTCGCGCTCTCCCTGCACGGCTCGACCCAGGAGAAGCGCAGGAGGCTTATGCCCGTGGCGAATAAATACGAACTGTCCGAGGTGCTCGCGGCATGTGACACGTACTTTGAAAAGACAGGACGCAGGGTGACATTTGAGTACAGCCTGGTGCACGGAGTCAACGATACGGCTGAGGACGCGAGGGAGCTGACAGCGATCCTGAAGCCCCGGAACTGCCATCTGAACCTGATCCCGGTGAACCCGGTGAGGGAGCGTGATTTCGTGCGTCCGAGCAGGAAAAATGCCCTCAATTTCAAAAATAACCTTGAAAAAAGCGGAATTAATGTTACTATAAGAAGGGAAATGGGCTCTGACATCGACGGAGCCTGCGGCCAGCTCAGGCGCCGCTATGCGCAGGAGGACGGAGCGGAAGCTTCCGGCTGCGGGGAAAACCCGGCGGCAGAAGGCGAATGCGGGAGAGCAGGATGGGAAAGCCACAACAGACAGGATTAAGGAGACAGATATGAGGACATTTGCGATAACAGATGTGGGAATGGTGCGACAGGTGAATCAGGATTATGTCTTTGCGACAGACAGACCTCTGGGCATCCTCCAGAACCTGTTCGTGGTGGCGGACGGAATGGGCGGACATCAGGCAGGCGATTATGCGTCAAAATATACGGTGGAAGTGCTCCAGCGGGAGCTTAAGATGAGCGAGGGCGAGGATGTGGAGAAGTGCCTTGTGGCTGCGATCAAGACAGCCAACCGGGAGATCATCAAAGAAGCGTCCCGCGATGAACATCTCAGGGGAATGGGCACGACAGTGGTCGCTGCGACGATCATGAACCAGATGATGTATTTCGCGAATGTAGGAGACAGCCGTCTGTATCTGATCAACCAGGGGATACAGCAGCTTACGAAGGACCATTCGCTTGTGGAGGAAATGGTGCGCCTGGGCGGCATTAAGCCGGAGGAGGCAAAGCACCACCCGGATAAGAATATCATCACAAGGGCCATCGGCGCGAAAGCAGATGTGGACGCAGACTTTTATGAGCACCGTCTGAAACGGGGAGACATCATACTGATGTGTACGGACGGTCTCAGCAATATGGTGGAGGATGAAGAGCTCTTCCATATCGTCCAGGGAGGAAGGGACATCGTGGAAGCAGGGCAGGCTCTTGTGGATGCTGCAAAAGAAAACGGCGGTACGGACAATATTGGAATTGTCCTGATTGAACCGTTCGCAGATGAGGTGAGTGTATTATGATCAGAGAAGGAGTTTATTTAGGGAAGAGGTATGAGATACTGGGACGTATCGGTTCCGGCGGCATGGCGGACGTCTATAAGGGCAAGGACCATAAGCTGAACCGGTATGTGGCGATCAAAGTGCTCAAAAGTGATTACCGGCAGGATGAAGTATTTATCAAGAAGTTCTTAAGTGAGGCGCAGGCAGCGGCAGGGCTGATGCACCCGAACGTGGTCAATGTCTATGACGTGGGGCAGGACCGGGGACTGTACTATATGGTCATGGAACTTGTGGAAGGGATCACGCTGAAGGACTATATCGAGAAGAAAGGCAGGCTTTCAGCGAAGGAGACGATCAGCATCTCGATCCAGATGGTGACAGGCCTCCAGGCAGCTCACAACCAGCATATCATACACAGGGATATCAAACCCCAGAATATCATTATCTCAAAAGACGGAAAAGTGAAAGTCACAGATTTCGGCATCGCGCGCGCAACGACCGCCACACAGACGATCAGCACGAGCGTAATGGGGTCTGTGCATTATACGTCGCCGGAACAGGCGAGAGGCGGAGTGGTGGACCAGAAGAGCGATATCTACTCCATCGGTATCACCATGTACGAGATGATCACAGGCCATGTGCCCTTTGACGGCGACTCTACTGTGTCAGTGGCACTCAAGCATCTGCAGGAGGAGATCAAGTCCCCCGCAGAGGAAGTGCCGGATATCCCGTACAGCCTGGAGTGCATCATCATGAAATGTACCCAGAAAAATCCGGGACTGCGCTATCATGACTGCGCGTCTCTCCTGCTGGATCTGAAGCGGTCTCTCGTGGATCCGGAAGGCGATTTCGTCGTCCTGGGAGCAGCAGGCGGAGATACGGACCGCACGATGGTCATGTCCACGGCGGAGCTGGAGCAGGTACAGGGCAGAGGGCGCGCCGGTTACGATGATGACGACTATGACGATGATTATGATGACGATGACGACGAAGACGAGGAGGATGAGGACGAACGTCTCCGCGGCAGGCGTCAGGGACAGTATGACCGAAGGGGCAGGAAGAAAAACGATGTGAATCCGGACACGAAGCGGATCATGCGCATCCTGATGATCGTGGCGGGCGTGGTGATCGCTCTGCTCGTGCTTTTCCTCGTGGCGAATGCGGCAGGATTTTTCTCAGGTCCGGGTATCGTGGCGACAGAGGAAGAAACTGTAAAAGTGCCGGATGTCCGGGGCATGACTTACGAGGAGGCTGAAAAAGAGCTCAAGAAGCATGATCTTGGAATTAAGAAGGCTTCGGAAGAAGAACCTTCTAACGATTATTCGAAAGGCGAGATCAAGAGCCAGAAGCCGGGCGTGGGAGAGAAGGTAAAGAAAAATTCAACAGTTACTGTAGTGATCAGCAGCGGAGAGGCGGCTGAAAAGGTGCAGGTGCCCAATGTAGTGGACAAGAGCGAGGCGGAAGCGGAGAAGCTTCTCCAGGACGCGGGGCTCAAGGTGACAAAGGGAGAACCTCAGAACAGCGATACCATTGCGGCGGGAAATGTGATCTCTTCTGACCCGGCAGCAAACACAGAGGTCGATGAGGGAACGAGCGTTACGATCGTGATCAGCCTTGGCAAAGAAGATGTAAAAGTACCGGATCTGAGGAACCGCAGCGCTGCGGATGCAGAGTCCGCGCTGGCAGCAGTGGGACTTGTGGGCGGCGCATCCCAGGATTACAGCGATACGGTCCCTGCGGGGAATGTCATTTCCCAGAGTCCGGACCCAGGCAGCTCCGTGGAAGCAGGTTCAACTGTGAATTATGTAGTAAGTCTTGGGCCGAAGACCCAGACAGTGGAAGTGCCGGATGTGCTGAAATCTTATCCGGATACAGCGGAGCAGGTGCTCAGTGAATCCGGGCTCAATGCAGTATACGGCGGACAGCAGTACAGTGATTATCCTGAGGGGACGGTCTGCCGGCTGAATCCGGAAGTAGGAGTGAAGGTCGAGAAGGGCAGTACGATCTATTACTGGGTGAGCATGGGACCGGAGGATACCGGTGACGGCGGAGATACCGGCGGCGATCCGGAGCTGGAATAAAGGGCAGCCCGGCGGGGCAGACCTTTCCGGCGGAAGAAAAGAGACAGAAAAACAGAAAGACCGATGACGATGCAGGGTAAGATCATGAAAGGAATTGCCGGATTCTACTACGTCCACGTAGCAGGATCCGGTGTTTATGAGTGTAAGGCAAAAGGGATTTTCCGGAAAGACGGGGTCAAACCTCTTGTGGGAGACAACGTGGAGATGGAGATTACCCATGAGAAAGATATGGAAGGCAATATCATACGTGTCCTTCCGCGGAAGAATGAACTGGTGCGCCCGGCTGTGGCAAATATCGATCAGGCGCTGGTCGTGTTTGCTGTGACAAAGCCGAAACCGCATTTTAATCTCCTCGACCGTTTCCTTGTTATGATGGAGACAAAAGGGATCCCGGCAGTGCTCTGCTTTAACAAGGCGGATATCGCGGCGGATCCTGAGATCGCGGGATTAAAAGACGTATATGAAAGCTGCGGGTATCCGCTCCTGTTTACAAGCGCAAAGGAAGAGGAAAATATCGACAGGCTCAAAGAACTCCTGCGGGGAAAGACAACTGCCATCGCAGGCCCGTCCGGAGTGGGCAAATCCTCTCTGATCAATCTCCTCCAGAGCGGGGTGAAGATGGAGACAGGGAGCATCAGCCGTAAGATCGAGAGAGGGAAGCATACGACAAGGCATTCCGAGCTGATCATGCTGGGCGGGGAGTCCTATATCATGGATACGCCGGGGTTCAGCTCCCTCTATGTGGGAGATATAGAGAAAGAAGATTTGAAATACTGCTTCCCGGAATTCGCGCCCTGTGAAGGAAAGTGCCGTTTCAATGGATGCAGTCATATCCACGAGCCCGGATGCGCGGTCAAAGAGGCAGTGGTGGAAGGGAAGATACATCAGATCCGGTATGATGATTATGTGATGATGTACCGGGAGTTACAGGAAAGAAAGAGGTATTAGATGAGAGAGAATATTTTGGCGCCGTCGATGCTCTCGGCGGATTTTAAGATCCTGGGAGAACAGCTGAAACAGACAGAGGAGGCGGGCGCGCAGTATATCCATTTTGATGTGATGGACGGGATCTTCGTGCCGAGCATCTCATTCGGCATGCCGGTGCTCTCGTCTGTGAAAGGCTTTACGGACCAGGTGCTGGACGTGCACCTCATGGTCACTGAGCCCATCCGGTATATAAAGGACTTCGCTGCCTGCGGTGCGGATATCATCACCATCCACCTGGAAGCATGTGAGAATCCGGGGAAGACCCTGGATGAGATCCATGCCTGCGGCGTGCGTGCGGGCATCTCGATCAAGCCGGGCACTCCGGTGGAAGCACTCATCCCTTATCTGGAGCAGGCGGATATGTTCCTGATCATGAGTGTGGAGCCGGGATTCGGCGGACAGGCATTTATCCCGGAGTCGCTGGGCAGGATACGGGAGCTCAGGGACATGCTCGACGAGAGAGGGCTTGAAAAAGACGTGGAAGTAGACGGCGGCATCTACCACTCCAATGTGGCGGAAGTGCTGGACGCGGGGGCGAATGTGATCGTGTCCGGGTCAGGCGTCTATAAAGGTGATATCAGAAAAAATACTGCAGGATTTATGGAGATATTGAGGAATCATGAGTAAGCGGACTGTGATCGTAAGCGGGGGAATGCTGGAAAAGGATTTCGCTCTCCCTGTCATTAAAAGTGAAGAAACGGAATTTGTGATCGGAGTGGACAGAGGGCTTAAGTTTCTCTATGACCATGAGATCAAGCCTGATTATATCGTGGGAGATTTTGACAGTGTGCCCAAGGGGCTGGTGGATTATTACCGGGAAGAGGCGGATGTACCGATCCGGGAGTTCAATCCGGTCAAGGACGCGTCAGATACGGAGATCGCGCTGCGGCTCTGTATCGGGCTGAACCGGAAGGAGATCTGGATACTGGGCGGCACGGGAAACAGGATCGACCATCTCTGGGCGAATATCCAGTGCCTGCAGATCGCGCTGGACGCGGGAGCGGACGCGCGGATCCTGGACAGCCATAACCAGATCCGTCTTCTGGATAAAGGGATCACGCTGAAGCGTGAGGAAGCGTTCGGGAAATATTTTTCCCTGTTCCCGATGGAACTCCCGGTGGACGCGCTGTCCATCACCGGGGCGAAGTACCCGCTTAAGAATCATTTCCTCAGGCCGGATGACAGCCTCTGTGTGAGCAATGAATTCGCGGAGGATGAGGTGACGATCTCGTTTTCGTTCGGGAAGGTCATACTGATGGAGACGAGGGATTAGCAGAAAAATCTTAACAGATAAAGGAGATAAAGGATAAATGAAACTGGGTATCGTAAGTTATGCTCCTAATTTTATATCTCAATGCTTGTCTCTAAATGCCCATAAAGCGTGATAGAATCAAGGTTTTCCGTATATTGACCCATATAAAGATTTATATATCTCTATGCTATAGAATGCCGAAATGGTGTAAAAATGGTGTAGAGAAATCAAAGGTACACAGGCGTAAAAAGTCTCACTGCAACCAAAAAATCGGGCTTCAGCTATAGGATAAGCCCAGATAAAAATGAATTGAACATAGAGCGGTTATCTGCCGTCAGGAGAAATCCTGGCTGGCGGGTAACCGCTCTTTTTTTGTTTCTGCCGCTACTGGTTGAAGCAGAAACTATGCAATGCAAGGAGGTTTTGTGAAATGAACAATATGTTGTTTACGAGTGCAGAGCCGTAAGGAGGTGGTCGGATGGCTGTTTTCCGGGTAGAGAAAAATGCCAACTATACAACCATGTGTAACTACCATCTGCGGGATCAGACACTGAGTCTGAAAGCAAAAGGACTTCTTTCCATGCTTCTCAGCCTGCCGGACACATGGCACTATTCTGTAAGAGGGCTTGCGGCAATCTCCTTGGAAGGTGTGGACGGTATTCTCACTGCCCTGAAAGAATTGGAAACACATGGCTATCTGGAACGCCGTCAGCTTCGTCAGCCGAACGGTCGCTTGGGACAAACGGAGTATGTGATTTTTGAAAAGCCGAAATTGCAGCCGTGTATGGATTCACCGTGTACGGAAAAGCCGGATACGGTAAGTCCGAGTACGGTTCCACCGTATACGATAACTCCCTCACAAAGAAGTAAAGAAGGATCAAGTAAAGAACAATTAAGTACAGATGAGAAGGCAAAAACAGTATCACAACCTTCTCGTCATCGGTACGGAATGTATCAGAATGTACTTCTTTCGGACGAAGAACTGCAAAAGCTCCAAACTGAGTTTCCAGCAGACTATCAGAGCCGCATTGAACGATTGTCGGAATATATGGCTTCCAGCGGAAGGCGTTATAAAAATCATTTAGCTACCATTCGTAGTTGGGCAAGGCGAGATTCCAAACAGTCCAAACTGCCAGCCTACAACCACGATAACTATCGGTACAAGGAGGGAGAAAGTTTATGAATACAATGTTCGGTTTTCTGGATCGTATTCAGGTTCAGAAAGAACCTGGGCCAGAGCAGTATCTCGGCGAAGATGGACTCATTTATTGTGGGAAATGTCATACGCCGGTTCAATGCCGGATCACATTTGAGGGCAGAGAACGGATCATGCCCTGCATCTGCAAATGCCAGAAGGAAGAACGGGAACGGCAGGAACA
>ERZ1090864.143-NODE-143-length-38529-cov-11.200603_pt1 | contig 38529 bp, 36 predicted proteins | sample MGYA00478479_ERZ1090864 | MGnify/ENA primary metagenome ERZ1090864 (study PRJEB33644, sample SAMEA5815743) | chicken gut metagenome | biome: Chicken; feature: Gastrointestinal Tract; material: Caecum | place: Ireland | collected 2019-01-01 | study: A study of the...
TACACGAGCCTTATCGTCGGCAGCGTCAGATGTGTATAAGAGACAGCTAGTATTTTCAACTAATCATTTTTAAAAGAGGATGTAAACCTATGCAAATTTTAGTAGTCGAAGATGACCAACTTTTGAATAACACATTGTGCTATAACTTGAACACAATGGGGTATACTGTGGATGCCGCTTTATCAAAACAAGTTGCAGAAAATTTTATCAAAAAAAAAGACTATGATCTAATCGTTCTTGATATAAATCTGCCAGATGGGAACGGGTATGATTTTTGCCAGAAAGCAAAAGAACGCCACTCTGATACTACAGTAATTTTCTTGACTGCAAATGACCTAGAAAGTGATATGCTAAGAGGATATGAATTGGGTGCTGACGATTATGTAACAAAGCCGTTTCATATGAGTGTTTTTCAAAAAAAACTGGCTGTATTGCTTAACCGTATAGCAAAGCCGTTTGGCGGGGATATCTACGATGATGGTATCCTGTTTATCAATTTTTCTGAAATGAATGCTTCGTTGGTAGGAAAGTCGTTGATATTTACACCACTGCAATACCGATTGCTTAAAATCTTTACGAAGAATCCTCAAAATGTGTTAACTCGGCAGATGTTGTTGGAAAGGCTGTGGGATATTGATGAGAATTTTGTGGATGAACATGCGCTAACAGTAGCGGTCAGCAGAGTGAGAAATAAGATAGAGACCAACGGACAGCAGTATATCAAAACTGTTTATGGTATGGGATATATGTGGGTGGGAGGTGGGCAAAAATGAAACCCAAAAATCTTTCCATCAATCATGTCTGTTTCTTCTTTGGTCTGGTGTTGTTGCTGGCTTCCGTCGGGATTAGCACAGTTATATTGTTGATTACCGGAAATATGATTGCCATACTATGCGTAGTGGGTTTTGGTCTATTTGTCTTTGGATTCGGTGTTTTCTTTGTGATAATTGTCAGGAAAAAACTGGTCTTATTTTCAGAACAACTCTGTGAACTATTAGACGGGATGATATCCGGGAAAGAGAAACTGCCGGAAGGACGGCAGTCAGAGGAAGGGTTGTTTTATAAAATTCATTATCGGTTGAGTCGACTGTATGAAGTCATGCAGGAGAACTGGAATCGCATTGCAAAAGAGAGAGAAGATTTGCAGGAGTTGATTTCCGATATTTCCCATCAAGTGAAGACGCCTATTGCAAATCTGAAAATGATAAACAATACGCTGCTGGAACAGGAGGTTCCAGAGTGGAAACAACGGGAATTTTTAACAGCGCAGAGCGGCCAGTTGGATAAGTTGGATTTTTTGATGCAGACAATGATCAAAACTTCCCGATTGGAAACGGGTGTGATTTCTCTGGAGCAGAGGGAACAGTCGATTTATGAAACGCTGGCAGCAGCACTGGGCGGTATTTTCTTAAATGCAGAGAAAAAGAAGATTGACGTGCAGGTAAACTGCCTGGAGGGACTGCTGGTTTCTCATGACCGGAAGTGGACCACGGAAGCCTTGTTTAACATCCTTGATAATGCAGTGAAATACACACCGGCGGGTGGAAACATCCGGGTATCGGTGGAATGTTGGGAAATGTATGTAAAGATCGACATTACAGATAATGGGATTGGAATTTCCGAAGAACATCAGGGAACAATCTTCAAACGGTTTTACCGGGAGGACACAGTGCATGATGTAGAAGGAATCGGGATCGGATTGTATCTTGCCCGTGAGATTATCTCACTTCAGGGCGGGTATATTGTAGTGTCTTCCAAGCCGGGGAAAGGCTCTACATTTTCGGTGCGTCTCCTTAGAAAATAGAAAAAAAATTGAAATGTCACAGGATTGTAACATTTCAGCGCAAAAAACACCGAAATTTCTTTGTTTTCGTGACGTTTCTGTGAGGTTTGGGCTTTACAATAAGGGTATCAAAAGAAAGGGCGGTGTTCATATGAATATCTTAGAAACGATTGAACTGAAAAAATATTATGGGAAAGAACCCAATATCACAAAGGCCTTGGATGGTGTTTCACTTACAATAGAAAAGGGAGAATTCGTTGCGATTGTGGGAACCAGTGGTTCCGGTAAGACTACCCTACTCAATATGATTGGAGGATTGGACAATCCTACATCTGGTAAAGTTATCATAAATGGAAAAGATATATCCAAATTTAATGATGAACAACTCACGATTTTCCGGCGCAGAAATATAGGTTTTGTATTTCAGAATTATAATCTTGTTCCGGTGCTGAATGTTTATGAAAATATTGTGCTACCTGCAGAATTGGATGGAAATCATGTAGATCAACATTTCCTGAAGGACGTTGTACGTCTTTTAGTTTTGGAAGATAAATTGAATAATATGCCAAGCGAGTTATCTGGTGGTCAGCAACAACGAGTTGCCATTGCAAGAGCATTGATTACAAAGCCGATGTTGGTACTTGCGGATGAACCGACAGGAAATTTGGATAGTAAAACAAGTGGTGATGTACTTGGATTATTGAAGGTTACCAGTGAGAAGTTACATCAGACATTAGTTATGATTACCCATAACAGCGAAATCGCACAGCTTGCCGACCGCATTATCCGTATTGAGGACGGCAGAATTTTAGAGTAAGGGGGAATAGAATCATGACGGATATTTTATTTGTGAACAACAATAGACCTGTCCTGAAGCTTCTGGCGAAACGTTCTCTGAAAGCTCAGAAAAATACGATTGCGGTTTTAGCAATTACACTTTCTACTTTGCTCTTTACCAGCTTGTTTACAATTGCCATTAGTTTACAAACTGCTATGCAGGAAAGTAATATGAGAACAGCCGGCACCTCTGCGCATGCAGGAATCAAACGATTATCTTGGGAAGAATACGAACTACTGTCATCTGACGCAGGGGTGAAAGACAGCGGCTATTCTGTCATCATTGGCAATGCCGTAGGAGACAAATTCAATAAAACGCCCACGGAATTACGATATGGTGATGAAACTTATACAGAACTGACCTTCAACAATCCTACCACCGGGCATCTGCCAAAACAGAAAAATGAGATTGCCACCAGTCGCATTGTTTTGTCTGCGATGGGATTGCCGGATAAAATTGGTACACCGATGGAACTGACCTTTACAACAGATACAAATACATTTACCGATACCTTTACGCTCTGTGGCATTTGGGATGGAGATGCAGTGGCTTATCGTCAAACTATGTTGTTATCCAAAGAATACACGGAACAGGTGGCTCCGATTGTTCATGGAGAAACAGACGGAACAACTCCTCCTGTGGGAACCGGCTATATTGACTGTGTTATGATGATGCCTACGACATGGAATATTGAAAATCAGGCATTAGAAGTGACTTCTAAATATGGTTTGGATGAACGAGTAAGTATCAATGATGCCTACGGAACGGCAACAATCAGTATTTCTTCCATGTTGCCTCTTGCAGCCGGTATTTTTATTATCTTTTTCGCAGGGTATCTTCTGATCTACAATGTATTCTATATTTCGATCGCACAGGACATTCGATTTTACGGAATGTTGAAAACGCTGGGAACTACTGCAAGACAAATCAGAAAAATTGTCTACAAGAAAGCAATCAAGCTATCCCTTGTGGGTATCCCTCTTGGACTGCTACTGGGCTGGCCGGTTGGCCGTCTACTACTTCCCGTCATTGTAAATATGCTGACCGATGATATGCAAGTGGTTACCACGGTAAATCCGTTGATATTTTTGGTAGCGATTGTTTTTTCCCTAATCACTGTTTTCATTAGCTGCCAAAAACCTGCAACATTGGCGGCCAAAGTTTCCCCAATGGAGGCGTTGCACTATATTGAGCAGACAGGAGGAAAAAAGAAAGGTCGCTGCAGTAAACACATTAACACAGCCATGATGGCAAAAAGCAATCTTGGGCGCAACAAGAAAAAATTAACGATTGTTACCCTGTCCTTTGCGCTTAGCATCGTTCTTTTGAACAGCGTCTATACCTATGTAACTTCCTTTGACTTCGATAAGTTTGTGGCTGATTTCAGCCTGACGGATTTTACGGTTTCCGATACAACAGTGATCAATAGCTATGCCCCGTATAACACAGCAAATGTGAGCCAAGATTTCATTCGTGAGGCTGAGAGTTTGAGTGGTCTTGAAGATATGGGAAATATATATCTGTGGACTTCTAAACAGCCGCTTTCGGAACATGATCTTGTACGATTACAGGAACTTGCTGCTTCTTCTGACGATATTGCAAAAGATTTGGGCAATTATATGGTGCGCCAAGAACATGGTGTCAATGTGTACGGCTTAGACGATTTTCCGGCACGATATGTGCAGGTTCTGGATGGTGAGTTGAACACGGAAAAGTGGAAAGCAGGAACTGGGGTGTATGTAACACCACTGCGAATGATGGGTGACGGTTCGCTCTGTCTGTATCAACCGGGAGACAAAATCAGCGTACCGCAGCTTGACGGAACAAGCAAGGTATATGATGTGCTGGCGGTGGTAGATATTCCGAAAGCGTTAGAAACACCGTTACAGGTGGATATGGGACTGGATTATATTTTCCCGGCAAACGAACTGCTGAGAAACATGGTATCCAATGAACAACCAGCCATGAAAACCATCTTCAATGTCGATGATGAACACCAGCTTGCCGCAGAAAACTGGCTAAAAAACTACACTACAAATACTGACACCGCTTTAGATTATCTTTCAAAAGTGACCCTCCAGCAGACCTTCAACGGAATGATCAATATGTATCGTCTTGTGGGCGGCGCTCTTTGTGCGATACTGGCACTGATCGGCATACTGAATTTTATCAATTCTATGATGACCTCTATCTTGTCCAGATACAAAGAGCTTGCCATGCTGCAATCGGTTGGCATGACAGGCCGGCAGATCAAGCAAATGCTGATGTATGAGGGTATCGGATATTCAATGTTAGGACTTTTATCTTCTCTGATACTCTCTATTGCGGGAAGTTTGACAGTGGTTCGGATGATGGGGGCAGAATTGAGCTATTTCACATGGCATTTTACCTTACTTCCTGTATTCCTCTGCGTGATACCACTGATACTCATTACCGCTTTTGTACCTTTGGTCTGCTATAACAAAATGGCGCAGAAAACAGTTGTAGAACGATTACGCAGTGCTGAATAAAATACGCAGACATGAAGGGGCTATCATTCCCGACAGCCCCTTCCATCTATCTTTGTCAGCTATAAAAGAATCTTATCAACATATCCACATTTGCCAAAAATACTTATAACCTTTATTTTTTTCTCAGAAAACCAATCATGTTATATACATCCTCAAAAACATATTCGATTACAACAAAACCGCAAAAACACATCCGACTAGAATCTTCATAACCCATGCACCAAGCGTTGGTATCAACCATAAGCGTAGCCTATATATATCTAATGGAAACCCAATCAACATCCACATCCGAAATATATCAATCTGTCCATCCACAATATAAAAATAGTGCATAAGCCATGCCCATATTACTATAAGCATAACTCGTATAATTGATTTCCTACCTTCCCCTTTATACATCTGCCAGCCACTCCTTTCAATCTCGGATATTGCTAAGTAATGCAATATTGCTGCCTTTTCCTAATTGTTTTTTTGGTCCTCTGCATCTCTGAATCTGTAGTAATCTTCCGCATCCAAACTAAGTTTAACATAAGTGTCCGGCTTTCTTTTTCGGTTGCTCAAGAGGCACACGATCTCGACATGAACACTATGTGTAAACTGGTCAATAACATCTTCTTTTCTTACCGAAACCATATAAAAATCTGAGAGTGCTTTCATATAGAATACGGACGTTCTCAACATTTACTCAAATACTAAACGGATATTAAGAAGGATCCAACAATGATGTAAATCATTGACTCCTTATCACCATCTGCAGCGAATACAAAACTGACAACCTCAGAAAAAAGAGATTTCCCATCGTATTTATGCCATTTTCTTTTATACTGATACTATTCCATATCCCATAATGCAGGCATAATTAAAGTCATAATCTCTCTGGTTAACCGCATCACTGGAATTCCCTTCCACCGTGTAAACCCGGCCATTCTCACTTTTTTTTACGATACCCACGTGGTCGCATGTTCCATCTTGGTCCCAGTCAATAAAAATAATCATCCCCGCAGTAGGCATACTTCCCCCTGCCTGCCATTTTCCTTTATTCTGGAACCATTCCAACCCATCCTGACAGAGAGAAAACTTGGGCACGGCGCCACTTTCGATCAGCCCGCATTGATCTGCACACCATGAAACAAAGCATGCACACCACTCTTCACGGCTGCTGAATCCGTACCATGACCAAAATTTTTCGCCTCCTTGATTGCCAAGCTGTGTTAATGCTACAGACACTATCTGACCATTACCAAACAAAGCCGCAAAAGGATTCCCACCAGAATAGTACCGAAGCACATGGGCCACATATTCTGGATCCCCATAGGCAGACCATCCATGGGAAGCAGCTTGCTGTTGGGAGAATAAAAGGGCATTGGCTTCACTATAGCCGCCATAATTCCGAAGTGCCCATGTTATGTATCCATTCCCATAATTATATCCCTGGAGGGAAAGCTTCAGCCGATCCATATCCTGCGGGCTTGTACACCCTGCCTCACGAAGGCAATCCGCATAATACTGGATTCCTACCTGGATGGAATATTCCGGATCCTGTATTGCCCCCGGGCTATTAGGATATCGTGTATTGTATGGACATTCCGAACTCTGCATCGGGTCCGTCCCACGGCCTCCAGATTCCTGCATCATGATTGCCTGTATTACGGAAACGTATTCCGGTATCCCATATTCACTGGCATAACGCTGGATCGTAGCAGTATAAGAGAGTACCTCGGCACTTAAGGCTTCACTGCTCTGGGAGGAACTGTAAGAAAAAGCGCCACCTACCACGCCTACGATTAGGATCAACACAACAAAGAAAGCGCCGCCCCCTGCAGCTAGTGCTGCAAATGCACTTTTGACAGTCCTTGCCGCAGCTTCGACCATACGTTTAAACCGTACCGTGGCTACTGCAGATTGCTGCATTCTCGCTGTTGCCCTCTGCATAGAGATTACCGCTGTCTGCTTTGCCGCCATCGCTGCCCGTGCATTCTTTTTAGCAGTATAGGGTAGTGCCCCCGCTTTATGGCCAGGAACCGGAATCCCTTTTGCCATATGCGGTCCCTTCCGTATGGCGAGCTGCCTTGGGCTTTGGGTTGGGGCTTCTTTCAAGGTAAGCGCCCCATTTGTTTCTTTAGTGCGGACAGTCCTTTTTACGGTTTCCCTGGTGCGGATCACAGGTATACCCTGCTGATCAACCGCTTTTGCTGCAGATCGGTTCTGCCTCTTAACACGTTTTTTCTGGGCATTTTTTCTTTCTGTCTCTTTTATTGGCTCCTTTTCTTTTGATGTCCCTGTGATACTTTCCCCGGGCATACCGACATTTTCATCCTGCATAAATGCTTCTGTTTCCCTAACGTCTGCATTTTTTTCTTTCCTTTTCTGTCCCTGCATTTTTTCATAAGTCTTCCGGGCCGCCTTTTGCCCTGCAGAATAGGATACCTTTACGCTTTCTTTCCCAGCCGTTGTGGCGGTCCGTTTCATGGCTCCCTCTACTTTATCCCCCGCATATGCAGATGGGGTTTGCGATCCCCCTGGTTCTTCCGAAATCCTGGAACCCTGCAGGGATTTTTCTTTCGCTTCCAGCACAGTCTTTTTAACCAATTCTTTTGGCATGCGGGAGGCTTTCGTCAATACTTTTGGGCTCCGGTTATGTTCTTTGGTTTTGATATCCTTCATATCTCACCTCCCTCCATCACACCGGGCTGTTTTTTTCCTTGTCCTTCCAGCCGTTAAGGCTACCTTTTCATGCAGGCAATCCCTGGGTCTCCCCTGGCTTCGTTGTCATCAATCGATACAGTTTTGTGTTTTTCGGGAAACTATTTTCAAAAGGCACAATATTACCGGAACACCGGATCAAGCCATGCCCGGCGCCCACATTCGTGATATAGGAAAGCTGGTTATCTGAAATATTCAGCAACGAAGCCAGCTCCTCACGGTCTGTGGTGGCCTGATTCAGCAGGATCAGGAATTCACTGTTTGCGAGCATCAGCCTTGCGGTATCGGATTTTAACAGTTCCTCTACATTCTGGGTCAGGCCAGTTACAAACCCACTGTATTTTCGGATTCTTTTATAGAGACGATAGAAGAAGTCGGCGCTATACTGATAGCGAAACAGCAGGTAAAACTCATCTGCAAAGATCCAGGTTGTTTTCCCTTTTTTCCAGTTCTGGATCACACGGTTAAAAATGGAATCCAGCGTCACCAGCATTCCAAGAGGCATCAGCTGTTCGCCCAATTCCCGGATATCATAGGCGATGATCCGGCTTTTCGTGTTGACATTCGTTGGCTGGGCAAACGTATTTAAGCTTCCATTGATAAATAACTCAGAAGATAAGGCAAGCCCTCTGGCTTCATCTTCCGGCTGGAGCATAAGCTGACGGTAAAGATCCTTTAAAGTGGGGATTTCTCCCTGGTAACCGCCCCGCATATAATCCCGGTACACATCTGCTGTACAACGGTCCAAAATAGATTTTTCTTTAGCAGACAGATTTCCTGCACCGACCAGCTGTTCAAACAGAGAAAGGATAAACTCCGATTTTTCAATCAGCGGGTTCTTTTCATTCCCGTAGGCCGAGTCCATATCCATCGCATTTAAATGCGTATCCGAAGTAGCAGAGATCCGGATAACCTCCCCATTTAACGCTTCCACAAGTGAGCCAAATTCGGACTCCGGATCCAGGATCAGGATATCGTCCTCCGTGGCCAAAGCCAATGCCACGATTTCCTCTTTGGCAGAGAAACTTTTTCCGGAACCGCTGACGCCAAGGCGGAAAGAGTTGCCATTTAATAACTTCCTGCGGTCTGCCACCAACATATTTTTGCTGACAGCGTTTTGGCCGTAATAGATCCCGCCTGGCTGCATGATTTCCTGGGTATGGAAGGGGATCAGTACCGCTGTAGATTCTGTTGTAAGCGTTCTTAAAGCGTTGATTTTCCTAATACCGTAGGGAAGGACGGTATTCAGCCCATCCACTTGCTGCCATTTCAAAATAGACAGCTGGCATAAATGCTTCCTGGCAACCGACAAAAGAGTCTCTGTGTCCGAATCCAGTTGTTTCTTGCTGTCTGCCATATGCACCATAGTCAGGAGCCCAAACATCATCCGCTGGTCCCGGGTGGTCAAGTCATCCAGCATTTCTTTCGTTTCTTTCCTCTGCAGCTCCATATCATAGGGGACTACCGCAGAAAAATTGTTGTTGGCATTCTGCCGGCGCTGCCAATTCGTCACGTTTGTCTCCACGCCGAGAAGCTTGTTCTGGATCTCCCTTACCGCTTCATCCGTGGGCACAGGCAGGATGTCAATGGAAAGCATAAGGTTCTGGCTTAAGTCGCAGAGCTCCGAGATCATGTCATCTTTTACATAACTGGCATAATCCTGCATATATAAAACACGGCCATACCGTTCGTTGATTTTAAAATAATCTTTTTTAAACTCCATGCTTTCCGGGCAGATCCAATCTTTAAAACTATGCCCTTTCTTTGCAAATGCTTTAAGGTCAAAGGGAAAGGCGGACGGTTCCTCAGCCCGAAAGAAATCCCGGAACACCTGCAGCCGTTCCCCTGCATCCAATTCCTCCGATACAGAAGACAGCTTTGCCAGATGGGTGGTAATATCCGTCCCTACACGGGCAAAATAAGTTCTCGCCTCATCAATATTTTTCTTATGGACGCTGATGGTCAGATACCGTTCCTGATAGATGCTGTTGCTGGTCCCGCTTACTTTGGAAAGCAGCATATCATTGTACTCTTTCCGGTATTGGTCGAGGCCATCCTCTTTCATAGGAAGCAGGAGAGAGCGTCCAAACTCATCTTTGTTGATCCTGCGGTTATTAAGCGTAATCTTCGCAGTGGCGCCGGAATCCAGCGCATTTAAAAGATCCGAATAATCCAGGAACATCTCTGTCTTATCTTCTTTGCTTGCGATGGCATAATTAATATCGGAGAACCGGAAAGATTTTGAATACTTATTCCCGACCTGGAAAATACCATCCGGCCAGATCCGTTTGATTGGCAGAGCCTGCTGGACAGACTTCGGAACTGTAAATTTCTCTTTGTCCATTTTCAATGCCTGGGTCAGTGTTTTAATCAAAGGCATTCCCCCTTCCTTTTCGCTTCTTGGGTTTTACTTTCTTCTGGCTATTTTGCTTCTTCCGTGTGAGCTGGGTCCCGTCTTTCCCAGTCCGCTCCCCAGCCAGGATGCTTTCTTCCATACAGGCATAATAAAGGTTTTCTGGCTGGTAGCTTAATCTTTTCGGATACAGGAACTCTGATTTGACAAATGCCCACAAAAACTGCTCTGCCGTCATCCCATGATATTTAAAAAATCCACAGGCCGCAAACGGTGCAGCCCCCAGCATGCACAGCCATCCCCTGATTTCTTCTACCGGAAGGCTCCTGGTTCCGAAATAAATCCCGACTGCGGTAAGAAGTGCCAGTACGGAAAAGGCACACTGGCGGAAATTTAAACCAAAGAACATGGATTCCTGGTAATCCCTGATTTCTTTATTCATTTTTACTTCCATCTGATTTTCCTACCTTTCTGCTTGCTCTCTTTTTCTTGGCCTTTTAAGTACCGTCCCTTCTGTCTGCACCGGTCCTTCACTCAGATACCGCTCCACGCCCTCCCGGTCGAATTCTTTCAGGCGTTCCAAATCAAAAGCAACACGGGAAAACTCACAAAATCCGGAGTATCCTTTTTCCGGCAGGACAGTACCTAATTTGTGCCGCTTAATAAACCTCAGCTTGTCCCGGCTAAAATCATGATCAATGAAGGCTGCGTTAGATCTCACTTTTAAATTGTTCTCACGAAGATTCACGGTAAGATCGCCAAACGGTTCAAAGCCATCTTCTTCTTTACAATATAGCCCGACATAGAGGCTTCCGTTATCGGCATAAGAACTTACCACCAATGCTACTTCTTCCTGCCCAAATTCCCAATCAAAGGGCAGTGTTTTTATCTCATCCATTTTGATCCCTCCTAGTCTTATCCATTACAATCCCATAATCTCTTTCACGATCCGGTCAGATGCTTTCACTGCGCCTACCAAAATCAACAGGTTAAACACCAATTCCCCGATATAATTCCATACAATCGTCACAGCAGAAAGGCTGGTGTCCGATACCGCCAGGGTGCTGGATGCAAACACTGAGAAAATGATACAGGCCAGCGCAATGATTGCCCCTTCCAGGCACACTCCCGCATAAGAGCGGATAAAGTTTTTCCCTACGCTCTGGGAAGGTTCACCTGCAAATGTGGAAAGCGGGATCGGCGCAATAGCAGTATAGATATACAGCTTAAACATCCGGCCATACACTGTCAGGATCATAATGAACGACAGCACAGTGATCAGCAGGCTTCCAAGAAGCGTCACAATCCATAAAGGTATGGAATCAAGTAAACCTACTGATTCTACCTTTTCCACAATTTCAGCAGGTAGCTGTGAAACAGAACCTCCGCTTAAGCTGGACTGGGCAAGGATTGTGGAGACGATTCCCTGTATAATAGAAAACACGGCCTGCATCAGCTCCATGCCATAGACAACAGCTCCCTGGGCCAATGCGAAACGGATGAAGGCTTTTACTACATGCTCCGGCTTTTTCATGTCGGAAAAGCTGCCGCAGGTCTTAACAATGCCAACAGCGAAGAACAGGACTAAGAGCCCCAGTGCGATGGCTTTCAGGGCATCATTGATATTTGTCATGACAGTCCAAATCCCTCCCCCTTTAAAGGATTCCGGGCTTTGTGTCAACAGGGAAATAATCTCGTTTAATTTTTCATTCCATGTATTTAAGGCAGAATTTAGGTTCTGCACAATCCAGTTATCACTTTCTATTGGTTCTCACCTCCTTTTTCCATAAAAGAAGGGCAGGCGGCTGCCTGCCCGGATCCATCCTAACCCATGATCAGGTCAAGGATTTCTTTGGCAAAGGTGATGATGACACCGCCCGCCAGAGTTAAAAAGCCGTTAGCCCTCTGGCTGGGGTCGTGGCTCTTTAAGCTCAGACCCACCTGTACAATACCAAACCCTAACAGGATCAGGCCGATTGCCCGGATCAGGGAAAAAATAAAGGTGGACAGGTTATTGACTACGCTCAGCGGATCCCCGGCTGCATATACATAAACCGAACAGAGGTTCCCGGCAATAGCCAGCACCGAATAGCAGGCAAACAGCTTTCTCTGCAGGCGGTTCATTTTCTGAGGCATTGTAGTTTTTTCTTTCAGACTGTCAGCATTTTTCCTGCCGAATCCCCCCTGCCTAAAATGATGGAATAAAAATTTCATTGGCATCCCTCCATTCACTAAAATGGCTCTCCGATAATATCCTCATCTGAGAGCAGTTCATAATCTTCATATCGGTTCACATCGAATGCAAAAACGTCATGGGCAAGGGGGGCTTTCGCATAATCATAAGGACTGGCTCCCCCATCCTCCGTCAGCTTTACATTCGGATGCTTCATAAGGTTATATTTCTGATCCATGATCACCCGCTCCCCACGGATAAAAAGCAGGGCATAGTGGTTATCCAACATACGTACTTCATCCGGGGTCAAAAGTTCCCTCCCAGATTGCTGGTAGTTGGTCGAATAGCTTCCCGAGCGTCCTTTTGTCTCCCCATAGGTGTTCGTATCAATGGTTTCTTTCCCCATCAGTTCCGAAACATATTTATGGGTTTCTTTCTCATTGCCTCCCAGATAGAGGAACTCATCGCAATTCCCCACCAGGCTTTCCCATTCATCTTTATAAAGGGCTTTCAGTTGGGACATATTCTGGATAATGATACTGCAGGAGATAGACCTGGAACGCATGGTTGCCAGGATCTTCTGAAAATCATTCGGAAGGGCAACATTGGGAAATTCATCCATCAGGCAATGGACATGGACTGGCAGTTTCCCGCCATATTTGCGGTCTGCCACATAGTAAAGGGACTGGAACAGCTGGGTATAGATCATGCCGACCAGATAATTTAAAGAAGTGTCCGCATCTGGGATACAGCAGAAGAGTGCAACCTTCTTTTCCCCAATGCTTTCAAGGTCCAGCTCATCGTTACAGGTGAGGCTGGCAATCTGGCGTAAATTAAAAGCTGCAAGACGGACACCGACAGAAATTAAGATACTTTTAGCGGTCTTTCCTGCAGCCTGTTTGTAAATATGATATTGCTTTACAGCGATGCTTTCCGGGTTCCGCATCTCCAAACGTTCGAAAAGGATATCCAGCGGTGACTCATAGTCCTCATCATCCTCTTTAACCTGAGCGGCGGAAAGCATTTCCATAATCATGGTAAAGTTCTGTTCGTCTGAAGGGGCTTCATGGAGCAGGTAGAGCATTAATGCCTGTAAAAGAGCGGTTTCACTTTTCTCCCAAAATGGATCGCTGCTTTGGGAGCCCTTCGGCGTGGTATTACGGATCAGGTTGTTGATCAGCTTCAGCACATCTTTATCATCCGTAATATACACAAACGGATTGTAGCCAAAGGATGTGTCTGGATGGATCAGGTCAAATACCCGTACTTCATATCCAAGCTTTTCCAGAAGCCCGCCTGTTTTTCTCAGCAGTTCTGCCTTTGGATCTGTGATCACCAGAGAAGTGTTCCCCTGCATGATGTTCGGGAGAGCGTAGGTTCTGGATTTGCCCGCTCCGCTGCCGCCCACAACCAAAACATTCAAACACCGCTGATGCCGGTAAACATCCAGTCCCATGCGGAAATTTTCTGTCAGTAGCAGGTTGTTGGAATATGGCTTCGCCCGATATTTTTTACAGAGGGTTTTGGCATCCCCCCACTTGGCGGATCCATGTTCTTCGCCCCTCCGGTAGTTCCTCTGATTGGCATAATAAATCCCGATCCCCATCCCATACAGTAAAGTCCCAATAACAACCGCTTTTACTGTATACTGCGTATAATGCAGGGAAAGCGGGTGGTTCAGTTTCTCCGTCAGGTTTTCCATAATGGTCAGCAGGTTTGCCCCTTCAGTAACCGCATCCGCCACCAATGCCGATATCCACCAAACCAATGGTAAAGCGGCAAGCCAGACGATCCATCCTGACTTGCCGCTCCTTCTTACCGGGAATATTCCTCCTTATTTTTTGTGGGGCGTTTTGTAACACGGAAGGTATCTTTTTCTACATTTAACGCCAGTGACCTTCCATTTTCCCATTTGACATGGATTTGCCCTATGTCATCTACAAATTGAACTGTCCCGGCAAGGCCGCTTGGCATATCGTTCTCCCCTTCCATATGCTCCAAAATGACCTTTGTTCCTTTCGGGTAATCCTCCCGTATAAATTTTGCTTTTTGGCAAAGCCTGTTCCACTCATTCATCGGCATCCCTCCTTCCTGCGCTAACGCATACGGTACGTTTTATATCGTGCTTTCATGATTTTCATCAATACGGTATCAATCCCATCCGTGTATCGGCCATTCTGGATGTAGGTATCCCGGAGCCGGTTGAGTGCCTGCACAGATTTGCAGTATTCCTTATCTGTCAGGAAAAGCCTGCGGTCCTGATGGCCTGCAAGCCGCAGGATAAAGTCCCCGGTCTCCTGGGTAGGAGCTCCGGCTTCTTTTTCCTCTCGAAGCACATCCCGCAGCGCATGTACCAGCATGTTCACCATGACCATATCGGTCCTTACGCATCTTCGTTTTTCCATAATCCCCGGCCTCCTTCGTCTTTTATCAACCACAACATACCACACACCCTGTTGAATAGCTACTACTATTTCCAGAAGAGGGCAGGAGTACTATCTCAGTTGCCATCTCATTCAGCGTTCCGGCTGTTTTTTTTCTTTCCCTGGTTTCTCGGCTGGCTGGCCTTCCGCAATGGAAAAAGCATCTGCGATAAATTCCTGTTCCCTGAGATTCCGGTTCAAATGGCTGTTGATCCCATAAGCGGCATTTCGTATATCCCCAATAAAGGCGCGCAGCTCTTTGGGGTCCTTATTTCCATTATCCTGCAGTTCGCAGACTTTTCCCAGTTGGAAACCAGAAACATCCACGCCATATTTCTTCCCTACCACATAGGCGGCACAGTATCCTTTGATCGCAGCCTTATTCCTGGTATAACTGCCATTATGGGCATCCATGCTGGCACAGGCAAGTTCCCGGCTGATCGCGTGAAAGGTAGTGGTCTCACTCATACCATTGCGGACATAGATCATCCGCTGCCTGGGTATATACTGTGCCTGTACTCCTTCCGGAAGGTTATCCGCAATACGGATCGGCACTTCGGAATTCGTCAGGAGTGCCTACAGCAGTACCACCGTATCCCTTGGTTCCGGGGTCTCCGGCGGCCTCATACGGATCTGGCTGATATCATAGGCTTTCCCTACATTGGTTCCCTGCATTTTCACACCATCTTTTTCATATTCATTGGTAACCAGGAACTTATATCCATGCACCCCAGGCCTTAGGGAATACCCTTCTTCCTTTATCTTTTCAAAAGTCATCACCTGGCGGATCTGGGGATTCTGGCTATAAAGCAGCAAAAGGTTCGGCGTCCTCTGTGGGTTGCACTGTGCCATAAAGTCCAAGAAGCCTTTTAAGGAATCACTGTCCCGGAATACCTCCTGGGCCATGGAATCAATTTCTGCCCAAACTTCCTCCCGTTCTTGCTTCTTCGCAGCCGCATATTCCTCTTTTGACATTTGCGGGCTGCTTTCCGGTACCACTTCCTCCGGTATCAATTTACTCAAATCCATCTATATCACCTACTTTTCGATTTTGTCCGGCGCTTTTTTCTGGAAGATTGCCTTGGCCTACGGGTTCTTTTTACTGCGGGTAGTTTTTTCGCTTCCCGTTTTTCCTGTTTGATTCCTTCCAGCTCCGCCCGGACGGAAGGCTTCTGTCCATACCCTGCATGCTCTTGGACAGGAATTGCCGGTTCCATCCTGCCCGTCGTATCAAAGCTTTCCTCCCCGGTAGAAATACCGCTGTTGTGCAAGGAAGGTCCGGACGGATTCTTTTCTTCCTTCTCCTGCACCTTGGTAAAATTTTCTGTGTCCTGGCTCGGGTCTTCAAATCCAAAATTCAGTCCCTCTTCGTCAATCTCAAACTGTACTTCCCCTTCCGGCATGATGACTGTCTCAGTAGACACTTCTGGTTCTTTCTTTGCAGACTCCCGCGCCTCTGCCACTTCCTGCACAGCTTCGCCGCTTTCTGATTTCAGGAAATCCAGGTTCATTTTATCCATAACCCGGTTTACCTTTGCGGCGTCATCGGCAAAAACCATGATCTCACACTGGGCAGGATTCTTTCTATCCCGTATCACCACATACAGGAGCCCCCGCTTTTTCCCTTCCCTGGCAAATTCTTTTAGCCGCTCGCTTGGCACGGTAAAAAATTTCAGGGGACGGTTTTCTTTCAGCATGCGTACCATGCGTGTTTTTCCATAGGTCTTTTTCTGGTCTTTTAGCACTGCCGCCAGAAAAACAGCCAGATTTTTAGCCAAAGTCCCTGATAGACGAAGACTGTAATCAATCCCTTCCAAGGAATAGCGGACAACTTGATCCGCCGCATCCCCGCCTAAATTCATCTGCCTCACCTTCTTTCTTCCAAGCCATTTCTTTCCTTTCCTGCTTTTTCCTGCCCCGTATCTTCCGGAGCCATTTCCTTCTGTTCAAGCCTCTTTAATTTTTCCTCCATCTCCTGGGAATGCTTATCTATCTTCACACAAATCCGGATTTCTTTCCTTAACTCTTTGAGCTGTCTGGTAATATCCGCAATCCTGGCAGACTGGGGAGCCGCCCGGTACAGCCTGTACCGTTCCTTAGTTAAGAGCAGCACTTGTTCCTCCAGCGGCTTCCGGTATTCTGCCAGTTCCTCCCTGCTATTGATCTTATGCTTCTCCAGAAATTCCATCTGCGCAATGCGCTCATCCAGCTTCCGGATATCCTGCCGCACTTCATAGGGAATCTTCTGTGGTTTCTTTTTTAAAACTCCCATTTGGTAAAGATACGAATAATAAAGCGCCTGCAGGCCATGCAGTTTTTTCCGTTTCCGGGCATCCCCTTTCCCAATGTTGTTCCGATTGGGCTTCTTGGGCTGCAGGATCCAATAACGGATCGCTTCTTCACCATACCTTTTCCCAAGGCTTTTCAAACGGATATAACGCTCCATCCCTGGTGCTTTCAGTGCAATGTATTTCCGGTTCAGCTTGAAAGAATAGCCTTTTTCTTCCATGCGAGAAAGGAATTGGCTCCAGCTGAAGCTTTGTGATACTGCATCTTTGATATCCATACGGATTGCGCTCCGCCAGGTCGGTTTCCCATCCCTTTCTGCCATCCATTCCGCATAAGGTTTTCCTTTACCTTTCGGCTGTATAATGGAAAGCCCATACTTTTTACACAATTCATCGGAAATCCGCCGCACTTCTTCATAATAACTTTTCTGGTTACTGTGGTATTTTTTCCCATCCTCCAGGCTTACAGAATTAAATACCAGATGATTATGGTAATGGCTGGTATTCAGATGGGTCGTAATGACCACTTCGTATCTTCCCTTCAGCAGGCGTTCTGCCAATTCTATTCCAATCAGATGTGCCAGCTCCGGGGACACCTCTCCCTCGGCAAAGCTCTGGATCAGATGGTATCCCTGGACTCCCCCTGTCTTATGGAACCGCTGCTTGGTTCCCAGCATATCTGTATATGCGTTTTCGCAAGTGCATCCAAAGGCATCCTCAAAAACCATCTGCTCTGTTTTATCCCTGTTCAGGGCATAATCAATCGCTTCTTCCAGTGACTTTGCGGAGGTTCCTGGTTTGGAAGTTTTTTCCCGGTCCTTTACATATTCAATGGAACGGTCCAGACGATGGACAGGGATGATGCTGGTGTATGCCATCCGCTATTACCATTCTTCTTTGACAATCTTCCAGACCTCTTTGGAGATCCGGAGCATTTCCTGTACGCTTGCTGTGTCTGCGCGCCCGGTGGCATTTGCCACATGGGCCAGCTGGTTGGCATTATTACATAATCCTGCCACCTTCCGCAGCAAGTCTGCATGGTGTTCGCAGGGTTTCGCCCGGATCTCTGCCCCTACAATTAAGGAACGCAGGAATTCTTCCCTTGGCAGCCCGCTTTTTTCCACCTGTTCTTCCAGCATACGCAGCTCCCTGGCATTTAAGCGGACAGGTATTACATGGTTCCGCTTCCTCATACATTCACCTGCTTTCTTTCGTGGAGGTATTTTCTTCTTGCTGTGGGAACATAGGATGCTCGATCCAATATTCAACTGGGAGATCTGCGGATAAATCCGGCTGCTCAATCTTGGGGATTTTTTCCAGGTCCATGTGCGTTAATTCAGGCACATATGCCGCATACCGGGCATAGGCATATCCTTCTGCTTCTAAAAGGATGCCATCCTTTCTATCCACCGTTGTGATAAGGATACAATGCATCTGCCTCTGGTCTGCGTCGTACCACATAACATCCCTGTTATCGTATAAGAACCGATAATATCCATACAATTCTTCCCCCATATGGTTGAACTGTTCGGTTGTGACCTCAGCAATACGCTCCACTATAAAAGGCAATCGGGAGCCAACAGGCAGTTTCAATTCTTCCAGCTTAATGGGTTTATAGATAAAGGCTGCCTCCTGTCTCATTCTTTCTAAAGTGTTCATCTACCTGTCCCCTTTCTTTATCAGAGTGATGCATATTGCCAGTAACCCAATGACCGCTACCATACCAATGATAATCTTTTTACCCATACCTCACCTTCTTTCTACACCCCGTATCGCAGGCGGTGCAAAGGAGATCCCCCGTTTTTCCATCTCCACCGCAAACTTCTGAAGCTGCCACTTCACCCCGTCGATTTCTGCATGGTCCGTATCCAGATATTGGCACAGGCTCACTGTACTTTCCCCATTTCCCATAGTCAGTACAACAAAGTCTCCATCGGGAATGGAAAACAAAGGAATGCCATCGGCATTTATGAATTGGATCACCCTTACCGGCAAATCCTTTGTTTCCGGAAGGTACCTTCCTGCTTCAGTGATACAGCCATATTGTTCGTCTGCCCTCTTGGCAGCTACCGCCAAGCATGTAACAACAACTCCTATACAACCGCCTGCCAAGGCTCCTAAAAATGCACTGATAATCTCCATTCTTTTCTGCTCCTTTCTCCGATTCGGGGGTTTGGGGTTCTCCCCAAAATGCGTTTGGATATCCAAACGCTATGCTTGCAAAACCAGTCGCACCCGCAAGTTCTTCTCCATCCGGGAAGAGGATACGATCTGGTTCTACTTCCTAAATTTCTTTTGAAACATCGATTCTCTCTATCTCTTATCTATCATAAGATTCCGGTTATCTCATGGACATCCTGGGATTTCTGTGTCCTATAGGGCAGGGATGCAATCTTGACATAATCCACTGCAATATCGATCAGGACACTTTCATCACTGCCTTGCCCAATCCGATCCAGATAAGGTTCTAAATTCATGACCGGCATATTACGGATTCCTTCTTTTTCAAGGATCAACAAGGCATATTTTTGCCCACTGATTTCCACCTCTTTGATATGTATGGCATACTCCCGGTAACCAAACGGAAGGTATTTCCGTATCCCGGTCCCAATCTTTTGGAAAAATTCAATCCTGTTCATTCTGCCTCCTTAATCTTTACCAGCCCATCCAGAGTCGTGCAGATAATATGGAGCCGGTCTGCCATGCTGATCTCCGCATTCATCGTACCGGAGACTTCCTTGCCGCAGACGACAACCATCCGGCACCGCTTCAGGATCAGATGGGACATCTTTGTTTTATCCTGTGCTTCCTCCGCAACCCCATCATCCAAAAACGGGGCGAAGGCATACTGCGGGCAGAGCGGTACATAGCCAAGCTCATAGATCTTCCGGCAGTATTTCTGCAGTTTGGCCCGGTTCTCATCTGCCGGGCAGCATACATAAGCCAATGCCTGTTCCATCAGCCACCTCCTTCCTGGCATCCATTTGGATGCCTGCTTTTTTCTTACAGCAAAACAGGGCATCCCATTGGATACCCTTGCCTATTCTTCCTGCGTCCCATCGGTGATTTCTTTTGATTCCAGCGCAAACCGTACCCGGTCTGTCCCCAGTTTGTAATATGCGTCTGTCACCTCAATCCCCACCGCTTCATAGCCTTCTTCTGCGGCAGCAAGGATGGTAGTCCCGGCCCCGGCAAAAGGGTCCAGGATCAGCCCGCCCGGTTCGCAGATCTGGATCACATCTTTCATCAGCTGCAGGGGTTTTTCCGTCACATGGATCCGGTTCTGCGGATTGCTGTAACGGAAGACCCCGGGGAGGCAGGAGACCGGGCGGTTAATCGGCATCGGACCGTTGCTTCCCCATACGATATACTCAGCCTGCTGGCGGAAACGGCCTTTCTGCGGGCGGGAGTTCCCCTTATCCCACACAGCGGTCCCACGCCAGATCCAGCCCGCCCACTGAAGGGCATCTGTAATGCTGGGATACTGCCGCCAGTCAATAAACAGGCAGATCGGGGCGCCTTTCTTGCAGGCTTTCCTGGCATCATAGAGCCATTCTGCCATCCAATGGGTCCAAGACCTCTGGTCCTTGTTATCCCCGTCAAAATCTGGAAGGGCATTTTCCACTTTCATGCTGCTGTATTTCTGGTTCGTAGTGCGGTTACGCTCATTTGGTTTGGAGCTTCCAGACGCATAGGGCGGATCTGTGATAAGGGCATCAAAAATCCCCGGGCGGAATGCCTTGATCAGCTTCAGCGTATCCCCATGCAGGATACGCCAGTGTTCGCCCCCAAGGGATTCCACCGGGGATGTCCCGTCTTTCATCAGTTGGTCAAGTTGCAGGTGATTCTCCATAGGCATCATCCTTTCTGTCATTTTTTACGCCCCGTTTCCGGGGGTTCTTCCTGATATTTCTATAGGAAAACACGGTTACCGCACCTCCTGTCTCTTTTTTATTTTTTCATCTCCCGAAAGCACCTCTTTTTCTCCCCGCCGGTCTGGCGGCTCCAGTTTCCTTTGTTTTACCATCACGCTCCGGGTTCCGTTCTCCATGACAAACATATCCTCAGTAGGGTTCAGCAATGTTTCCCCCGAAAAAATATTGTCTTTGACTACAAACCAGCCACAGACCGTTCCATAGATATTGCTGTGGCCAGTAATCAGGGGAGAGTGTCCATTTTCTGCCTGTTTGATGACAGCATTCCCGGCAGCCCTGGCAGCCCCATTTAATTCCCCGCTTAAGATACAGCTATGTCCCTCTGCGCTTGCACGCTCAAATAACCTGGCGTCCCCGCTGACCAGTGCGCTGTCCCTGGCTATCGCCCCGTCAAATAACCGGCCATCCTGGATAACCTGGGAGTCCTCACAGGCGATTGCATCGTCATAGATCCAGCAATGCCCTTCTTGGGAAAGGTTCTGTAAGGATTCCACATATCCTCCCAGCGCTCCCCGGCTTACATCCTCATTCACCTGAACCAGCGCCCGGATGCGGTGCAGCCACGGGAATTTGGGATGGGAAATCGCAGTGATCTCATATTTCTGGTCAGAAAGGTGGTACACCTTTGGCGGTGGGAAACGGATCAGCAATGTTTTCTGCTCGTTAAAAATCGGCTTTTGCTGGAACCAGTTTCCCCACCCTTTGGAAAACTGTTGCTGAAGATATGCCTGCAGGTCAGATAATTCCACCGGCAGGAGTGGGAGAACCGTCTCCAATTCGAGCCTCCCTAGTAATTCCCCCTTCTCAGCCATGACACTTAAATCTGCCGTAAGGATCCTCTCTTTCAGCTTCCCTTCCGGAAGGGATAAAAGAAGCCTCCCATTATCCTGCATTTCCTTCGTAAACACAACGTTATGGAGCATGTACTGGATCTGCCTTTCATATTGTGCAAGGGAATGGCCGGATAATACGGAGCCTTCTGGATACAGCGTCCCTTCTATCGGGAGATTCATCCAATAAAAGCTCATCGGCATTCACCTTCTCTCCCTTTCTTTGCTGGCTTTTCCGGTTTCTCCTGTCTCCGGGCGCTTAATTCGGTTTCTACATATTCGCTTATGATTCCAAGCGCCTGGTAGTAATTCCCGCTTTGGTTGACACGCTCGGTCATCTCACTGGCTTCCTTCGCCTGCCCATTCCGCAGAAGCAGGCGCCTTGCATCCCCAAGGATGGAATAAATATTCCCGTCATGCCCCAAAAGTTTTAACTTGGGGCGGGCAGGCGCTTTTTCCTTTGGTTTTGGCATCCCTGCCGTTTCCTGATGCGACAGTTCCCGGAACTGGAAATCTTGGGATTGGTAAAAATGGACATTCAGGGTCCCGCCATCTATGGCAATGTCCCTTTGCTCAAACCCTTCCCCCCAGCCGTCACTATACTGTCCGGTAATATATTCACACAGTTCTTTCAGCTGCTGTGTGTCAAGGAATTCCTTCAGCTGCAGGGTCGTACAGCCATACAGTACACCGTCTATTGCCTTCACAGACACGACAGCGCTCTGCACATTTTCTTTAATGGCAGAGCTGCCGTGAAAATATGCCATCAGGTTGCATGGTTCCCCATTTTCACTTCCCAGTTCGTTTTCCTTGTCCACCATTTCCTGGATCTCTTCCTGGTAAGCGGCAAGGTCGGCCCCATCCATCTTTACAAAATCTCCTTCATATAAATCCCATTCATCCGGAGTTTCCATATCCGGTTCATCCGGATAAAAAGTGCCGCTTAAAGGCGTCAGCAGGTCTATCCGGATCATTTCTTCTGGATCCATCCGCATCACCTCACTTTCTCTGTTTTGGTATATGGTCTTTGTTCTTTCTTCATTTTTGCCAGGTCCCCATAATCCGCACCTTCCAGCTGCGGTAAATTTTCAATGATCTTAAAGCTTGCCCCATAAGCTTCCTTTAAATGGGCGCAGGCCCATCTCCCGGCAAAATCATTATCTGTGCAAATCTCTATCTCCTGAATCTTTGGATGTTCCTTTAAAAAATGTTCCAATGCCGGCGGTTTTTTCATCCCGCGCCGCTTTTCCCCTTCCTTTGGTGCGCTGATCCCGCCAAGGGACAGGCGGTATTTGTCTGCCTTCCCCTCTAAACTCAAATGGGCCAGCGCGTCAATACAGGCTTCATAAACAGCCACCCGGCAGGATTCCCGGACAGGCGGGATGCAAAAGCTATACGCTTTGTCACTGCCAGCCTGCTCGATCTTAAAGGGCTTCTTCCCGGATCCATCGTAGGTTCCCCGGAGGAACGCATACCGGGCCTTCCCCTGTGCGTCTTTCCCGAGGAAAACCGCATTATGGTAGGGGCGGCTCTCATATAAGATCCCAAGCTGGATGCAATACTTCACTGCTTCTTTACTGGCGCCCCGGCTTATCAGATAATGCCAGATGCGGTCATTGCTGCCATTCCGGTCCGGGAGGACAAAAGGCTTTACGGCTTTCGGGGCCGCTTCTGGAGGTATGTAGGAAGGGTTCTCCGCACAAAGCAGCCGTACCGCTTCCGGGAAATCCATACCGTCCACCTTCGTCAGGAAACGCAGAGCCGTAACCCCGCCAATATCCCTGGATTTCCAATGCCATTTGCTGGTAATCTCATTAATCTTAAAGCTGTCATGGTCGGCCAGTTCCCACTCATTCCGGGTATTGGTCTTTTTCAGACGATCCGGCTGATATTTCTGCAGGTATTCAATCGCTGTCATCGCTTTCGCCGCCTGGATTTCTTCCTCCGTGACCCAGGGCATCAGATCACCGTATCCCGAAGGGCTTTCACTTTATCCGTCCGCTCCCAAGGGAATTCCTTCCTCCCAAAATGCCCAAACACAGCGGTCTGCCTGTAAATAGGCCGGTTTAAGCGTAGGCTTTCCATGATCTGCTTCGGGGTAAGCCCAAACACCATAGGGATGGCGACCGCCAGACAGTCATCGGCGCATACCGTCCCTGTACCAAAGGTATCTACCTGCACCATCACGGGTTTTGCTACCCCGATGGCATAGGCAAGGGATACCTGGCAGCGTCTGGCAAGGCCGGCAGCGACCATGTTTTTGGCAATATAACGTGCCATATAAGCGCCGGAGCGGTCCATTTTTGTGGGGTCTTTCCCAGAAAATGCGCCACCGCCATGCGGTACCATGCTCCCATAGGCATCCACCATCAATTTCCTCCCAGTCAGCCCGGTGTCCGCATCCAACCCTCCGCACACAAACCTGCCGCCGGGATTGACATAGATAACCGTTTCCTCATCCACAGGGAGTAACCTAAGAGAAGGAACCAGGACTTTCTTACGGATCTCCCGTTCTAACTGCTTTAAGTCTTTCCCTTCTTCGTGCTGGCAGGAGACAACTACGCTGTCCACACGGATCGGTTTCCCATCCTCGTATTCCACTGTCACCTGTGCTTTCCCGTCAGGCCGCAGGCCGTCAATATAGCCGCTTCTCCTGCTGGCCGACAGTTCCCGGACAATCCGGTTTGCCAATATCACTGGCATCGGCATCATCTGCGGAGTCTCATCGCAGGCATACCCGATCATGACGCCCTGGTCGCCAGCACCCATGCCCCAATCCTCCTGGCTGGGGACAAGCCCACCTCGTTTTTCCTTAGAGCAGGACACTGCACTGGCTATATCCGGACTCTGCTGATGGACTTCCACATCCATCTGGATGCCGGATGGGTCATATCCCAGCTCCGACAACTGTTTTTCTAAAATCCCGAACACATAGGGTTCATGCATGCTTGTGATCTCCCCGGCAACCAGCACTGTCCCTTTCGTTGCAAGGACTTCGCAGGCTACCCGTGATGCCGGGTCATGCTTCAGGCACTCATCCAGGATGCTATCGGCGATCAAGTCGCACAGCTTATCCGGATGCCCTTCTGTTACGGCTTCTGCTGTATAAAATCGTTTCATTCTCCATCCACCTTTCTCTGAACGACAAAAAGCGCAAGACATGCCCTTTTCTTGGACACATCCCACGCCTTTTTAACTGTTTCACTGTTATAATGATTTTTCCGGTTCCAGACAGTGTCCCAACCTCTTTTACTGCCAGATAGGAGATAAAAGTTGCCGGATCAGGGACACTTTATAATGCCTTTTTGTCAAGAGAGAGCATCTTTTGAAGGAATTTCTTCCTTGCATACGGCGATTACGATATTCCTGGCCTCATCCCATTCGTAGGAACAGGTCACTAAAGTAAGCACCTGCTCTGTGTTTTCAGGAGAAAGCCCGTCATTCCCACACACTTGCAGGGATCTTGCCGCCGCAAGATAGGAATCCAGCCGTCCACAGTTCCCAAAATAGATCTGTCTAAAATCAAACATAGACACATCTGCCTTTAAGACGGTGTATACCTCATATTCCCGCACACCTCCCGAGGTCTGAAGGAAGACAGCCCGATGCTCCTTTAGATAATCCGGATCCGCATATCGGTCAAGATTCCCAAACATTGCACCGCTGTTCATGTTATGGCCGTAAATGATAAGGTTTTCCCCATCTGGAACCTCACAATTCCACTGCAGGAACAGACTCCCATTGATATCATAGTCCCCCTGATAGTTCCTCCGCAGGTACCGCTCCGGGTCTGACTGGTCCCCCTGGAGAACAGGGTAATCTATTCCCGTACCGGGGATTTCCAGCCAGCCTTTCACATCCGGGTACTTTTCCTGTAGGGATTTAAGGTCTACAAATTCCGGGATTCCTTGGATACTTTCTTTTCCAGCTGGTTCCTCTGTGGGGGACGTACCGGAGCCATCCTCCGCTTCTGGCACTTGCGGGGCATAATCTTCTTTTAACTGTTCTGTGGCCTGCCTGTTATGGAATGGCACAGCTACCATATAATAGAAGAGGGTAGCGGCGCTTGCCGCCATAACAAGGAGCAAGATACAGAAAACCATCCGGTAAAGGAAAAGCTTCCTTTTACCGTTCCGGCCAGTTCTTTTTCCTTCCCGCATCTTTTCCCATCACTTCCTCTTTTACTCTCCGTACTGCTTTTAAAATAGGATTTTTAGAAATCCCATTCTGCCTGCACCCTCTTAAGATCCCTTTCAAATAAAACTGCGAGGGAACTGCAGGATAATCCTTATAGGGGGAATTCATAACATAAACCATGCAGGAACAGCTTTTCCCATCCATTGTCTTAACCTGGATCTCCTGTTTCCCATACAGATAGGGATATCCTTCATAACGGTCCAGACTTTTTTCACAATCCCCGGTAATCCTCCAGAGGACACCGTCTACATGGCTATCTTTTTCTGGGAGGATTGTTGCCACGCCGCTGTCCCGGTTCCGGCTGCAAAAGATCAGCCGGTAGCCCTCCAGCCGGACGTTCCCAACTACTTTGGCATCTGGGCAGCGGAAGTCCATCTGATCCAAATCCATGTTGCTGCCATAGGCAAAATAAAGCCGTCCCCCCTGTTCCATGCTTTCCCTGTCGTTTAGGATGGAAGCCTGCCTATCCGCAGGCTCCTTATCCATAAAATTCTCAGTCATCGTCATGCTTTCTCCGCTTCCTGCTGATGACTACCCCGGCTAAGCAAATGCCGGAAATAGCCAAAGCAAGCGCCGGGATCCAAAGCTTTGTGTCATCCCCGGTCTTTGGGACATCCACGGTTTCTGCTTCATCCTTCATGGTTACTTTCTGGATCTCAGGGGTGTCCTCCACCTCAAAGGTGATATCTTCCGCAATCCGGTAGCCATCGGGCGCCTGTTCTTCACGGAGGGTGTATGACCCGATGGGAAGTTTCTCAATATAATGTGCCTTTTCTCCGGACACCCATGTTTCTACCACATTTCCATCCTTATCAAGGATTGTAAGGGTTGCTCCCGGAAGTTCTTTTTCCCCTGTGATATCTGTCTTACTGATTTCTACCTTCGTGACATCATCCTCCATCTCTACTTTCTGGATCTCAGATGTGTTTTCAACCGTAAACTCAACAGATTCCGCTGTTACATACCCATCCGCTGGCTTGGTCTCTACCAGCGTGTAAGTCTGCCCAACCACCAGTTCCTTGATCACATGCGGTTCTTTTTCAGAAATCCATTCATCCACGGTTTCTCCGGATTCATCTACAACTTTCAGGGAAGCGCCTGGAAGTTCCTCGCCAGTTGTCAGGTCTGATTTGGTGAACTCCACTGTAGTCGCCTCATTCTCAAAGGTAAACTCATATGGCACGGTCTCTGTATCGCTGCCCTGGTAATCGAAAGTAAATTCCTGTGCTTCCTCTGCTGTCACAAAACCATCCGGCGCATAAAGTTCTTTTACATAGTAAGCATAGCCCACCGGCAGGTCTGCCACGAATACGATCCTTCCATCGGCATCTGTCGTTTTCAGTTCAATGACCGTATCCGCCTCAATCAGGACATTTCCAGACTCTGACAGGATATCTTCCCCCGCAAAGAGCCCAAAAATTGCCCCTTCCAGCACACGGTCCGTATCTTTTTCCTTCTTCAGAACAGATACGGTTGCTTTCTGGCGGTTATTCTGCCAATCTTCATCAAAGGTCACTACCGGGGTATCCTGATCTCGGTAGCTTAAATCCACATACCTCGGTTCCGCATCCAGCACATAGCCATCTGCAGTTTCTTTTTCCACCACATAGTATTTTCCTACTGGCAGATTTTCCACTTTCGCAATACCGGAGTCATCGGTAGTAATGGTTGCCACCAGTTCATCCTTATGGTAATGGTATCCGCTGACGCCGTCCGCCATCTGGATATCTTCCGCAGCATAGACCTCAAACGTAACATCCTTCAGGTTTCCGGTAATGTAATTAAAGATATGCTCAACAACACCTTTGATCTCGCTGACCAAAGTTACGCTTTCAAGGAATTCCCCTTTCTTATTCACGATCAGGGTAGCCGTAGGCACCTCATCTAGCATCTCTACTTTCTGCACATCCCCGGTATCCTCTACTGTAAATGTGATTTCTGTGGCTTTCAGGTATCCATAAGGTGCAAAGGTTTCCCGCAATATATAACTCTCGCCAACGGTTAACCGTTTGATCACATGCGGCTCATCCTTTACAGACACCCAGCTGTCAACCTCATTCCCTTCCTGGTCTAAGACGGTCAGGGAAGCGCCGGAGAGTTCCACACCAGTCGTAATATCGGATTTTGTCACTTCAACCGTAGTTGGCTTATTTGCTTTCACCGCTTTTAACTCCACTACCGGGATGTTCTGGCCCTGATAACTAAATTCAAAGTCCAGGATCTCATCCGAGGAGATATATCCATCGGGCGCAGCCAGCTCTTTCACATAATATTTTCCAAATGGCAGGTCTTTTGTAAAGACAGCCTGCCCGGTTTCATCGCTTACCACCGTTTCCAGAAGGGTATCTGCCTCTACAATAGTTTCTTCCCCAACAAGGATTGCTTCCTGATTGTATAGGCCAAAGCTTGCGCCGGGAAGGAGGGCGCCGTTTTCTTCGTCCTGTTTTTCCACTATAATGGAAACTTTCTGACGTTCATCCGTAAAGGTGACTTCTTCAGAAATAACCGGCTGGTCCTGTCCATCATAAACAAACTCTACCTCCTGGGCAGAAGTGTTCAGAACATACCCATCCGGGGCGGTCACTTCCTCGATCCGGTATTTGCCAAGGGGCAGATCCTCCACCGTAGCTTTCCCTTCTTCATCCGTTGTCACCGTTGCCACTAATGTGCCAGCAGCATATTCCAGCAGGCGGTTTCCATCTGCATCCACCTGATGGTCTGCTGTATAGGTATCTTCCGCAGCATAGATCTGGAATACCGCACCGGAAAGCTTCGTCATCCCATACTGAAAATCGCCGTCATATCCGGTCAGGGCTTCCCCTTCTTTTTGGATCACAAGTTCCCCTTTTACTGGGTGGTTTTCATATGCAACCTCAATAATTAGGTCTTTGCTGACGGGGTCAACCTGGTAGGCAGTATTCGAATCCACCTTAATCTCTACATAATTCTCATTCAGAACATAACCGTCTGGGGCTGTTACTTCCTCAATCCGGTAATTCCCCGGGAGGAGATTCTCCGGAAGGATCAGATAGCCCTGCTCATTCGTAAAAAAGGAAGAGTGGACAGTAGTAGTAGGATAGGTGGTTACCTGTTCTACATATTCCTCTGCGTCCATGTCGTAAATCTTAAATTCTGTATCCGGAAGCAGGACAGCTTTCCCTGTTTCATCATCTTTTTTGATGATCTTCAGTTTGGCAGAAAATTCTTCATCCAGAAGGATTCTCCATGTCTGGGGCTCTGTACTGTTTTCCGTGACAGTTACAATAAAATCATCCACCGGGCTGAAGTTGTGCGGTGTGGTTGTTTCACGGACAATATAAGTACCGTAAGGGATAGCGATAGAGCAGGCATATCCACGTTCATCTGTGAACATCTCCGTTTTGCCATCTGCCGTCAATACGATAGGCTCTGCGGAAGCAAAGTCATAGGTACCATCTTCCTTAACGGTCAGACTGCTCACCAGATAAGCGGAAAAACCTGCACCTGCCAGCAGATCCGCATCCGTTTTTCCATTATCTGCCGCCTTAATGATCTGGAAGGGCTGTTTGATAACCTGGTCCTTGGAAGTCGCTGTCCGTTCTACGGTTTTAACATGATCCCCTTCATAGCTGCAGTCCAGGTCATATTCTTTCTCATCCAGAAGGTACCCAACCGGCGGGGTGATCTCTTTTATGAAATATTTTCCAAGATAAAGATCCTCAATGCTGGCTTTCCCTTCTTTGTTTGTTTTAAGGGTTGCAACCTGAGAGCCGGCTTCATAAAGGATACCTGTCTTTCCATCCGGATGAACGATATCTTCACGGGCAAAAAGCCCATAAACTGCTCCCTCCAGCGTGGCATCTCCTTGCGGTGTGCTTCCGGTCTCTGCATCTTCTTTGGTCAGCTGGATGGTAGCGTCCACCCGCTCATTTTCAAAAGTATGGGTAAAAGACACAGATGCCTGATCATCCGTTGTGTATCGGAAAGTAAAGGAATACACTTCCTCACTGTTAATATAATAATCTTCCGGTGCCTGCAGCTCCTTAATATAGTAACTGTTCCCGATTGGGAGGTCCGCTTTATAAGAAGCGCTTCCGTTGCTTCCTGTTGTCACCTTTTCAATCAGGGTGTCCTTTTCCACAACGACATTTCCGGCATCATTACGGATATCACTTCCCGCATACAATCCGTAAATGCCGCCATCCAGAGGATTCTTGGTTTCGTTATCCTGCTTCACAACAGAAACCGCTGCTTTCTGGCGTGCATTCTGGAAAGTAACGCTGCCCATTACTACTTCTACATTGCTGTCTCCATAACTTAAAGTAACTGTTTTGGATTCCCCGGTGCATACCAAGTTCTCCGGTGCTTTTGTTTCCGTAATTATGTAAGTACCCAGATGGAGACCACCCAAAGTAGCGCTGCCGTCATCACCTGTTGTCAGCCCTTCTTTCACAAGGGCGCCCTTTTTATAGACGGTAGTCCCATCGGCAGCCACAATATCCGCACCTGCATAGACATTATAAACAGCGCCTTTCTGTTTCTTCTGTGTATAAGTGAAGGTAACGCCATTTTCCGTCACAGATGCGCCCGTCAACACCTCGCCGTTTTTATAGACCGTAAGGTTCCCAAGCTGTTCCTGGTCTGTCACAGTTTTAGAGGTAGTTTTCCCCGCAACAAGGTCAATATTATAAGATGAGGCGTCCAAAACATAGCCCGCTGGGACAGAGATTTCTTTTAAATATACCGTGTCCTGCGTCTTGGTCAGCTTCACGCTGGATTTTCCCTGGCTATCTGTGGCCGGCATCTTTACAATCAGGTCTTTTCCCTCTTTATCACGGTAAATGCCGTAGACAGCCCCGGCGATTGCCGCATTGCTGGTCCGATCCTTTTTAATGATCTCCACTGTGGCCTGCTGTACCCAGTTCACCTTAAAATCTATATATTTTTCGTCATCTACACCTTCCCCAAACACAAGAGCCAAATCCTGTGTGTAAGCCCCGGTTGTAATTTTATAAGCGCTGAAGTCCTTCGTGATGCTTCCTTTCATGGTCGCAGACCAGTTTCCCTTTACATCTTCCGCCTGTGTCAGTGGGGCAGTGAGGTAAAATTTGGTACCGCCCGAGATCTCCACATCGGCTCCTGCGGCGCTGGTTTCCCCAGTAGTCTCATTATGCAGCTTTACGCCATCCGGCAGTTTCATGGTAATGGTCTGCAGCTCATCCGCCTTAAAAGTGATCACCTTTGTCCGCTGGCTGTTGCCCTCAATATAAGCCGTCACATCCGCATCAGAAAATGACATCTCTACGCTTGGGATATCCGGCTGGCTCACGCAGTAATTATAAAGTTCCATTGCCAGTTCCTGTCCGGTCGCATTCGTCCCGGAGAAAGCATCCCCACTACCGTTTGCATAAGCTGCGGCAAGGTGCGTAATGATAAAACGCTTCCCGGCGGAAAAATCCGGATGCATCTGGTCAAAGAAACCATTTTCCTCACTGGCTTTTGTACCGTAATAGCATACTTTTGCAAGGTTTCCCCCATCTGGCAGCTTGCTGATCTTATAAGTGCCATCCCCCGGTCCCGGTTTCGATGGCTGCACGCAATAAGCGGTTGCGGACACACTGCCAAACTGTACCATATAGTGGTAAGTCACATAAGTGCCAAGTCCATAATCTGCATAATAATAAGCGGTCCCCCTGGTTACGCTGACATCAAGGTTTCCTGTGTTGGCCCTTGCCTTTGCCTGGAAGGTCACGGTTTCCCCTTCTTCAAGGGCCCCGATATCTACGCCGCCTTCCGTTGCTTGTTCCAGCACATCTGCCAGGGACAGCCCGCTTTCTTCATCCAGTGTATCTTGTTTTTGGGCTTCTTCAATCGCTGCATCCAGCTCACTCTCCGAATGGCCTTCTGTTTCTGGTTCACCAGTGCCAGAAGCTTCTGGCTCTGTTTGGGAGGTTTCCGTTTCCCCAGTTTCAGTGGGAGCTTCTGTATCCGGCAAAGTTTCAGTTTCCTTCTCCGTCAAAGGCTCCGTCTGTTGGTCCGCCTCCCCATCATCTGCGGTTTCTTCTGTCTGCCCAGTGTCTGCAGAGATGCTTTCTGCCTCCACACTCCTGGCAGAAGCTTCCGGAGCCACGACAATCAGGTTCCTTCTGACCTGGTAGACCGGATGGTCGGTTTTCTGTGGCTCTACATAGTAAACCGCCTGATAGATATCCGCATGTTCCGTTGAAAAATCTTCACCCTGTTCATTTTTGGCTTCCTGGAATGTCACTCTTACTTTTTCATCATCCAGAATCTCGATGTCACTAAAATCGCAGGTTACATCAAATTTCTCACCGACCTGGATTACATGGTCTTTGGCTGTGACAATTTCCTCCGGATCCAGTTGGTCCCGTACTTCTTCCAGAAGCGGCAGTTTTGCCTGGGGATCCGGCTCAGCGGCAGACACCCCTATCGGGGACATGGCTGTAGTAAACAGCGTGACCGCAGCTAAGATACCAGAAAGTATCCGTTTTAAACTTCCTTTTCTTTTCATGGTCTGATTCATCCTTTCAAAAAATTTACCGGACAAAACTGCCCGGTACATAGCATTCCTATAAAGTTACCGTTCCCCGAATGCCGGGGTTCTCAGGTTCAAACAGGCATACTGGCTTTTGTCATAGCGCCATGCCTTATCCCCTTCCAGATTTTCCAGAAGGTGTTCCCGCACATTTTTATATTCCGGTCCAATCAATCCCAGCCGGAGCAAAAAGGTCCGAAAGGTAAACGCAGGGTTTTCTGTGATCTCAGTTTTGCGCATCTGTGCGCATCGCTGGTTGATTGCCTGCGCAGAGATTGCCAGTGAGAGTGTGATATTTGCCCTGACTTTTCCCGCATGGAGCGTGCTTTCAAAACACCGCCATTCCAAAGTCCCTTTGGAGAACACAGCATGGAGATTTAAAGCATAGTAACGAGTCCAGTTATAATGCTCTAAACTTCCATCACTTCCCTCATACCAGGCATCTTTTAATTTTTCCATGGAGATCGTGCTGTTCGGCATCTTCCGTACTTTTTCCAGTACAGCAGGACGTACCTTCCGGCAGTAACTATCCATCCTGGATGGTTGGACTTTCAATGCTTTGAACAAAATATCCTCTTTGGAATACATGATCGTCATGGCATTTTTCAGGCTCCGTGGTGTATGGTTGGATGCATCCACATGAACATGCTGCCCACAGGAGGAATTGACAAATGCGCCATGATGGCGCAGACACCTCACAACTTCCTGCAGTTTTGCCATTTCCCCATATTCCAGTTTCGGGCTGACCATTTCTGTCTGGTATTCTGTGTCAGCAGCTTCAATACGCCCATTCCGTTTCCTCTGTGGATCAATGCTGGAATCACTGGAAAACTTCCATTCCTTTCCTTCCTGGTCTTTTACACACCAGGAATCATAGGCACGTTTACGGTAAACAGATGTCCCGAACAGTTCTGCTACCACCCTTGCCGCACGTTCCCTGCGGATTCCAGTCATTTCTATTTCTGTGCCAAAATACTGTTCCTTTAAATCAATGGGCATGAGAAGCGTCCTCCCGCTTCAGTTCCTCGTCCACTGCTTTCAAATTTTTCCCTATGACTTCAATAACAGTCACAGTCACACCATTCCCTGCCTGTTTATAAAGCTGGCGGTCCGACATCCCTTCCATCATGCAGTCGATCTGGTTATCCTCATAGCCCTGTAGCCGGAAGCATTCCCTGGGCGTAAGCCTGCGGATTCTTCCACGATAGACAACTCCATGACGGTCTGTGGCTGTCAGCGTAAACATGGGTTCTTCTGGTTCTTTCATCCTCCGCCCATTCTGCCGGACATTTTCCTTTTCCGGTGTCAGGATTGCCCTAGGGCCTTCCTCTACAAGAACGCCAGAACATTCTCCCCGGTGGTTATGGATGCTGGAATCCTGCCGGGTATTCAGACATCGGGCAATTTCCGTCACCATAGGCGGTATGGATATATCTACAAAGTGCAGGGTCCCCTGCTGGCTCTCTGTGGTCAGCGTATGGGCAATCTTATGCCCGACACGCCCTCGCCTGGTATTTAAGGTTGCATATCCAAGGTCGATGCTGTCACCTGGATAAGCCATCTTATATCCCTTCTTTGTGTTCTCCTTAATCGGCACACCTACCTGGTATAACCCTGTCTTGCCACCCATGCCGCCAGCCTGGGCGGTCAGTGTGCAGCTTACACCAGCGGGATCGTAGACTCTTTCTCCCTGGCTGCCGCCAAAGATTTGTATAAGATCTGCTCCGTTTGGTGCTTGGACAGGTAGTATTTTTCCGGCACATCTTCCATCAAGATATCCGATAAGATACATCCGCTTTCTTGATTGCGGGACTCCAAAGTCCTTGCTGTTAAGCACCTTCCATTCCACATGGTACCCCAGGTCAGAAAACGTACTGAGGATGGTATGAAACGTCCTCCCTTTGTCATGCGATAGCAGTCCGGGAACATTTTCAAGGAGAAAATACGCAGGTCGTTTGTCTGCAACCAGTCTGGCAGCTTCAAAGAACAGGGTTCCTCTGGCATCGCTAAAGCCGCCCCGTTTTCCGGCGATGGAGAAAGCCTGGCAAGGAAATCCTGCACATAAAAGATCAAAGTCCGGCATGGCTGCTGTCTGGATATCTGTTGCGTTGTCACAATACCACTCCCCTTCCGTTGCAAACAGCTTCCGGTAGTTTTGCTCTGCATAAGGGTCCATCTCACAATGGCCGACACATTCAAAGCCGCCGGCCCTGCGCAGCCCCTCACGGAAACCACCGATTCCGCTGAACAAGTCAAAAAAACGTATGGTTCCGGTTCTCATCCTCCTTTCTGAAAAAAACGGCATGGCCTTTTTGCCACACCGCTTAAGCTTTCTGTCATTCTGATCGATTGGTTATGCCTCTATAGGTTCTGGTTCTTCGGGTTCTTCCTCATCCGGCCCTATCGGTTCCTCGCCATCCGACTCTGTCGGTTCTTCCTGGCCGTCTGGTCCGCCTTCACCGTCCTCCTGGGCTTCTTCTGCCTGGATATTTTCTTCCAGCTGTCCGCCAGCATCCTCATCCTCCGGCTCTGTTCCCTGCGGCTCGTCCCCCGCAAGTGCCCTTGCATGCTCAGCCTCTACTTCCTCGATTGCTTTTGTGATGATACTGATCAGGAAGTCTTTCTGCTTGCAGCCTTTCCATGCGACTGCGGCTTTCAGCCTTGCGTATAAATCCTCAGTTACCTGTACTGCGATTGTCCTTGCTGCCATTGCGTCCACTCCTTTTTCCATAAAATGTTCTTCGATTACCTGTTGGAGAAATTCCTGCGTACTGATTTCCCGCTGTTCAATTTCCTGCCGGACTTTTGCGTGGAGATCCATTGGGATCTTCCCGCAGATATTCTTCATTTCCATTGTGCTGGCTCCTTTCTTTTTGTTAGCACAACAATACTCCAACTATGCAAAGAAAGCTATTCACAATACCCAACAAACATTGTCGTCCAGATCATGGCACAACCAACAATGTATGCATGTCTTAAACCTGCAAGTGGCACCACCTCCTTTCCAGCCCTATCCCTTTGGGAAATTAAATTCTACTGCGGTTATTTTGCAGAAAAAAAGCGGCTGGCACCCTTTTGCCAGCCCACCTGGTTTCTGATTCTAGAAAGTAATCTTTAACTCTTTCGATAACCGGGCTAAGTGCCAGTCAATGGCATTCCCGATCAGTTCTTCCACGCTTACCTCCCGCCCGGATTTCTCCGATGTCAGCCTTGCGATGGTTTCCAATTTTTCTAATTTGCGTTCTTCCAATTCGATGTTGACTTTTTCACCCATATTCTTTGGCTCCTTTCTTTTGGTTGACACAACCATACTTCAAAATTTGAGAAATATCCATTCACAGGATCTGACAAAGATTTCCTGATGGCATTTAGCAAAGCCACTAAAGTTTATGTGTCTCCCAGCGAAGTAAGGAAGTCTAACATTGGCGCCGGTATTTCTTCAGGCTTTGATTGCCTGTTTTCTTGTTTTGGTATTGAAAGATCTTTTAATTCTTCATGGATTACCTTCCGGATCATCTTTTCCAGAACATTCTTTTCCTCTGCCTGCAGGATAGCCTGGACGAGATAGGTGTTTTTTTGCCCTTCCGGAACAGCCTGCAGGATTTCCCACGCCCTCCTGTGGCTGGGATTTTCCAATTTGGGCCGGAAGGAAAAAACGGGCCGCTTCAACGCTTTGACATTTGCCCCACAATCCGTTCAAATCCGGCAGCGTTGGCATGGACGTCTGTCAGGTAAATCGCCCGGAAAAGCCCGTCCTGCGGGGCCACATGGCGTTTCAAGATGGCAGAACCCCCACCCATGAAGACGACTGGGATCGCCCGCAGGTCAAACCCTGCCTCCATGATAGAAGAGAGGATCCGCTCTGTATAAGCTCTCCCATTCTTTACGATAATTTCCTTCGCCCTGGGATCCAGGCTGCAGGGATTCCCGTTTAGTACCCGCTCAATCTGGGCATCCGTCACAGACAGGCCTGTCCCCCGGCGCACCTGTTCCATTGTTTCATCAATACAGCGGATCACCCCAAGTTCTAAGCTACGGCAGGTTGAAGCATTGGGGACAGCATTGTCCAGGCGCATCAAGTCTACTGTCCATCCGCCAACATCCACAAGAAGCACGGATGGTTCATCCCGGACAGTTTCCGGATGGAGCGCAAGGGCTGAGTACCCTTGTGGGAACAGTTTTACATCCTCGATTGTAATTTCAAAAGGTTCCCCTTCATAGCAAAAGCGCAAAGGCTGTTCTTTCCGGAACAGATAGGAGCGGAAAGAAGCTTTTTCCCTTCCAAAACCAGCCAACGGCAAGCCTGCCGCAAGGGTAACCTTTACTTTATGGTCGGCCTGGCGGAAGCGGAGTTCCTGCGCCAGTGCGGCCATTGTCAGCAGATAATAATTATCATTTGCTGTCTTATCTTTCATCAAAGTTTGCCTGCCTGTTCCGCAGACATAAAAATGCCCCGCATACTGCAGCACATTCTGTATGGTATATGGTTCATAATCATACACCGACAGCCCTGTGGGGAAACAGATATGCGGGGTTTTGATGGCATAATAACCGTGGTCAATCCCTATCACCATAGGCATCACATCCTTCCTATTATTTTTTGATTTCCGTTTATTAAGAAAACACCGGCTTGGTAAAGAAAGAGTGGAGTAGTGTGGGGATTTTCTTTCCAGCCGGTTTATTATTCTCGCTATAAGTAACTTTATAAGGTCACAGGCTGTTAGAGTTCATTGCTCTGCATCAGCCTTTTAATACTATTCATGTTTTGTAGGCCATACAATGTTTTCATTTGGTGGATATGTTGAAAGAATCGAAGCCCCTATAGTCGGTGCCAATGCACCATATTTGGATTTGATCAACTCACAGTCTAATCTTCCATAATCTACATTACTACTCGATGGGGTAATATAACTCCATAATTCGTCCATTAGACTTGTAATTTTCCCTGAGAAAATAATCAAACCTACATTCAAAAATTTAACACATAAATCTATTATCCAGCCAATATAATATCCCAAAATTTTTAATCTTTCCTTCTTTTCCTCTGGATAAAGGCTATCTAATTTTTCAATCAATTGTTTAGATGTCAATTTTTTGAATTCTTGTCGTGTCATCCTAAAAACATCGTTTATAATATAATTTTCTAAACACCCTGATGCACCACATGTACAGTATTTCTCTTTAAGTTCCTTTCCTTGTAATTCTGGATATCTCGGAACTTCGATATGTCCAATTTCCCCGTTTAGGTTCCTACATCCTCTCACTAACCTATTATCCAAAATCAATCCGCTTCCGATACCAGAGCCCAAATATAAAGAAACAATATTTTTTTTATTACAAAATTCGTGATTAATATTGTCTAATTGATATAATGAATATTTTTCACAAACCGCTAATGCTTTAGCGTTATGATCTATAATGATTGGTATATTTTGCGTTTTTAACTCCTGTAGCAAATCTGGCGAGATCAACATTTCTTTTTTCAAATTTTTCAAATATCCCACATTATGCGAACTTATAACAATTTGCTTTTCCGAATCTATTGATCCAGTTAATGCAATGCCAATACTTAGAACCGGATATACATTTTCATCTATTCTTGATGCTTTATCTATTTTTAACACATCTTCAATGAGAGAATTTAGCCTGACTTTTAATTCTATTTCATTCTCGGGTGTATCAAAATACCTATATCCCCAGTCGCCGTCGCCTGATTCTGTTCTCAAAAAACTTTGTTGAAAAATATGAAGTCTTTCACATAAGTCATTGAGTTTTTCTCTACTTATCACTCTATTTGCAATATTAGTAAATGTAATTTTACATTGAGCCCCTCCGATACTTATTCCACAAGCCCAAAAAGCCATTTCGTTCAAAATATTCTTACTATCATCACATAAGATTTTATTTCTTTTCAAAACATCCAGCTGCTTAACTAGAGTGGGAAATGATACTCCCATCTCC
>ERZ1090864.144-NODE-144-length-38523-cov-1379.920661_pt1 | contig 38523 bp, 58 predicted proteins | sample MGYA00478479_ERZ1090864 | MGnify/ENA primary metagenome ERZ1090864 (study PRJEB33644, sample SAMEA5815743) | chicken gut metagenome | biome: Chicken; feature: Gastrointestinal Tract; material: Caecum | place: Ireland | collected 2019-01-01 | study: A study of...
TCGTGGACGCGATGATGTAGCATGCCAGGTAATACTCCCCTACATACAGGCGCCCGGGCGTCATCGCCCGGACATCCCCCTCCAGAACATCATGTAGCTGCCGCAGGTTGGCTTCGTATTCCTCTTCCGTATCCCCAAAAACCGATATAGTCAGGTCATGTTCCTGCACCTCTTTCCCGAATCCCGTGATCCGGCGGTTCCGGGTGGTATAGTCCCAGGCGTAGTCCATAAAATCCCCGGTCTGCATCCAGTAGGGCATGCGGTCCAGATAGATCCGCTCCCGGCCGTCTCCGGACTGGTAATAGATCTCTTTCATGACACCTTCCGCACCATCCTTCCTACCTCCCGGTCGTCAAACACATATTTCATGTTGCTCCAGTAAGCCGCTGTTATGTCGCCATACTCCTTTGCCAGCTTTCTCAGGTCCTCGTCGGTAAAATTCCGGCCGGTGCTTTTTCCGGACAGGATCTCCGCAGCCCCGCTCCGGTACTGCCGTCCTATGCCTGCGCTGCGGGCGTTTACCACGTCATACACATCCGCCATTCGTCGTCCGGCGGATGCAGAATCTTCCAGCGCCACATCATAGGCAGAAACAATCGAATGGCCCAGGTCACTATACGTCCGGAGCAATTTCGGGCGTTCATCCTCCGCGCCGATAATCGCACCTTGTATGGTATATTTACCGCTCCTTTCAAACACTTTGGAAGGCGAATGTTCCTCCAGGGTATTATTAAAGGCTCCCTTCGCTGAATCCGCCAGACTCTGGAACTGCGTAATAAGATCATCCCTAAGCTCTTCCGTACCGTTTATATAGCCCTGGATCGAATTAACGCCGCTCTTATAAAGTTCATCGGCCAGATCCATCTTTTCTTCTGTTTCGGTAAGCTTCGTCTGCAGGGCGTCCATAGACTTATTAAAGTCTGTTTCCATGTCGGCAATCGTGGTAGAAAACTTCTCCTTGCCTTCTTCTACCTGGCCAAATTTCTCGTTCAGTCCATCCGGCCCCATGATCTTTTCATATCCGGCATCCACGATTGTCTGCAGGATCGCCGCGGATTCCGCGGATCCATCCGACAGCTGCGCCAGAAGGCCCTTATTCACGCCCCATGAGACAGCCGTCTGCATGTTCTGGGAAAAGGTGTCCAGGTAGGTGATCTGGGAATCCAGGGCGCCCATCATCTCGTCCACAGATAGGCTGCTCTCCGTAGTCATGGTATTGAACAGCCCCAGCTGGCCCGTGATACTGGTATAGGCGGAATCGTAGGCTTCCTGATGTTTCTGCTTCAGGGCTTCTATATCCGCGTTAATGGATTCGATCTGTGTCTGGATCACTTCCTTGGCGGATGTATAGGAGTTTGTCAGGTTGGACAGGTACCCGACAGATTCCATATAAGCCTCATCCTGCCGCCCAATGGCATCGATCTGCTCCAGCGCTGTATTGATCAGGTTCCGGGCGTTTGTATCCACATCCGCCAGCATCAGCCCGTAGTATTCCGCGTCCACAGAGGCCTGCTCCAGGGTCTCCGAGTTTGCTTCCGTGGCGCCCTGCGCCTCTTCAAGGGCTTCCCTGAGTTTATCCACCTCCCGCTGGGTCCCGTTGACGGTCTCGCCGTACTCCTCATAGTACCGGGGATTTTCTTCGATCTCTTCATTCAGGCGGGCTTCCGCGTCCGCAAGCTGTTCCGCGATCTCCTTCTGCTCCGCCGCGGTCTGGTTATAGTCTTTCGCGGCCTGCGTGCGGTCTTCCACGGCAGAATCATAGGCTTCCTGCGCCGCAAAGGCCCGCACCACCTCATCGATGGATTCCGCTGTCTGGCTCAGGCTGTCGTTCAGTTCATCATAGCTAAGCCCCAGGTCTGGGACTTTTTTATTTAATTCATCCACCAGGCTGCTGAGTTTCTGTTTCTGCGCCGCGCTTTTATTTTCTGCCTCTGACAGATCCTGTACCTGTCTCCAGAGCGCCATCACCTCGTCCGAATTGTTATGATACTCTTCGGACAGTTCCTGGTATTCATCCCTGGTCTGCTCCGCTTCTTCCCGGGCTGCCCTCATGTCTTCGGCAAGTTTCTCCGCATCGCTCTTCCCCACAAGGGCGCTGAATGCGGCAAGGCCGGCCACCAGCCCCGAAATCGCTGTGACGACAAGGCCAATGGGGTTTGCGCTCATGGCTGCGTTCAGGCCTGTCTGCGCAGTGGTCGCCGTCACAGTTGCTGTTGCCTGCGCGCCTTTAGCCGCCGTATTCGCCATTGTGGCCGTCGTATCCGCCGTAGTAGCCGCAGCCTGCGCGGTCGTGCCTGTAACCAGCTGCGTGACCGCCCTCCAGGTATCCTTCAGACGGTCGATCAGGCCCTGGGCTTTTTTCGTTACCCAGATCGTCGCCATAGCCGCGCCTGCTGCCCCGGCCACCGGTACGATGATGTCCAGGTTGTCCGCGATCACCTTCAGGCCCTTCTGGGCTACTGGAAGGAGCTTCTGGGCCATCGGCTGGATGATCTGCGTCTGCATGGTACGCCCCAGGGATTTATACTGATTTTCCAGGCTGTCATACCGGACCTCTTTCAGGGATTCCATGCTTCCGCGGACATCGCTGTAAGTATCATTGACCTGGTCCAGAGATGTAATGACAGCCATGGCGTTATCCTCACCCAGCGCCGACCAGGTATTGCTGGCAATGGTAAGCGCCTCCTGTTGGTTCTCCATATTGGACAGATCATTGATGATGCTATAGAACACATCTTTCGTGGTGGCCTCGCCGTTCTGCCAGGCAGAAAACAGTTCCTGCGTCCGGGCAGAGAAAGAACCGATGTTTTCCTCGATCCGGCCATCAGACAAGGAGATGGAAAATTCCTTCACGAAGTCGTTGACCTTGTCCAGGTTATAGGCCCCGGAATCCAGGCCATTCTGAAGGATCGTGAACATCTCTTCCGCGGAAAATCCCGCCTGGCTCCACAGGGAGCTGTACTCCGCCAGGTTGTCCGTCAGTTCGTTGGACTTATTCAGGCCGTTCTGGGCGCCCACGACGATGTAGTCGAACGCTTCCTCCGCATCCAGCCCCATATTGACCATCAGCGCGTCCACGCCGCGGAGGGTCTCATCCATATCCATCCCGGAAAAGGTCTCATCCAGGGTCATGGCATTTTCCGCCATCTGCTGGATCTTTGTGGGGTCTACTTCCCCGGTGTACTGCTTCACCAGGGCCATAGCGTCCGCGATCTCTGTAATGGAATCTCCATATCCGGCAGTGTACATGTCGTTCATGACGGCATTGTACCCTTCCATCTCTTCCGCGGTGGCTCCGATGCTGCCCTGCAGCTTTTTGGACGCCGAATCCATCTCCAGCACTTCGGACACGGCATTCTGCACGCCGCTGGCCAGCAGGCCGATGCCTTTCTCAATCGCCGCGGAAGCCAGGGAGCCTTTCAGGACATCCCCGAACAGCCCCGCCTGGTCCGCGCTTTCCGCCAGGCTGTCTGCCACATCGTCCAGGCTCCGGTCATACCGGTCCGCCGCGTCTGCCGCCTGCTGAAGCGCTGTCTGGTTCTGCGCCAGCTCCGCGGAGGCTTCCTCGATCCTTTTTGCCAGCTGCTTTGCCTCATCGGACGCCTCTCCGAACTCCAGGACGGCGCTGGCATACTCCTGCTTCAGCTTCCGGACCGTTTCCTGCTGCTCTTTTATGGTCCGGTTCAGCCGGTCATAGGCAGCTTCTGTCTCTTTGGCGGAGGCTTTTGTTTTGTCCGCCATATCGTCCATGGAGTCCTGCATATCATCCAGCGCGTCACCAACGGACTCCGCGCCGGCCTTTGCCTGCTTCTTCAGGTCGTCAAAGTCTTTCCCGACCCGATCCGTATTCAGGCGGACATCCAGTTCCACTTTATGTTCCGACATTTTTGCCTCTCACCTCCTCCATCCGGCGGCGGACGTATTCCTTCATCCGGGCATTCCGTTTTGCCAGTTTTACCCGGCTGTCTACTGTTTCCTCATCCTCCAGGGCGTAGTATTTCTTCAAATCATTCAGGCGCTTGATCTCTTTTTTCTTGAGTCCTGACGTGTCCATCCCCCGGATCCGCATGACCTGCTTGATCTTTGTATCGTCCGGCAGGGCGTCAAACAGGGCGGAAAACTTCCACCAGTGCAGGTCCTCCGCATCCTGCAGGTCAATCCCGTATTCGGAAAGAAACGCCGCGTAGATCATCGCCGCGTCCTGCTCAAAGGAATACAGGGCTTTGTCCTTCCGGAAAGATTTCGCGGTCTTGTTCCGCTCATCAGGTTTCTTTTTCTTTTTCCCGCAGTTAAAGAACCACAGGATTTTCTGGATGGCCGCGTCCTCATCCGGCGGGACTACGGGGTAATATTGCCGCAGCATCACCCCGATTTTGACCTGATCCGGGATCCCCTTATCGCGGACCAGCATCTCAAAGAGAATCGAAGTGCGGAACCCGGTGTTGATCTGGTATTCTGCGCCTCCGATTTCCACGCTTTTGGGAAGCCGGTCCACCAGGATACTCATGCCTTGCGCTGCGCCCGCGCGGGGCCATACCGCTTCATGGCGTTGTTCCAGGCGTCATTTAAGAGCTTCGGCACATACACGGCATGCAGCAGCATCATGAATTTCAGCACAATGTGGGCCGTCTTCAGGTTCTCCCGGCCATCAAATACCTTTGCACCGGATCCCGGGCCAAACACTCCGTCCAGCCATTTTTTCATCGCGGCGATCTGCTCGCGGATAACCTGGCTCTGTAAAAGATTTCCTCTTTCTTCGATCTCCTGCAGGGTCTGGTTTAAACTGGACAGATCCTGTTCCCATTTTTCGGCATCGTCCGCTGCCGTCAGGTCGTAGGGCAGCTCCAGCCCTACGCCTAAAACATCAATCGTCATGTATTACACCTCCCCTGTTCAGTCGCCGACATCTGCTGAGTAAGTATACTCTGTCGGCAGCTCCCCGGCTTTTCTCAGGTCAATATCAATGGCGGAAGATTCCCCGGCGTTTCCGGATCCATCGCTGTTCACGATAATGGACGCTTTTCCCTTCTCTCCTTTCCCCGTGAGGAGGCAGAAATACACGTAGGGTACAATCACCTTGTTTCCGGTGCCGTACTTCATAGCGTGGGACAGCATAAAGTCCTGGGCGGCGTCACCCATGTACCGGTCCCCGGTAATCTTAAAGGCTCTCTGGGTTCCGGTTTTCTGGGTGGACTGTCCCGCCCGGATATAGGTCTTATCCTGGGTGATGGGATTCAGCTGGGCGTCCAGCCCGGCAACACCCATCTCTACTACTTCAAAGTCGGATTCCGGAGTGGAGTCCGATCCGCTGATATCAATGGCCAGGACAAAATCGTCGTTGGTCGCATAACCGGTAAAATCCGGTTCCGGCGTATAATTCGCCATCAGTTCACTTAATTTCATGGCTTTCTCCTTTCTCAATAGCTGATTTTAAAATTGATAATGCAGGAGTACAGGACATTCCCGTCCTGGTACCTGGCTGCTTTGTTCGGCCCGGCAGCGATATCCAGCCCCCTGGCCTGGTACGTCTTTCCGGCCGGCGGCTTTCTGGTCCGCTGATAATGGTTACAGATTTCTGACAGGCGCTCCAGGCACTCAGCCTCTTCCTGTCCCGGACGCTTAATCAAAAACATGATCGGGACCATCCAGAGAGCTGGGCCCCTGGCGTATTTCTTTTCCACTACGGCGGATCCGATCTCCAGATAAATCCGGCCGTCATCGGTCAGCTCATCCGTCACCGCTTCAATCCCGGCGATCTCCTGCACTTTGTCTCGGATATTTAATATCAGTTCTGTCTGTGGCTGCATCTTACCGTCCTCCTATCATCTTCTGAATGTCCCTGCGCCATTTCTCGCCGTAGACATCCTCGGCGTGCTTCGTCCACTCGGCCCGGGCTGTGGCACTGGTATAGGACAGGTTGTCCGGGCCATATGTCCGGTTACCGGGCGTTCCATGCATGACTTTGCCACCGTGCTGGTATCTGGCGTAAGGCATATCCCAGCGGACAGTCAGCTCACCGTCCCGCGCGCGCTGATCGGAATGCAGGAAGGCGCTCTGCTGTAGACTGCCTCCGCCCCCGTTATGAGACGCCCCACCGGATACCGGAACTATCTCATTGATGTCTTCAATAATCTCATCCCGGTAATCCGTCAGGGCTTCATCTGCCCAACGCTGGATCTCCTTTGTCCCGCCGGCTTTATCAATACTGACCTTAGTCCGCATATCTCACCATCCCAATTTCATAATGATGCAGCTTCCGCCCATCATACAGCGGTTCCACGGATACAATCCGGTGTTTCTGCCCCTGGAAATCCACGATCAGATCCTCCTTCAGATCTCCAGCTGTGTTCTGGCTGTTCCTGCAGTCAAAAAACAGCGCGGCGGCCAGCTGCTGCTCTCGGTTGTTCTTGTCCCGTACCACCCGGCTGGAGGGCTCGATGCGGACGTGCGCCAGCTGCCCGATCCGCTCCAGCGTGGCTCCGTTCCAGCCGCTGCCGGTTTTGGTCTCCTGGTACACGGCTGCTGTATGGATCAGCAGCTTTTTGGGGATGGCCCGCATCAGCAGCCACCCCCTCGGTACAGGAGACCGGTCGGGGCCAGGATCCGGAGCGCCCGCGGGGAATACACGGACTGGCCGGATCCCCCTTCCGCCGCGCCGGCAGAACTGGAGAAGGAAAACTTCCCCAGGGTTCCGCTCTGCAGGCCGGCGCCGTTATCCAGGTCCGCGCCGCCGTTGGCGTCCAGGTATTCGATCTCGGCACAAACAGCCTTTTTGACCGCGTACTGTACCGCCTCGGGCATGGCCGCGAAGGTGATCTCCGTCAGGCGGTACCGTGTCATTTCTTCCACGATCTCTCCCGCCCGCAGCTCCAGGGTATCAAAATCCTCTACCTGTTCTCCCTTGTAGGTGTTCAGGTAAAAACACTCATCTACATACATAGGATCACCCCCTGCGGGATCAGCCTGCATCTACCGGCGCAACCTTGATGCCGCGCAGGACCGCAGCGGATTTTGTCGCCTTCACGGCCATCGCCGCGATCATCTCCACCTCGCCGGTCTTTACCGCTCCCGGCAGGGACAGGTTCGGCAGGTAGGTCTTCGGCGCCTTCTGGCCGTCCGGCGTTACCGCATGGACGCCGTCCAGGCCCAGGCGGGCAAAGTAGATCGGGGACGTTCCATCTGCCTCACTTGTCTCAATGATCTGGCTGGCCTTGCCCGGCTTATCGCCCATAGCCATGATCGTAGTCGTGCCGTACTTCACAATCTCGGATCCAAGGTCTGTCTTGGTCGCGGTAAACTGCGCGGAGTAATCCGCCACCGTCTGGATTGCTGCAAACATGTCGTCATTCACGGCCATCAGGGTGGGGGCTCCATCCATCAGTTTCCGTACCTGACGGATGTAGTACAGGAAGGTCTTCCAGTTCTGCTCAATGGCTTCCGCGGAAGACATGTCCAGGATTGCTGACGGTGTGTAATCCGTCGCTGTGCCTTTGATCGCCTTGTCCAGGCCGTCAAAGGATTTCGTGTTGCTGGCGCTGTCGCCATTGATAAACCAGTCATTAAACAGGGCGCGAACCGCCTTGATCTTCTGGTCCATCTGGAAGGTCAGCTGATTGGTGATTACCTGTTTCTCGTGGTTGATCAGCACACGGTCCAGGTCAAAAGCCCCTCCGAAGATCTTTAAATTTACCGTTACCTGGTCGGTCTTTGCCACATCCTTGGTCTGGTACTCCGTGTTAATATCACGCCCTTCCGCCGTCGGCCAGGTAGATACCCGGTTATACACATAAGTCAGGGAATCGCCGCCCTGGGGCTTCACGCAGTCGTCAAAGACCATCGCGTCCATCAACGGGGATTTCCGGAATTCGTCAATCACATGGTTTGTAAGCTTGCTCTGGGAGAGCTTCTTCGCATCGTCCAGTGTAAACTGTGCCATTCTTCATCATCCTTTCTTTACTTTCCAAAGAGAGCCTCTTCAATCTCATCTTCCAGGCTCTTATCCTTCTTTGCTCCCTTGCCCCTCTGCCGCTGTCCCCAGGCGCCTTTTTCGCCCTCGCCGCCGTCAGAAGAGCCTTTAAACTGCGGGTACTTCTTCAGTACCTCTTCGATGGCGTCCTCAAAGTCCAGGTCTTCATCCTCTTCCATGTAGGACCTTGCCAGCGCCGTCACATCCTTTACGGATTCCTTCGGCACTCCCGCGTCATAACAGGCCAGCCGCATGGTCAGCTTTTCATTACGTCGCCGCTCTTTTGCCAGCTCCGCATCATCGGATTTTCCTCCGCCATCCTCGCCGGTTTTTTCCTTACCGTCCGGCTTTTCGGACTTCTGCTGCTCCCGCTGCCATTTCCGTTTTTCACGTTCCAGCCTTTTCTTGACCGCCGCGTCCACATCTGCCTGGGTGTACTTCTTTTCGTCAGCATCGTCCTCTCCGTTTTCCTCGGCGCCATCATCTGCGCCCTGGCCGTCGCCGCCGGCGTCTTCGTCCTCCTGGCCGCCGTCGCCAGATTCAGAGCCTGCGGCACCGCCGCCTCCCCCTTTATCCGCGTCATAAAAAGGATGGCATCTGTAAGGATCATTCATAAATTTGTACATGTTATACCTCCGCTTAAAGCCCGTCGGCTGTTAGATTCCGGATGCCAACCCGTGTTCAATGGCATAATAAAAACACCCCGGAGGGTGTTGTGAGCATGTATTTCTAAAACGAAAGTTCAATTTTCTCCATAACCGCTCTCGCTTCAAGCACAGCAATATAATCGGTCATTGCTCTGATCTGCGTATTGTACGTACTTCGCGGGCACGTCGGCGTAAAATTGAGATTTCCTTCATCCCATCTATCTAACATATTTTTTAGCTTTCCATAGCGGATCACCGTCTGGCAGTATTCAGCCTTGATCCGTTCTTTGTAGTCAGTGCTGTTCATCATTTTTACGGTGTCTTTTAGTTCCATTGGTCTTTTATCCATAACTTTCACCCTTCCTTTCTTAAAAACAGGTATAAAAATACCACCGGCCATTTCTGACTGGTGGTTCTTAATCAATATCCAGTTCTTCTGCGATCTCTGACAGGGATTTCCCATGATAAAAAGGGTCATCCAGCAGGTCATCGATATTATCATATGTCTTGACTTTATTATCGTATCCTACCTCGAATTTATGTTCATTCCAGGGATTGATGCAAGCTACCGCCCCGTCATATTCAAATACAACATCCTGTGTCAAAGACAAAATCAAATTTTTTAAATCTTTGGATTTCACAAAATATCACCGCTTTCTTTCCGTTCCTGGTCTGTGAGCTCTCTGGTTGTACGTTCTATGATTTTACCATCTTTCCAGGTATAATCGTGGGCGTGTTCGCCGTGCTTCCCATATGGGTGCTGAGCTGGATTCGCATGGGCGCCGGAATGCGTCTGCCGGTACATTTTACCTTCTGCGTCATAAAATGTCCGGTCAATCTGTTCCTGGCTGCCTTTTCGGCTACGAGTCTCCACCACAGCATTTTTTCGATAGGTGCTCGGGATAGATGCATGCTTTCGGTTTTTCCAATCATCTGTCACTACAACGTTTCCACTATCATTATACCGGACAGCGCCGTATTTCTCAACAAATTTGTTTGCCGCCACAGCCTCCACCGACACTCTCCGGTCAAACCCGTATACCTGCTCCCGGTCCCGCCGACGAGTCAGGCCATTCTGTTTCGTGTAGCACACCAGCCTGGCTTCTTTGGCTTTCAGCGTTACCGCCGCCTGCTCAAAGGCTTCCTTGTCCCCGATCTCATCGTACAGGGAGCAGAGCCGCTTCTGCTTGCGGATGTCCCTCTCCAGGGATCTCTGGGCCTGCATCTTACGGTACAGCGTATCATTCTCTTCAAAGTCTTCCGTAGGGAAATACCGCTGGCTGCTGATTCCGGGAAGGAACGGGATCCCGTGGTGCCCGCAGTTGATCCCGAACAGCCCGTCCGGTTCGCCATAGCTGGAAGAACTCCAGGGATAGTACCGGATCTTCCGGCCGTTTCCCGCCGTTACCTCCCCGCTGCCGTTGCGCAGGTCAAAGACCTTGCCCTGGTCTTTCGCGCATTTCGGCCGGGCGCCGGCGTGACTGCTCACCTGGATCAGATGCATATCCCGGTCTTCCATCCGCGCGAACATAGCCTCTGTAGCCACATTTACTGATGTACTCCGCAGCGTCATGCTGACGTAAGCCTCAGGCGTCCACTTTCGTCCGGCCTTGTCCACAAAAGCCGGAATCCCGCGCTCATTGAATTCCCGGAGCACGCTGCGGATTGCCTGCCCGCGGCTCTCTGACCCAATGGCTTCAGCGGTGGCATGCTGTCCCAGAATGTCCAGAAACTCCTGGCGCCTGGAAATCTCCTGGGCCTTATCCACAATGCCCTGCACCAGCTGCTGGTAGGCGTCCTGGGCCATGTAAAGCATGTTGGTGTTGCACTTGTTCAGCGCGTCCTGGGCCTGCTTAAAAACAGTATCCACAGCTTTCTGCACGTTCCGGCTCTTCTCTGCAGGTATCGTGCCCTCAACCACCCCTTCCCGCTCCAGCTCATTCATGCCGGGCTCTACCCGGGAGAGCACCAGATCCGCAACCTGGCGGCACATATCCTCCACCGCCTTGCTGTGCAGGCCGGCCGCCTTCGCGATGATCCGGATATTTTCCTGATTCAGCTTCCCGATCTCTGCCAGTTTCTGCATCAGCCACTCATCCGAATCGATCAGCTGGCCATAATTCTTGACATGCTGGATGATGTTCTGCAGGATCTGGGTTTCCAGGTCCTCATAAGCCTGCGTGACCGGATCGGCAGCCTGCTGCTGCTCGGACCGTTTGATTATCATGTCTCATCACCGCCCCGGAAACCGATGGGATTCTTTTTCTTCTGATCTTCTGGCTCCTCTTCTTCCGGATTCTCCTGGTCCATGTTGGTCCAGTCGATGTCATTCCCGGTAATCTGGCTGTCTTCCGCGATCCTTTCCAGCTCCTTCCTGGCCTCTTCCTCGCTGCACTTGTTGATTTCCACGATTGCGGACAGCTTTGACCGCAGGCCCGCCTGTACCAGCTTCGTGTTCCGGTCAATGGTGGTGTTGGTGTCTTCGATGATGGAATCGTCAAAATCCACCGTTACTTCCAGGTCTGGGCTTTTGCCGTCCAGGAAAGCAACCGCCTGGGCCATATGGATAATGGCCGCTTTTACCGGAATCTCGTTCTTCTTCAGGTTCTGGTACAGATCTGATTTATCAGAGATCACCTCCGTAGCCGTCTTGACGCCTGATCCGGTAAACTGATACCGGCGCGTCCCCAGGCCGCATTTAAAACTGCACAGGTCCAGCGCCCGCTGAATCCCCAGCTCATGGTCGGATGCCCGGATGGTCATATCCACTTCCGTCGGCTTCAGGTCGCTGTTCCGGTCCGCCGGCATCTGGTAAAACACCGTTTCCGCCGGATCAAATTCCGGCACTGCTTTCGACAGTCCCTTTTCGGAATCCTCTTCCATCATAACTTTTGCCATGGTTATCGGCACCAGGATCCGCTTCCGGCCAAGGATAAACTCGTTGACATAGCTGTCATATACGACATCGCAGGACTTTATCTGATCCACAGCGTTGGCAAACACGGAGATCCCCATGGGGCTGTCCAGGTCAATGTTGTTGACCATGTTCGGCGCAATGATCTGGAACAGGGGCCGCTCGGAATGTGTCTGGATCGATGGCTGCATACCGCCTGGAAGATCCAGGCCGATGCCGGAATTAATGTCCACGATCCGGTTTTCCAGATAATACTCCTTCGGATTTTCTCCCTCCCCCTGTTTCCCCAGCCGGTGGATCTGCAGGTAGATACATTCCTTCCCGCCGTAATTCCGGTAGCTGCCGAACGCGCACTCTGTCACATCCCCGTTGTCGTAGGACAGCGGATAGATCATATCCGCCCGGACGTAGTCAATCACGATACTGCCGTCAGCTCCCAGGTATTCCACCAGGGCGCCGGTACCCAGGGCGAAAGCCAGCTCGATCAGCTGGTTGCCGCGGACACGGAAGTTATTGGCGTCCAGGATCTTGTTCAGCCGCTCCTCATATTCGCCGGCCTTGATGGACACCTTCTCGTTCAGGATCAGGTTCGCCCAGTCCTCGCAGACTTTCTTCGCCATCCCCAGGCGGTACCGCTTTTCTTTATGCAGCCGGGTGCCGTCGTAAATTTTATAGTTGTGGAACTTCTGTACCTCGTTCTGGTACCACTCCATCCAGCCGGCGATATGGCTGTAGGTCTCCTCCACCGGCGGGCTGTATCCCAGCCCTGTGAGATACTGCTGAATCGTTACTTTTTCCATGTTCTTGCTCCTTATGCCGCGATGTAAATAATATCGTCCTGCACGCTCTCCGTGCTGTATTCCGTGGAATCCAGGCTGTCCACGTTCATGAGGCCATCGTCTAACCGGACATCCTGATTCGGCTTTTTGTCATCATATACGGCCTGTTCAAACGCGCCGATGATGTTGGTACAATGCCGCATCACCTTCCAGCGGTGCTGCGCGATCAGGCTGTTGTAGAAGGCGATCCGGTCATTGATCGGCCCCTTGATCGCGTTTTTAATATCAATCCGGACGCCTGCCTGGATGCAGGCCATCTCCAGCCCGCTGATCAGCGTCTGCTCCGCGCTGTCACAGTAGGCTTCCGGCACCTTCCACCGCGCCTGCGCCCGCCGGACAAAATCCACGAACGCCTCCTGCAGCTGCTTCGGGTTCAGGCGCTTCTTGCAGTAGTATTCATCCAGGACTATCACCTCCCGGAATCCATTTGTGAATCCTGTCAGGGTAAAAGAATGAGCCGACTTCGTGCCTCCGAAATCGACCCCAATGGTTGCATATATGATTTTGTGATCCTGCAGCCATTCCTCTGTAATCAGGTAATCCTGCACATGATCCGCGAACTGCTGGTAGATCAGGCCGTCCGCAGCTACCCAAAGGCCCAGGATAAAACGCTTGTAGAATACGCTGCCAACCGGCCAGGTACGCTTATACCGCTCTTTGACTGACGCCGGCAGCGTCCAGTTATCGTCCATCATGAAATGCAGATGGTACACACGTTTCTCCGCAGCCTTGTCCAGGAATTCCTCTTTGATGTAATTGTGCGGATTCCCGGGGTTGCAGTTCATCCAGATTTTCGCGCCCGGCACCGAACACCGGCCGATCATCTGGTCGATGAAGTTTTGCGGGAACAGCGCCGCCTCATCCGCATAAGCGCCGGCAGCCGTCAGGCCCTGCAGAGCGTCCTGGCTGGCTTCTGTATTGGCACCATACAGATAATAGGTATTGCTGCCGATTTCCAGCCTGGCATCTGTCCCGGACCGGATATATTCGTAGGGCCATCCCCATGCCTCCAGGATCTGCAGCATGGGGCGGACAACGTTTTTCTTCAGGGCGCCCATCGTCTTTCCGGCCAGGATAAAGGACTGACCGGAGAACATCTCCTGCGACCAGGTGAGGAAGCCGATGATCATGGCAATAGTTTTTCCGGACCGGATCGCGCCGTCGGCAATCACAAAGTCATTCCGGCCCACCCGAACAGCCGGCCGCCACCAATGGATCAGCCGCCGCTGCTGTTTGGAAAACGGCTTAAAATCAAACCTCGCCGGTCTCTTCTGCTTCTTCGGCATCTGCCCCATCCTCCTCAAATAGATCTTCCAGATCGGAGTCAGCGGGATTCATAGCCTTCAGGAAGGAAGAGAGATTCTCATTCTCCTCATTGTCGCTTCCGATCTCCTGATCCCTGGCCCGTTTTGCCCGCTCTGTCCGGATCCGCTGCTCTTCCAGGTCCTCCTCCGACTTATCTGTCTGCCCCACCGTGGCCATGATGGCATTATAGGCTTTGACGTTGCCGTTCATGGCCTCCTGGATCATGGCCATGCCGATCACTTCTTCATAGGTGCTCTCGCCGCCGTCAGAGATCAGCACATCCGACAGTTCCCCGGCGTCCACTTTCATGGTCAGCAGCCGGTTCATTGTCTCCCGGAGTTTGGCTGTCCGGCGCCTTGCAGCTCCGGAGGCGCGGCCGCCGGCAGACTGGATTTCTCTCTGTTCGCTCACTGTTCGGCGGTTAAAAGGGATTAAGTTTTCATTGTTGGCCATCACCTCACCTTCCCATCTGGTTCTATTTTATGGCATGAAGAAAGCACCCCCAGAGGGTGCCTCTTGCTTCACTCACTTCTAAAACTCACCTATTTTCTCTCACATCTATTTTTAGGATCTTAAATTCTATCTTTACAATTTGGCGAGCAATGAACTCATATAAGCCATTAATTTTTTCATAAATCCAAACAACTACTTTGGCTATACCCAAAGCACCCGAAATTGTCATGCCGCTTTTTCTTCCTTCTATAAAAAATCCAGTTGCTATTAGAATACATAGTGCAATGACTATAACCATTCCGACACTTACCAAAAGAGCAAATACGGTACCTATTTTCATGCCTAATGCTAAAAAAGCGGCCGAAACCATAATTTCATTTTTTTGAATATCATACACTCCATCACCAGTAGAAACTAAAAATCGATTTATGAATTTTAAAGGGATACTCTTTTTCTTCCGGTAATAACAAATTCCGCATATGCTTATAACTATGTATATTATTCCTACGATCGTTCCATAGGTGGGCAAAAATCCTCCTACGAAAATATAAGTTAATACAAGGTTAATTATTATGACAACTATTTGCATTTTATCACTCCCCCCTCTTTGCAATAAAATCATCCTATTTGTATCTTATATTATTATCATACACCAAAACTCCCCGTATTTCTACAGGGAGTCTGGTAAAAAATGTATGAGGGGTGTGCCCTGCGGCGTTGCCCCGCAAGCAGGTCCGTCTTATGAGGGATTACAGTCGCGACGGCCGGATTTGAACCGGCGGCCTCCTGGTTATGAGCCAGGCGAGCTGCCAACTGCTCCACATCGCAATGGCGGCCGCCGGCGTTGCAGTTGCGGCGGCCTATGAATTTTAAGGAAGGGTCATCAATGAGTTCTTTTCTCATCGCTTTCCAGTTTATACAGTAACACATTTTTAGCGGACATGAACGGACATTTCAAAAATTTTCTAAAAATCTGTCGTGCCTTTTCCTGCAACTGTCCTCAGTGTACTTAATGCGGCGTTTGGGAAACCTGGCATTCATGTTGTTCGCCACCTGCCTCCATGTCAGATCATCCAGATAATACAGCCGGAACATCTGCCTCAGATCGCTCTTTGGAATGGCTGTTATGTAATCATCCACGGCACTGACAGCTTCCTGCAGCTCGTCCTCCAGGATCCCCAGTTTTACGATTCTCTTTTTCAACATGGCTTCTACCGCCTCATATTCCGGTACGGGAAAGCCGGTGATCTTGATCGGCCCGATGGTCCCATCCTTCCGGGTGCCTCTCACGGTATCCGAAACAATACCCTCTTCCCGGATCCGCTCCAGCCGGCGCTGATCGCGGTCAATCCGATCCCGGAGATCCTTGATCTCCTCTCTCATCTCGCAATACTGTACTAGAATGTCTTTTGAGAGTTTCATTGACCCACCTCTTTCTCTTTCCCCTTGGTTTAAACACGCCTTTTTCCCTGCATTGTTCCGGCAAACATGGGCGTCTATGCCCCGTGATAAGGATATATGAGCAGGTCACTTCTGCATGGTTTGTTGTTGACGTTGATCGCGTAGAATACATGCAGTGGATGCAATTTTTCTTTTTGACCTGTGCCAGGTCACGGTTTGTTCGGAATTTATATTCTTTCATTTCTCATCAATATCTTTCTTTTTTATCACCCAATCATATACGCAGCAAAGAGCGTATCCTAAAAGCGTTCCTGCTGTCCCGCCGATTGCTCCGATTCCCAGTCCAAAAATTGCGTATTTAATCATATGTGCGCCCTCCCAGGAATGTGCGCAGCATTCTCTCCTTCCCCTCCGGCCGCTTGACCACTGCAGGTTCTTTCGCCGTGTCTCGCTCCCGCAGTTCTGCTACCTCCCGGCATTTCTCGGCATATAGATCATCGATCTGCCGGATCTGCTCCGGCGTCAGGCCGGTATCCTCGTACTCCGACAGCCTGTCCACCAAATCCTGCTTCTTGCTAGAAGACCAATACCCCGTCTTAATGCCATTTACCCGTTCATGTGTCAATCTTTCCATTATCTTACCTCCTCCAGCTCTTCAGCCTCTTCCTCACTGATCTCCCGCCGGCTGCCGTCACCACAGTCAATCAGCCAGCCCCTCTCCGTCTTTTCCAGCACATGGCACATCCGGTAGGCCCGGTGTGCGCCGACCTGGCGCCAGCGCTTATAGCGCGCTCCGATTTTTAACATCCTTATCCTCCTTATGCAAATTTCAATTGCATTTCGCTGTCGTCAATTCTCATATTTGGCATCCGCTCGCCGATCTTCAGATACGGGCAATTCGCCTCAACCAGTTTCTGAGCCATAATCGGCACGACGCTGTTCCCGATCCTGGCCACCTGCTCTTTGATGGGGTATGTTTTCCCTTCTTTGTCTCTGTCGATGATATAATCATCTGGGAACCCCTGCATCAGTTTCAGTTCCTTCGGTTTTAACATGCGTAGGAATATATCCTGCAAGGTATACCGATTCCCGCCAATGTCCAGTATCACATGCACAAATCCGAACCGGTCCTTTGTGGTAATCGTCCCCAGGGGTCTGTCAAGTCCCTGGCAGTTCCCGCCTGATCCGTAATATTTGATCAGGAAGGCCGATACCAGTCCGAAATGTCCCGCCGAAGTTGTAATGGTATGTAGCGGTTCAGCACATTCCTGTCCAACTCCGTTTTTATAAAATTTTGTCACGAAAGCAGTTACAAGTCCGTACCGATTGCTGGTGTCTATCGTTTTCACCGGTTCCGTCAGAAGCTGTCCGCGCGAATCCCCCTCTTTCGTTTCGCCGTGATACTGGATCAGGAAAGAAGCTGCTTCCTGGCTCTCTACGATATAGGGACGCGGATTATCAATGATATATTTCCGGATTCCGTTTGCGATCCGTTTCGCTGTCGCCTCCGCCAAGGGCTTTTTCCTGTCAAATATGGATTTTCCCAGATCTGACCAATCTATATAATCCCCGCAGGCCTTCCACCGCGGTTCCCGGTCTTTAAAATGTGTCTGATTCGGCCAGATGATCTCCCTTCCATCCCGTCGGAAGATTGCATACCAGCGTTTCCGCGTTGTCGGCGCTCCGTAATCCGCCGCCACCAGTTCTCTGCTGTCGAAAACATATCCCAGGGATTTCATAGCGGTTATGAATTTCCGGTAATCCTCTCCCTGCCGTTCCCGGATCGGGTATCCATCCGCGTCCAGCGGTCCCCACTGCTGTATCTCTTCTACATTTTCCATAATGATCACGTCCGGGAGTATTTTTCTCGCGTGCTTGAATACCGCCCACGGCAATATCCGCAATCCGCGCTTTCTGGGCTGTCCGCCTTTTGCCTTGCTGTGGCTTGTGCAGTCCGGGCTGGCCCACATCAGGGATACATGCCGTCCGGCAACGTATTTCTGCAGGTCAACCTCAAAAATATCCTCTGTCAGATGCAGGGTGTCCGGGTGGTTGACTTTGTGCATACGGATGGCCTGCGGATCGTGATTGATAGCAATATCCACCGGCCTGCCCAGCGCCATTTCAATCCCTACGCTTGCCCCACCTCCGCCGGCAAAGCAGTCTATGATAATATTTTTCATTCCCGCTCCATCCTTTCTTCAAATCTCCGATAACACTCCTGGCATCCAACACTATTTGCCATATCGCACCATATATATCCATCCTGAAAAATGCTGACGTTTTCGCCCAGGCAGGTTTTTACCTCCTGCCCCTGGTATTTGACAAAATGCGGGCAGTATGATACCGGATATGAATCTCCTCCCCGGCACCAGTGTGCCTGTTCTCCGGGCTTGTCCCAGTTCGACCACCATTTGCGCGGCGGCTGATTCGGATGCGCTGCGTCATATGGATCTACCTCTGCCCGGTGATCGTCCCAGCACCCTCCATAAGGACAACGTCCTGACCATCGGTATAGACATTTCTTGCAAATGCAATCTCCGCAGTGCATGGATGGTCCGTTTCGGCTCTGCAGATATTCTTCCAGGGTGACCTGTCCGGTCATGGTTCTCGTCCTCCTACAGTTCCAACCCATTCACATCGATCCCGGTCTCTTCCAGGATCGTATCATGCAGATCCTGGATACTAACATAGCCTCGCTTGTAAGAGTCTAACAAATCATGCATCTTTACGATCCATCGGCTCATCCGGGCATTACCGAATCCAAACTCATCCCGCAGGGCCATAGCGCCCAGCAGGAGGAATACCTTAAATGATGCGCTGATCAGCTGATCCGCATCCCGCCGGTTCTGCACCATCGGCCGGATCTGTTTGTTGTTGTAATATTTCTGTTGTTTCATCCTGTCCTCCTTCCGCCCCTTACGGCGTTGGCCATCTCATCCTGTATCCGCCCTACAAATATCCGCAGCCGATCATCACCGCCATACCTGTCAATTAATGCATTTCCGTCCTGGATGACCTTCTGCCAGGCCGCATCGGATTCCCGTTCCCGCCTCAGATACATGGCTGACTGCAAATGATAGGCCCACAGGTCCATATAAAACTGCTTTGCCTGTTCCAGTTCTTTCTTCATTGCGCCTCCTCGATTCTGCAGTGCGCTTTCCGGTAGCTAGCCTTTCGCTTTTTCCACTGATTCTCACAAAATCCTATGGCGTCTACGTAGTCATGGCAGATCGCTGATTCTTTTCCATCCGCCTTACGGGCAATACGGCCAACGCTCTGAGTTACCACGGCATAATCCTTTTTCGGGGTGGTCAGATACAGGCGGTCCATGCGCGGTATGTCAAGCCCCTCTTTTGCCAGACTGTAGGACGCAAACAGGAAATGTTTTTTCCCACTCCGCAGATCCTCTATAGCCTGCATCCGTTCCGCCCTTGCCCGCTTGGATGTCATATGCCCGTCAATCATGGCAGCCTGGCGCTGGAGATCTGCCGGAAGCCGCGCCATCAGTTTCTCCAGGTGGCTCAGGCGGTCGGACAGAATCAGATTGTAATGCTCCCCGTTTTTCTCCAGGTCCTTTACGATCATCCGGCACCTTCCCTCGTGCTCTGTCAGGTACGGGATCAGCTTGCTGTATACCAGCGTCCCATCCGTGTCCTGGCACTCCCGACCAATCTTTACGCCGGTATCCCGCCGCAGGACTATCACTGGCATGGTCTTTTCCGCCACAGATTCCTCTGGCACCACACAGGCCACATCCCCGACAATGGCAAACGTGCTCTTAATCAGCCCGTCCGAGCGGTGAACGGTTGCACTCAAGCCGTATTTATACCGGGCAGCCAGGCAGCTCATCACCCGGTAAAACATCGTTACACTGGTGGGACTTCCGGCCAGCCGGTGGCACTCATCCACGATAATCACGTCCCAGGTGTATTTATACCTGGCCAGATCCAGCTTGCTCAGAGTCTGCACCGTGGCAAATGTCATATGACTGCCAACCTGTACCTTTCCCGCCGTGATCGTCCCCAAGATGGTTTTTGGAAAATACTGCGCAGCCCGGTCATAGGACTGCTGTAACAAATCCTGGGTGTGTGTCACCCACAGGGTTTTTCTTCTCAGTTTTGCCGCCAGGGCAATCCCCATCTGCGTCTTTCCGCTGCCGCAGGGGCTCTGTAAGATTCCGCAGCCGGCGGCCGCCATATCCTTTACTGCTTCCTTCTGGTAGTCATACAGCGGGATCGCCGCCCTGGGATATTTCAACAGCCCGTTGTCTGCCAGATCCTGCCGCACCTCCGTGGTGCTGTCCAGATACTGCCTCAGGTGCTTTCCGGTCCCGCAAGGGACAATTAACTGATTCCCATCTACCCGGTAGAGGCTGATCTGCGCCGGCGTGTTGCCTGTCCACAGCCCCATCCGAAGCTTCTTACTGTATTCCGGATTCGGGAGGTTCAGGTTTTCGCGCACCCAGAAGAGCAGTTCCGGGACCGGGTCCTGTATATATATTTCATTGCTGATCGTGATCCGCATAATCCTTCCCCCATGAATCTAAAGGTGTTCCTATTTGCTTAATATCTTTTTCTGTAAGTATACTGGACCCGAATTTTATGTAGCTTTTAATTTCCTTAAATGGTAAAATATGCGTACCGGAAGCTATGAAATGTACCGCAAAGTATCCTGTCCCATTTCCGCATTCTCCCCACCGCTCCATTGCCAGCCTCTGATTTTCCTCTATGCGGGAAAGCGGAAAAGAATGTCCTGCACAATCCTTGCAGTCAAAGGCGTATGCCCTTCCGTTTTTCACAGCGATAATATCAAAGGGCTGCCCGTTCTGGTTGTCCTGAAGCCGGTGCACCCAGAATCCTTTTTCCGCCAGCAGCCCCGCAAATTCTCTTTCAAACGCTGTTCCTATGCTTTTATTGCTCATTTTTACCTCCAAATCTCAAAAGTCTAACCTTTTTGCCGTTTTGTCTAACCCGAATCTAACCTGAAAAATCCCGCAAACCCGCATAAATACTAGGGGTCTAACCGTCTGACCAAAAAACCGGAAATACATACCTACATTTTTTAGACATTTTCTATTGTCAATTTCTTAACAATCGAATTTTCCCCTATAAGGTATGTTTTACGGTTAGACTGGTTAGACGGTTAGACTGTATATAAAAAAGCCTGATTTTATGCGGCTTTCAGGGTCTAACCTTGGTCTAACCTTTTTTACCGTGGTTAGACCGTCAATCAAACGGTAATTTCTCCTGCCCATCTTCAAGGTCCTCCAGTTTCATAAATCCCTCCGAATCGCCATCCGGCTCCATATTCAGCTTCACGTAATTGGCTTTGATTCCGTACACTTTCGTGTTATGTACAAATTTTCCCTGCGAATTCCGGACGATCCGCTCCTTTGCCGCCCATTTTTTACTCACGGCAGCATAATCATACCCTGCCTGCTCCAGGAAACTGCTCAGCACATCCTTGTTGATTACTGCCACCGGCGGTGCGCCCAGGTGCTCTTCATCCGTCACGATCTTCCCCCAGACCTCGCCTTTATTGAGACTATCGGCAGACGCCGGGTCCTGGAACCGGATCGGGTTCTTTGCGATCCAGTTCAGAACCGCCTGATAAGACTGCTCCGCCACATCTATTTCCCGGGCGCTTTTCAGGTACATCTGTACGTCCGGAATTGTCAGCGGTGTTTCGTCCGAAAAGATTACTTCCGTCAGAATCCTATCTGCCAGCAGCATACAGGCCATTGCCATCGCCTGTTTTTCGGTCGTATCCAGCTGACAGATTGTATCAAAATATCTCTTGTACTCTTCTTGCAGTTTCCGGCTATCCATCCCCTGCAGGTATTGGATCAGTAGCTTCCCGGCATGTCCATAATGTTCCGTGAGGATGGATACCGTATGGTTCCCGTCCTCCAACAGCTTTTCTTCTGCTTCCGCCTCAATGACACGGTTCTTCGCGCCGGCGCGGCTGTTGGTCTTTGTGATCGGCTCCTCTCCGGTAAACAGGAAACTGTTGTGCCAGGTACGGGTCTCTTCTACGCCGCCGGAAGCCTTTCCCCGACCGCGATCGATACCTTCTGTAATCTGGTAAATCAGCTGGTCAAAGCTGGTCGTCCACTTGTCCTTCATGGTCTGCAGCTCATCTCCTGCATACGGCAGAGAATATAAAAATGCAGACGTTCGCATGATATTAACCTTCGTGGTATTCATAGTCTTTACCAAACCGCCCATTTTAGGATTTCCCCAGATGGACATGGCGGCCATGATCGCCACGGTTTTTCCCGTTCCAGATTCCCCGGACCAGATGTGGAACACAAATGGCAGAGCGTTGACCGGCTCGATCAGGACGCTGGCAAAACTGGCCGCAAACGCCAGGCGCACAATCTTATTTTTCCGCAGCCCGCCGCAGTGTTTCTTCCAGACCTCAAAATCCCCGTGCTCCCGGATATTTTTATAGATCACGTCATAAGCTTCATCACCGTCATAGACAATATCCTCCGCGTAGGGCATAAACTCCTTCCCGGCCCAGCCCAGGCGGTTGACAGACCGCAGCGGCGCCAGGGTAGCCGGATTCATGCCAATACAGTCGCTGATGTATTTCACCATGGATTTTGCGTTTTCCGTTGTGACCTCTATTCCGATATCACTCAGGACGTCCACAATGGCCCGGTTATCCGCGCAGGCTTTCCGGCTGACGGTAACGGTCTGCCACTGGCCATATTTAAAATAGGCCAGCATGACCCGCTCTTTCCCCGTATCGATATTTTTAAAAATCTTGACCGGCAGGATCGGATGGGTACAGGCATTCACGAACACCGGCATTCCATGGGTGTCAAATTTCTGCATGGTCACACCCAGATCCGTGGCCCGCCAGGGTCCGCACTGCAGCTCCACCGGCTGGCCGGTAAAGTTTGTGACGTTCCCTGTCTCCTTCATTTTCTGGGCGTAATCTGTAAAAAAGGCCTTCAGGACCGTATTAAACTCTGACCCACGCCTTAATGACCTGGCCTTGTTTTTCAGTGCCTCTATGTACTGGGTGCGTTCCACGTTCCCGTCAATTTCAAAGATTTTGTAAAAAATCTCATCCGGAAAAGGTTTTCCCGGATCCAGGGTACTCATCCCATCGATCAATTCGGTCTCTGATTTCTCCAATCTTTTTCACCGCCTTCCTGTCTGCGTAATATTCTTCCGGATCCTCCATCAGACACTGGAGACGGTATTCCACGACAGATAATTCCTGCCACGCCTCTTCAAAATGAGGGCTTCCAAACTCCCTGGACGCTTCGCACAGCAGCATCCAGTATGTCTTTAATGTCCTCTCCGCCCATGTCTGGAACTTTGTGATCTCCTCCCTGTGCCGAATCCGCTTCTCCCTCTCCCGCTTCTCCCGGTATGTTGCCGGAGATGTATTGACCGGCAGGGAAAAGTCCTCAATCAGCTTCCTACAAGCCGCCTCATTTTGCAGGCCGAACAGGGCAGCCACAAAGGTAACCACATCCCCGCCTTTTCCGCAGGAAAAGCAGTAAAAGCCTTTGTCATTGGGATAAATCCGCATACTGGGATGCCGGTCCTTATGAAAAGGGCAGAGGCACAGGTGACGGCGGTCCTCCCGGAATCCGTAGAACGCCGCCACTTCCCGCATGGAAAGCCTCTGCCTTACCTCTTCATAGTCTTCTTTACATAAACGGGAGTTCTTCATCGACGCCATCCGGGATACTCATAAATCCGTCCGCTGCCAGGGCCGGATCAGACGCCTTCTGCTGCACTCCATGTTCCCGGTCCCACCTTGCAATGTCCTCTTCCGTCAGCAATTTATCTTCCGGAATCTTTGCGTCTTTTAATCCCTCCAGGCTTCGGATCTGGAAGATCTTTGTGGTAAACCGTTTTTCTCTGTCATTGGTCAAAAACTGCTCCCGGCCCATGACGGCCCCGAACTTCTTCCCCCTCAGTGTTTTTTCGTTACCCTCAAGGTTCCAGGGAAAGGAATAGCCCGGGTTGGATTTTTCAATGCTGGTAATCAGGCCCTTGAAAAACGGCACGCTGCTTCCGTCCATGACCTGCCGGTACTCTCCTTTGTACTTTGCATTGACATTCCGTTCTTTTGCGGATTTGAATTGCTGCTGATAGAACCCTTTACATTCCCCTTCGGCAATATCAAACTGCATCACAAAGCGTTCCCTGCCGTTATAAGTTTCCTCAATGGCACCTAAAATTTCACAGACATAGCATCCGGCCGGAAGGCCCATACCTTCCCCGGTATATGCCTGCGCCTCATCGTACCCCTGCGGTTTTTTAATCATCCTTCTTCTCCTCCTTCTGATTCTTTGGATTTTTAATTCCGTAATATTCCCGGATGGTGTTGTCCACCATCAGCAGGTCATTGTCGATCTCTATTTCCTGGAACATATCATCCGGTGACTTACTGACTGCCCCATCCCGGGCCTGAGTCACAAATGCGTACCGCTCTCCTTTTACGGACCGCAGGACAATGGTAAACATCCCCTCCAGGCACACCTTTTCATCCAACAGCTTCCCGATTGTCTTCGGCTTGATATCTCCAAACTCATTCGTGTCCTCATGCATGATCACATATACGATCCGATCTCCCGGCGCCTCATCTGCGATGCAGCGGATCATCCGGTAAAAATCATCTGCCATCTGGTTGTACAGGCCAAACACCGCATTGCCCTTTCCGGTGGTGCTATGTCCGTCCATAAACTGCCCCGTAATCAGATAGCCGGCGTCATCTATGACAATGGATTTCGGCCACTGGGGGCTTTTGATCGCGGCCTTGATCTTCGCATAGTCATTGCAGACATTCCCCGCGATCTTCCCCCGGAAAGGCAGCGGTTTATTCAGTACCCGGATCAGCCCAAAATCCTTCCCGACACAGTTCTTCATACTCCGGCTTTTTCCGGTGCCGGACTTACCGATTATCAGCACTGGAATCCCCATTATTTCTTGTCCTCCAATTCCTCATAAGTATTTTCAAAGTCCACAGTTCCCAGGGAAAGCTGCAATTTCCGGCTGATCCCACGGTACAATCTGGTCTCACAGACAGTGAGGATGCAAAAATCTGTCGCCCAGAAAAACTGGTACCCATCCTTTCTGCCGTAAGGCCCCGCCGGAGTATCCTCGCCATGGTTATAATCAATCTCAGCCAGATCAATCAGGGATATAAAATCTTCTTTGATCACGCGGATTGGGCCGGCGACCGTCTGCTGCAGGAACCGGAACGTGTCATAGCGGTTATCATTCAGCACGACCGGCGTAACCACATAGCGCTTGTTCGCCTCTTTCAGGCCGCGGTGAATGTCCCATTCCGGGTTTTCTGGAATTTCGTACTGGTTTCCGTCTTTCGTTGCCTTGAAAAATTCTCCCGCTGCCGGAAGTTCCCCTGTCAGCTCCATGACAGCCGCCTTTACCTTGTTGGGGATCATGTCATTCTGGAACCAGGCGGCAAATGTTCCGCCATGGACCAGCAGTCCGCCGTCCAGGTCCCCCACTCTCAAGCAGTCCCGGCGGAACGCGCTTTTCAGCAGCTTTTTAAATGTCGGCATATGTAAAAACATTTCTATTCCTCCCTGTGGTCTTCTTTCGCTTTTTTGATCGCTTCCGCGATCAGCTCCACCGCAATTTCGCATTCCCGGTAGCTCGGGTCATACAGATGCTTGCCGCTGACGATCTGGTCCGCAGCAGCGGCAGCAGCTTTCATTATCTGGTTCATGCGGTACGGCGGGATTCCCTCTATTTTCTCTATCTTCTTCTCTTCCATAGCGTCACCGAATATTCAGATGCTTTCCGTAAGGCGCCAGATGCGCCCAGTCCACTTCCTTCTCCGCCAGGAGCTGCCGGATCTTTTCTTTATTCGGTACTGGCGGCTGCGGGATCAGGTACTTCCCGGGGATCTCATCCAGGTTATCTGTGATCTCCAGCGGCTGCTTTCCTCCGTTTTTAGCAACGGAAAAAGAAAACAGCGCCGTCTTAAACTTCGTCTTCCCGATAAATTCCATGCTGGCCTGCAGGGTATCCTTCAGGCGCTGGATCCGGTTCTCCAGCGATTTTCTTTTCGCGCAAAGCCTGGCCTCTTCGTTCTGGATGATCTTCGCGTCACCCTTCAGCATCCGGATGATCTTGGCGTAGTTGTCCGCCTTCTCCTCGATCTCTCCGTCAATCGCCTCCAGCGTGTCAAAAATGACCTGCTCATCCGTATCCGCGTCACAGAGCATGTCCATAACTGTCTGATACTGTTCTGTCAGCTCATATAATGTATTACCCATCTTTCTCCTCCATCTTCTTCAGATATGTATAGACCGTCTGCTGGCTGACCCGCATCTCGTCCGCGATCTTCGCCACAGGCCAGCCGGCCTCATGCAGCGCCTTTATTTTCCCGCCGTCAACCTGGCGCCTTTTGGCCGACGGCTTTGAGGGGGGGGGTACTTTCCCCCGACTCCTGGTTGTCCGGGATGAAGAAGACAGCGCCCTCATTGGCCATCCTGCGGATCTCCAGCGGCATGACATCCTTCATGGGTGTCAGAACCGCAATCTGAATCTCTTCATTTCCGGCCACCATCAGCTGATTGATTGCGGTCTCATAATCTATCTGCTTCATCTTTGCCCCCTCCGAAGAACTTGTTTATCAGTTCAGATACCGCTCTCCCTTCTGGCGTGTCCTTGCTCCTCTGATGTTTTTCCTTCTGTTCAGCGTCGGAGAGGATGCAGTTTTCCGCAAGGTCACGGATCATCTTTTTCGCTGATTCTTCTCCGCTGCTTTTCCTGAGGCAGCGATACAGCTGACTCAGCATAAATCCCGCCTCAGCGTAAACAATCGGCTCGATCCCCGACACGTTGATTTCTAATCCTTCTCTTGACAGTTCGATCTTAATCATCTTGATTTTCCTCCCATTCCGCCTTATACTAAGGCTGTAATAAACTTTTTTTGTTCATTGGCCTCTCGGGTTGCCGCCTGAGGGGTCATCTTTTTGTCTGCAGCACCAGCGCGGCTGCCAGAAGCCCCAGCGCCGGCAGCGCAAACCACAAGTTCTGCTCAATCCCCATAGCCAGAATAAATCCGGCGATCCCGGTTGTCGCTGCCAGGATCTTCCGGATCGGCAGCTTCCTGCCGCCTCTGGCCACGTTCCGGGCATTAGCTGCCCGGACGGCGGCCGCGATTGTGTGTACATCCCGCATCCTCTCACCTCCTCTGCTTGTCCATCGGTGACCGCCTAAGCGGTCTGTTCTTCTGTCACTTCCTGGAATGTTACTTCCTTCCCCTGTTCCGCGCACTGCTCTTTGTAAAGATCCATGAGCAGCTGTCCCAATTTTTCAGGCTCTGGATATTCCTGCATATGCTCACCTCCCTGTTATATGCTTATGAGACACTGGTTGTACTTGTTGACTTTTTAATTGCTCTTTCCTACTGGGTTGGAGAGTCACTCCCAATGACTATCCATCTCGAGAAAGTAGTTTAACGGCTACAGGTAACTAATCACCATCCTCCAACGGGGCCCGCTCACACCACATCCTTCTCAAGCGGCAAATCTTCATCAGTGCGTTTCGGAAATCTCCTCTGAAACTCTTTTTCGGTAACAGGAACGCCAACGAGTTTCACGAAAAACCTTTCTCTTCGGCTGTCATATCTTACATGTGCTTTTTTAAAGGCTCGGTCATACAGCAGAAACGCCATTCTTTTGCTTGTGGCTTTTTTGTATAGTTTGAAATCAGGCATTGTTTCCATCCAGATTAAATACAGGCATTCCCCATACTGACTATCCAGATCGGCGTCTATCAACCAATCAACAGAGACATCCAATACCTGTGACAGCTTTTCCAGATCATCCAAATCCAGACGAATTTTTAATCCTTCGATACCGGCCAGTCTTGACAGTTTAATTTTTGCCTTCAATGCAAGTTCCTTCTGTGTTAGCCGTTTTTCCCTGCGCGCATTCACGATATTGTTCGCGACATCACAGTAGAAATCGAATCCTATACGTTCCAATGTCTGTGATTCATAAAATCTCATCCTCACTCCCCTCCTTCCTGATATGTCCTTTCCCTATGTCTTGGTTGATAGCACCCCACCCCATGAAATTTTTATTTTAGTGATTTTAATTCACTGTCGCCGGCAAAAAAAATTTTGTCTCGTTCTTCTCGATTAAGATGAAGCGTATGTGCGAGCGAAACAATTTCAGTTGCGGTGAATTCTCCTATCCCATTAAGTCGATTGTACAAAGTTTCCCGCAAAATATTTGATTTTTTCGCCACAGCTACCATAGTCATCCCGCTTTCGTCGATAACTCCACGAAGCAACGCCAAATCGACCATTATAAACTCCTCCTTTCTGTTGATTTTAATTCACACATCCAATCTACCACATACGTGAATTATTGTCAACACGTTTTTTATTTTTGTTGAAATTATTTCACACGTGTGATATATTATCCACAAGGAGGTGTATATATGCTCGACCTATATAGAAATATAAAATCCCTACGTGAAGAACTCGGCATGTCTCAAAATGAGCTTGCCGCATTAACTGGATATACCAATCGTTCATCAATCGCTAAAATAGAAAAAGGTGAAGTCGATCTTCCCCTTTCTAAAATAGAATTATTTGCTTCAGCTTTAAATACTACCCCTTCTGAACTTATGGGGGACACTTGGGAAAATGATGTTATTGATAATGCTCGTTCCGATGTGATTGAACACTTTGATGGCAACGCTTTCGAGATAGCCAAATTCCAAGAAGCCGAGGCAAACGACGCTTCAAAAAATCCCGTACCTGTTGCCGCCCATAAAGACGGTGAAAACTTCACACCTGAAGAACTTGAGAAAATCGAGGAATACAAAAAACTGCTCATCGCAGCTCGGCCGAAGGAGTGACGTGGTTGACATACGAAGAATTGCAAGACGAATATTCATCAATGAATATAGTAGAAATGGATTTATCAGAAGTCAAAGGCTTAAAAGGCCTATGCGTAGATGATAATATTGCTATCCGGAAGGACATTCCCACGCAGACCGAGAAGTCCTGCGTACTGGCCGAAGAGCTGGGCCACTACCACACTACCTACGGAGACATCCTCGATTTGGATAATGTACAGAACCGGAAGCAGGAGCTCCGGGCACGGATGTGGGGGTATGACCGGCTGATCGGCCTGAAGGGAATTATACAGGCCTACAAAAGAGGTTGCCGAAATCCGGCGGAGATGGCTGAGGAGCTGGATGTAACGGAAGAATATCTGTTGGAGGCGTTGAACGCGTATCGGAGTAAATTCGGAACACGCACCACTGCGGATGGGTATGTTATCTATTTCGAGCCGTCGCTGGCCGTGATGAAGCTGTATTAATTGCCCTACGGGGCGGGCCACCTTGACAATATAATATGCTTAACCGGAGAACCGAAGGGGCGATGTGCCAGCTGCCGGACTTTACGAAAGGAGTTGGTACAATGGTTACATATGGCGATCTATTCACCTTTGTTATCATGCTTTGTGCGGTCGTTACTCTTGTTGTTACTATCACCAAACGCAAAAAGTAGCGCCCCTGTCCTGGTAAGATAAGGCGCTACTTTTAGTAGTTACTATCAGCCGGCGGCGGGCCGTTACCCCGCTTTCGGTTCTCTTGTTAAGTATATTATATGTCAAGCATGGCAATCTGTCAAATAAAAACCGGCTCAGTGCTACCAACACTGAACCGGCCGAGATAAGGAGGAAATGATGTATGGAAAATACGCAATTACAATTCCAATTACAAAATGGTATCGTTGATAGACTTGCAGATAATGATGTTATTTCTCAACGCTTGACCGATGGATACATAAACGCTACTGCTATGTGTAGAGCCGCCGGAAAAAGAATTAACGACTATGGTCGTCTCTCTACGACACAAGCGTTCTTAAAAGAGCTTTCCTCCGAAGCGGGAATTCCCGTTTCGGAACTTGTTCAGATAATCAAAGGCGGAAATCCACAATTTCAAGGAACATGGGTTCATCCTCAAGTAGCCATACACTTAGCTCAGTGGCTTTCTCCAAGGTTTGCTGTATTAGTATCAAAATGGGTCATGGAATGGATGTCCGGCAATATCCAGAAACCGCAACTTCCATACCACCTTAAAAGGTATCTTGTAAATATGCCAAATGTACCATACGGATACTTTTCCATGTTGAATGAAGTAACACTGTCACTTATTGGACCATTGGAAGCACTTGGTTATACTGTTTCATCAAACATGATTCCAGATATATCTCTTGGAAAAACATTTTCAAAACATTTACGTGATTTGGGATATCCGGTTGACACATATCCAAAATATCCTCACAAATACGAAGATGGTCGAGTAGTTGACGCACGAGCTTATCCAAATGAATTGATCGGAGAACTTCGAAGATTCTTTGTTGAAGAATGGTTACGTGATAGATCTCAAGAATATTTTGCCAAAAGAGATCCCGCCGCTTTACCGTATCTTAATAAATTTCTGTCTCTTCCAAACTATCGTGAAATTATGGGATATGTTGAAGTGTCAACAGATGAATCATTTTTACAATAACACAAAGCAAAACCGGCCCCTGCGCCAACAGGGACCGGCTTCCCTGAACTGCACGGGCCCGGAGGTCGATACAATCCATCCCAAACAACTGTATTGTATCACAAACCTCCGGCACCTGTACAGGTGTATTTTTTATACCCATTTTTCATACAGTAGAACGGAGGATGCATATGGAAAAGAAACTGCGCTGCGCGATCTACATCCGGGTCAGTACGGAGGAGCAGCACTTAAACGGCCTCTCCCTTCCGGCCCAGAAGGCCGCCCTGCTGGAGTACGCCGACCGGTCTGGCTATCAGGTGGCCGGAATCTACGCCGATGAGGGGGTCTCGGCCAGAAAGGCCATGAAGCACCGGAAGGGGCTGCTGCGGCTCCTGGAGGATGTAAAGCAGAACAAAATTGATATGATTCTGGTAACCAAGCTGGACCGCTGGTTCCGGAATATCAAGGACTATAATATCACCGAAGAAATCCTGCAGTCCCATAACTGCCACTGGAAGACCATCTTCGAAAATTACGACTCTTCCACAGCCAATGGCCAGATGGTGATCAACATTATGCTGTCCGTCAACCAGGCTGAATGCGACCGAACCTCAGAGCGGATCAAGGCTGTTTTTGACTACAAGAGATCCATCGGGGAGGTGACCAGCGGCATGTGCGCCCCCTACGGATATATGGTGGTCCATAACCGGATCCAGAAGGATGCTGCCGTGGCGGATATCGTAGAGGAAGCGTACCGGTATTACTTCACCTGCTATTCCAGGAAACGGACCATCCTGCATATCCAGGAGCTGTTTGGGTCTCGGGCCCCATCCGCGGAAATCATCGACCGGCTGTTCCAGAACGAAAAATATTCCGGCCGCTGGAAGGGACAGGAAAATTATTGCGACCCATACATATCTCCGGCGGACTTCGACCGGATCCAGAAGATCACTCAGTCCAAACTTCGGCCGGCCACGGAGTACACCTATATCTTTTCCTCCCTGATCCGCTGCCCGGTCTGCGGGCGGTGGTTTACCGGTGTCCTGAAAAAGCAGAAATTGAAAAACGGCGGGATCAGTATATATCCCCGGTATCTCTGCGCCCCGCGGTATGACCGGCATCCGTCCGCCTGTATTTCAGAATCCGTGGTAGAAACGTATATGGTGGACCATATCTTCTGCGGAATCCGGGATCTGACCCTGCAGATCTCCATCCGGGAGAAGTCGCGGCAACGGCGCCCGGCGGTATCCCTGAAACGCCTGGAAGAAGAGCTGCAGCGGCTAAATGTAATGTTTCAAAAGGGAAGGATCACAGAAGAGTTTTATGATCAGGAATACGGCCGCCTGGAAGAGGCGATCCGTCGGCAGACAACTGTGCCATATGCAGAAATGAAAAAAAGGCACGCAGAACTCTCAGAGACCTTCTGCGCCGGCTGGCAGGATATCTACTACCGGCTGGATAATGAGAGAAAGCGTGCCTTCTGGAAATCCACCATCTCGGAGATCAACGTGGATCCCGATACCCATAAGCTGTGCGGGTTTAAATTTTTAATCTGATGGTGTAGTAAGTCAGCAAGCACCGTTGTGTATGGTGAGTTACTGCACTATTAGATAAGGAAAGCTTTTCTGTTTTTTATTTAGAATACCACAGAATTTTTCGTGAAACAATATCGCAGTTTTTCCTTCCTGTCGATTTCTTTTCTCTTGTGACTGATTCTGTCGTTTTCCGTCTGAAAACCGCAAAACCTTTGGAAATATTTTACAATTAAGGTACAACACGACGGAAAGGAGAGATGCTGGATGGCAAGGGCGGAGCAGCTTATCAGAAAAGCAAGATTTTCCAAACGTTATCAGGGCTACCAGTATCTTCTGCAGTGCATCGAACTGGTCCTCGATGATGACAGCCGCCTGTGCGCGCTGTCCAAGCAGGTATACCAGCCCGTGGCTCAGAAATACCGCATCTCCTGCCGGTGCATTGAACGGGATATCCGCACAGCCAGGGACTACGCCTGGCAGAGAGGATGCAAAGAATTCCTTGAAGAAATCAGCGGCGGAACCTTCTATGAGGCCCCGTCTGTCGGGGAATTGATTGAGATACTGGCAGTGTATCTGAAGGAAGAACAGGAGCGTGAACACACTGCATGAGCAGCCCCGGGAAGCTGGTTCCCGGGGCATGTTTTTACAGCGCGATCAGATCCGCCCAGCACTTCGGGCCGGAGACGCCGTCCACTTCTCCGGCTCCGCCCTGACGGTCCGTCTGATACGCGATCAGCGCCGCCTGCGTCTCCGGCCCGAAGGATTTATCAAGGGCCCCATTGTAGTATCCCCTTGCTTTTAAAATCTCCTGCAGCAGCAGGACATCATTACCCTGCGCTCCCAGGGTAATCACTCTTACTTCAAACATATATGCTGTACCTCCTGTTGTTGATGTATTGGTTGATGTGTTAGTGTTTCCGGTTGATCCATCCGGCGTGCAGAACTCCGCATCAATGCAGATCCATCCCGCACCGGAGAGCAGCTTGCCCCAGCAGGTATTTGATACCTCTGTGATTGTGTAGGATCCTTTGTCCGTGATACTGCCGCACTGGGTATACTTTGTACTGGGACCGGTCCGGATCGCCAGATCGTCCACGTTGACCTTATACAGGCCTGTGCCGTAGGTTCCAGACCCTCCGCCCGACGGCGTACTGGGCGCCACGGATCCGCCGGTCAGTTTTGCTTTAAACTCATCCCACGTCCAGGTACCGCGATAACGGTTATTATTGCAGTACGGTGCCGGACAGTATTTATTGACGATGTCATAATGGCGCAGGACATGATCCGCACCCACACCCAGCTGCTGCATCAGATATTTGACCAGCTCCACGCAGGCTTTCTGGGTTTCCTCGGTAAAATACCAATACGGATCCTCCGCATTGCCGGCATTCCCATCACACTTCGGGCACATCTCAATCCCGATAGTATTACTGTTCCGGGCATAAGGATGTTTCTGGGTATAGTACCCGGCGGTCCCTACCTGCCACAGTACCGCGTCATGATCCGCAGCTTTGTAGATCGTCCCGTCCCAGTAGATATAGTAATGGGCGCCGTATCCGCCAGAATCAACTTTATTGTTCTGGCCGACAACCCCCAGATAATGTACGGCAATATACTGCTTCTGGTTTCCCCATTGCGGAACATTCCCGCGGCTGGCAGACGTTACATCAATAATATTAGGCATTCTTTTCTTCCTCCTCTGTTGTTTCTGCAGGTACTTCCGGCAGTCCGGCGATGCTGGTCAGCAGGGACACCACGCCAGCAAGCAGGGACGCCGACACCAGCAGGATCCAGTCCACCTCTGAGATTACCGCAGAGGCTCCGATTGTGGCCACCGCGGTCTGCGCTACTGTTTTCACCGCCCGGACTCCGGCGGCTTTCAGCCACTGTTTCCAGTTTCTTTTCATACTCATCATCCTTTCTTTTTAAATAAAATATGCTACGGCGGCCACCAGACCACTGCCGATCGCCGCCGCAATAGCGCTCAATATGCCTGTTTTTAACGTACTCCAGTTTTTTGCCGGCTCTTTTTCCAGCGCGTCTACCCGGCTGATCATATCGCCCTGCTTTTCGGCCAGATTTCCGACGCTGACCGTCAGCTCCCGCACAGATGCAGTCAGATCAGTCAGCTGCTGCACGTTCTCCTCCAGCAGCTCCAGGCGCTTGTTTGTGCGCCGGTGCTCATCATCGGTTCGCCGGTTGTGCTCATCGTACTCCAGACGGGTCACGTACTCTTCCATTGCCCTCACCTCCCCTACTCCACTTTGACCAGCACCGGATAGATCAGAATCTCAGGCGGGATCTGGTAGGTAAACTCCAGTTCGTAAGTGGCTCCCTTGGCCTGCGGCTGGATCAGAGCCATCAGGATCACTGTCTTATCATCCACCTGGCTGATCTCACAGTCCCCGGCAGCCTCCTCGGTCAGTCCGCAGCGCAGCCTGTAAGCGGCCTTTGCAACTTCAAAAGGCTGGTTATTGCAGGACCGCACCTCGATCATGACATATTTCTTTTCTCCCAGCCTAAATCTTACTCTATCCATTCTGGCACCTCCTGCATCCGTGGTACCCGGCCATATACCGCTCCGGCAGGGTCCGGATTGCGTAACTTCCTAGCAGCTGCGCGAAATACGGGACCAGCAGCAGGCGGGCGCAGGTCTCGGAGAAATACCGGATCTGCACGCTGCACTGCAGATGCCCTCTTGCCCCGCTGTCGCTCTCCGCCCAGATCTCTATATCCTGCAGCCCCGGCTGCCTGGGAGCAAGGCCCTCCCAGTAGCCCGGCCGGTCCGGCACGGGGGCAAATTCCACCTCCGTGCCGTTTACAATTCCCCAGCATCTGACAATCATCAGTCTGCGGGATCCGTCACCTTGAAGGTGATGGTTACGCTTCCGGAAGCGTCTACCGTGGTTGCGGATGCCACCACGTCCGTGATCACCGGCGCCTTGGTGTCCAGTGTTACATGACGTGTAACAGTCGTGGTCTTGCCGATGCTGTCCTTGGCGATGATTGTGATGGTATTCTTACCCTCGGTCAGGGTGACCTGCTTGCTGAACGTTCCGCCGGTCACCGTTACCTTTTCCCCGTTTACCGTCACCTCCGCAAGGGTCACCGCGTCCGATCCGGCCGCCGCGGTACCGGCAACCGTCAGGGTCTCAGAGTTGGTGATCAGTCCCTCGGTGGGGCTGGTAACGTTCAAGGTCGGCGCTGACGTAGAGATAACAAAGTTTACGACGTCCTCATCGGATGTATTGCCGTCGTTATCCTGCACCGTCAGCTGGATCTTATTGGCCCCATCAGACAGGTTGGTGGCGGTATAGGTACCGATCTTCTCGCCGCCGGAGCCATCGGTATAGCTGATTCCGGACGCAGCCTTGACGCCGTTGATCCGCAGATTGACGGAATCCATGTTGAGTCCGGACCCGCCGGCGTCCTGGATAGTGAACTTGATCTGCTGTGTCGCCGCGCCCAGGACGGAGCCTTCCGTCGGGCTGGTGATGGTGGCCGTAGGTTTGGTCTTCTCCAGGACGCGGAGTTTCAGTTCATCCCCATATGTTTCATCCGCGGAATCCATGACCGCTTCGTTCCCTGCCTCATCCTCCGCGTGGATCTCCAGCCCGTATACATGGTTCGGCTGGCTCCAGGAGGACTGGGCCGGCGCGGTAACCTGCGCGGTCCAGGTCTGTGTATCCTCATTGTAAGTAGCATTGACCCGCTGGCCATTGCACATTACCCATGCTGATTTTACTGCCATTGTCTTACTCCTTTATCGTAGTGATTGGATAGTTATAGGGGTAGTCATAGGGATAGTCTGCCTCATACTCTACCTTAAACGTGATTGTTACAGGCTCTTTGACAGACACCTGCTTTTTATCTGTCTCAACCTCTTTTATCCGCATGGCCTACCTCCATAAAAATTATTTCAGGGTGTCCAGCACTTCCTGTACTACTTCCCGCAGGTTAAACAGGTCCGGCACCTGGTCTACCTTATAGGTTCCGGCCATTACCAGGCTTACCCACGTTTTTACAATCATGCTGTCTTTGGTGTACGTCATAATACTTTGCCCTCCTTTTTAATTGGTTCCGCCTGCCAGAGCAGCCATTGTCATTGTCAGTTCTGCGACTGCCTGCTGCAGCTCCACTACGCTTGCCTTCAGGTCCATTTCGGTTTCCAGTTCGGTCAGCCGCGCGTCCGTGGTAGCCCCTTCCTGCCGCATTTCTACTTCCCAGATCGCTCCGGTGTACTCTGCGATATACGTCAACTTTGTGTACCCCTCATACACCCGGTCTGCCTGCCCGGGTTCCTTGGCGGTCATTTTCTGCACGGCCAGCGCATCCTGGAAGATAGCTTTCAGCCCGGCAGATGTCTGATTCAGCAGCCGGATCTTCAGTGTCCCGCCTGTCTCTGCGACGGTCTGCACAGAAATTTGCTGGCCGTCATTCATGATCAGTTTCATTTCTTCTCCTTTCTGCCGCTTTGCGGCATAAAAAAAAGTGTACAGCAAAACGCACCCTTACGGATGCGCTTTGACATGGGCTTATAGGTTCTGTCTTATGATGCTTAAATTACAGAGACTTTTGTCCAATCCTGTTCAACTGCTCCAGTTTCGGCAGCCTGCCGCATAAAATACACCGCCCCACTTAACGTATAGGCATATTTTAGATGCTTCTTTGAGCTTCCACCGCCGATTCCTATAGAAATCATATAGCCGCCCCAGTCATCCGGAGCGCCTTTTTCTGTACCATAATAGGCCGGATAGATATAAATGCCTTCGCCAAAACACCCATATTTCAGATTTTCGGAGCTGACATCATATATTTTTAATGCCCGGCCTACTGATCCGGGCTCCCGACTACCTAAAATCTCAATATTGCTGTTTAGGGAACCAATCTGCGTCTGCATCTCAAGCATCGTCTGGATCGGTGTAAACACCGCCGTTACCTCTTCGATGTTGATGCCGTTCAGGTGCACCTGATACATCGGCATATCCACCACCAGATCCCCGTCCTGGATATCCCCTTCTGTGTAGGCCGGCACGGAGGGGGCAGAGGCGTCCGGCGTCCCCTGGATCACCGCCCAGGCTACGTTTTCCACCTGCGTCCCCGCGTTTTTACTGTACCTGGCAACAATCAGATCAATCCGTTTCATCCCCTGGGTACCGTTCTGGATGACCACCGCGTCATAGGTGCCCTTCTGGATAACAGACAGGCAGCCCTGATGCACCAGTGCCCCGTCCCGGATCCGGATTTCGTTGTTGCTGTAGGTTTCCGCGGCCATCTTTTGGCCGATATTCAGCACATAGCTCTCTTCCCCAAACGCTCCCTGATTCAGCATCCGGTCCTGCCAGCTGGTCACATGCGCTTCATTTTGCTGTACTGTTACTGCTTTCATGTCTCGTCTCCTTCTATCTTATATTCCAGACTCTCTTCGCCATCCTTATATTTCCAGATTTTCCCGGTAACCGGCTTTTTCACATAGATCCCTGTGATATAATCCCGGCCGCCTATGATATCCCCGATATCAACCTCCATTCCAAGGGAGGATACATCCATTTTAAAGGTCTGCTTTCCCATCAGTTTTTCCAGGCGGTCCCGGCCGCCTTCTTCCAGGTCTTCCGCTTCCGCGTTGGTATTCTCGTAGACTTCCGCCACCTCATCAATGCCGGTATAATACTGCGTTTTCCCAATGCTCCCATCCGCCTGGACATACAGGTGGATCACAGTCCTGTCCTTCAGTTCGCCGCTTCCCAGGCAGATCAGATGATTCACCCCGTTCCAGGTCACTTCAGCCGTATAATCCAGCCGGCTGTCTGAAGACAGTTCGATCTGGTCCGAATAATCCACTGCCGGCACCGCGGACAGTTCCGCATAACCAGGCAGCCCCTGTTCCTGCTGCATGTAGCAGATCTTCAAGCGGTACCCTGCGGACTCCAGCAGTCTGCCCAGCCCATCCAGCAGCGTGCAGTACCGCGGGAATTGGTAGCTGCTGACGCTGACACCGGTATCCTCCCCGGATACCCGCATCAGATCCGGGAATTCCGGCTCTGCCAGGCTCTTCATAATGGTATGCAGTTCCCCGGATACCGTCCGGTAATCCTGCCCGGCCGGCGGCTCTACGATCTTCTTGTTCAGCAGCCCGCGCCAGGTGTATCCTTTGATAAGGACAGCATCCTCGCTGGTATCTGTCCCGATCCCGCCTACCAGCCCGCCATATTCCGTCCCTGGCCGGAAGATCCGGCAGTTTTTTACCACATCCCCCTGCCAGTCCCGGGCACTGACGGTCACAACGAAATCATTCGTATCACCCAGGTCCACATCAATGTCCGCACCTGTCAATTCCCGCATCTCATTCCCGTCCGGGTTCGTCAGGATCAGTTCCACAGCGGCTCACTCCTCTCCTTGTAGAGTGTTAAGTCAAATCCGAACTGCCCGGACCAGTTCAGGGTCAGGATGCCTCCCGGAATCTGGTCAAAGATGGACCCCTCCTGCTTGATCCGGTAATCATACTTGCTCTGGCTCGTCCCGTTGGCCAGGTACTTGACCACCGTATGGGCCCGGCTGTCAATGACCACATAGTCCGATGGATCCAGGGTATCATACAGCCCTATTGGCTTTCCGTTCACCAGGATCCTGGGATCTGCGCAGGGACCATAGATGGTCATACGGTAATCTGACGCGGTATAGTGGTCCGTAGCCCAGGACACCAGCCCCGCCTCAGCCGGGGCATAGTCATATTCATAGTCATAGGGGTAATCCAGGCTGCCGGCGGAGGCTGCGGAGGGCGACCGGAAGAACTGTTTGGTCTCTTCCTGTACCCAGTGCGGATAGTCCGTTGCCAGCGTCAGGGTGTTGTCCATAATCCCGCAGTCATATTCCCAGTCAGCTTTCGTGGACGCGATGATGTAGCATGCCAGGTAATACTCCCCTACATACAGGCGCCC
>ERZ1090864.149-NODE-149-length-38178-cov-15.719933_pt1 | contig 38178 bp, 23 predicted proteins | sample MGYA00478479_ERZ1090864 | MGnify/ENA primary metagenome ERZ1090864 (study PRJEB33644, sample SAMEA5815743) | chicken gut metagenome | biome: Chicken; feature: Gastrointestinal Tract; material: Caecum | place: Ireland | collected 2019-01-01 | study: A study of the...
TATAAGAGACAGCTTTTACCATTATCCACTGTTCATAATTTGTTCATTTATTGTATAAAAATCTTTCATTATCTCATCACGTTTTCTTCATTTCTCTCTCATATACTGTAACCATCGAAAGAATAAACATGAAACAAGATGCTGACAAGTTATTTTGAATAAACTTTTTCATAATACATGCCGGGGATCGAGCTGATCGGTTACCCGGCATCCTCCCTTTCTATGGCATTTCTTCTGTCTCAGCATCCACAGACACAGTCTCTCCATCCTCTTCCTCAACGCCCGCATCCGCATTCTCTCTGTCTTCTTCCCGGCACGGCTCCAGTTTCATCCTGCTTTGCTCCGCCGCTTCGATCCGCTCCTGGTCTGTCTCGATCTGGATAAGCCTTCCGTATGCTTCTGCTGCTTCCTTCTCCATATCAAGCTTTTCATACATTTCTGCCAGGCAGCGTACGATATAAAGCTCAGCCCTGCGTCCCAGGGCAAGCCCGGCACGGAGCTCACTCTCTGATCCTCCCGAAATATATTCTTTCAAAACGCTCCCCGCAGCTTCCAGTATCTCCTCATCTGCCAACGTCTCCAGCACAGGCGTTTCGCTGACAGCCAACTGAGCCGGTATCTCTTTTCGCACCTGTATACTGCCGGTGACCGCACTTTCCCTTTCATCAGCCGTCAGACTTGTTCCCAGCTTCAGAATAGCGCATGCCAAAACACAGACACATGCTGCTGCCAGCAGCTTTTTCCTTTGTGCCGCCCCCGGCTCAGGATCTTTTAGTTTTGCGGCAGGAAGTGCTTTCAGCACATGCGCGATGTCTTCGTAGCCTCTTTTGGATTCTCCTGTACACCGGCTGATCACTTTGGAAAGTCTGGTTTCTTCCCACCTGGTCAACGCCGGAACGATCTCCGTGTATGCCAAAAGGAACTGAATGGTCTTTCCATAAGCAAACAGATCTGCCTTCTGATCCTTTCCCGCCCCGATCCGGCAGACCGGTTTCACAAAATGATCCCTTATGGCGCGCCTCTGCATCTGCTTCATCACGAACGCATTTTCCGGAGTTTCCAGATCCAGCAGGAGCAGTTCCCCTTCCTCAGAGACGATCACACTGTACGGATTCAGATACCGGTATTCCTTCCAGTTCCTACATCTGTGATACTGGTCAAGACACACGCACAGTTGACGAAACCACTTAAACAGCCTCCCTTTCCCGATCCGCGGATCATCTTTCAGATACCGGATCAGAGGCGTTCCTCGTATACAGTCCATGCTCTGCCTGCAGTGAGCGCCATGTTCGATAAACCTCAGAACTTCATACATTTCTTCCATATGCGATTTTCTTCGGCTGCACCCAGGGCAGGCGCGGAAGTTCCCTCTTCTCCCGCGCCGTCCCAATACATCCATTTCCCCAATGAAATCCATCAGAAACTGATGATAAAAAGATGCTCGGACAGATCGTCCAAGTATTAGTATCATACCTGAAGAGCTAAAAAAATGCAAGACATTCCATTACAATCTTGCAGATATTCTATTACAATGTTCCGGACATTTCCACTTCATTTTTTACAGGCTGTCTGTCACAGGTTCTCCAACTGATCCAGAGCTGCCGAAATAACCTTATCCATGTCATAATATTTGTAATCTCCCAGCCTTCCGCCGAAGATCACATTCTCCTCCTGTTCCGCCAGTTTCTTATATTCCCGGAAGAGCTTATCATTCTTCTGGTCATTTACCGGATAATACGGCTCCATGCCCACGCTCCACTCAGAAGAATATTCCCTTGAGATCACGGTCTTTTCCTGTTTCCCAAACTCAAAATGCTTGTGTTCGATCACCCGGGTATAAGGCACCTCGCGGTCCGTATAATTCACTACCGCATTCCCCTGGTAATTCGCGCAGTCCAGCACTTCTGTCTCGAACCGCACGGACCGGTATTCAAGAGCTCCCAGTTTGTAACCAAAATACTCATCGATTTGCCCGGTGAATATGATCTTGTCCGCAATATCAGGCTCCTCCTCACGAAGTCTGAAGAAATCCACTCCCATGCGCACGTCCGCGTCTCTGAGCATTTTCTCTACAATGGGCGTGTACCCTCCGACCGGTATCCCCTGATATCTGTCGTTAAAGTAATTGTTATCATAAATGAAACGGAAGGGAAGCCGCCTAATAATAAATGTCGGAAGCTCCGTACACTTTCTGCCCCACTGCTTCTCTGTATAACCTTTGATCAGCTTTTCGTAGATATCGCGTCCCCCGAGATACAGCGCCTGTTCTTCCAGATTTTTCGGCTCGGTGATACCTGTTTCCTTCCTCTGCTTCTCGATGATCTCTTCTGCCTCCTGGGGAGTGCGTATCCCCCACATTTTACTGAAAGTATTCATATTGAACGGAAGATTATAAATCTCGTCCTTATATACAGCGACCGGGGAGTTGATGTAATTGTTGAACTCGGCAAACTGATTGATATAATTCCAAATCTTTTTGTCTGAAGTATGGAAAATATGCGCGCCGTATTTATGCACATGGATGCCCTCTACATCTTCGCAGTAAATATTTCCGGCGATATGATCCCGCCGGTCAATGACCAGACATTTCTTTCCTTTCCTGCCAAGCTCATATGCCATGACTGCTCCATACAGTCCCGCTCCCACGATCAGATAATCATACTTTTTCATTTTCCGCCTCTCTTTCTGCAGCGTCGCCACACGATATATGCATTTTCTGCTTTTTTATCAGTATACCATGCATCGTATATTCACTATCTGCATTTCAGCACTTTTCGTTATTTTGCACATATTTTTCATTTTCACATTTACAAATTAGGCATTATGCACTAAACTATTGATATAGCGCAGTGAGAAATACTGTCTCACAGCAGCATTTCATAACGGAGGTACTATAATATGAAAGGAAATGTAATCGTCGGACAATCGGGCGGTCCGACTGCTGCCATCAACTCAAGCCTTGCAGGCGTGTACCGGACCGCCAAAGACCGCGGAGCCGCAAAAGTATACGGTATGCTCCACGGAATCCAGGGACTTCTCCAGGAACGCTACATCGATCTGTCCGAATACATTACAAATGATCTCGATGCAGAACTACTGAAGAGAACCCCGGCAGCTTTTTTGGGATCATGCCGCTACAAACTGCCGGAGATCCATGAGGACAGAGAGGTTTATGAAAAAATATTCGAAATCCTTGAAAAGCTGAATATTGAAGCCTTCATCTATATCGGCGGAAATGATTCTATGGATACGATCAAAAAGCTGTCTGATTTTGCTATCGTCACAGGACATCCGACCCATTTTATCGGCTGTCCGAAGACCATAGATAATGACCTCGCTCTCACGGACCACACGCCCGGGTATGGGAGCGCCGCAAAATACATCGGAACTTCTGTCAAGGAGGTCATCCGCGACAGTTTCTGCCTGGAATACGGAAAAGGGCTCGTCTCCATCGTGGAGATCATGGGAAGGAACGCGGGATGGCTCACAGGCGCCGCGGCTCTGGCCAAAGGTGAGGACTGTGCGGGCCCCGACCTGATCTACCTGCCCGAACTTCCATTTGACCTTGAATCATTTGGCATAAAGGTAAAAGAGCTTCTGACCAAAAAACGTTCCGTAGTCGTTGCTGTATCTGAAGGGATCCGGCTGCCGGATGGACGCTATGTGTGTGAGCTCGGACAGAGTGTGGACTTTGTAGATGCGTTCGGACACAAACAGCTCTCAGGTACAGCAAATTATCTTGCAAGCTATATTGCCGGTGAGATCGGATGCAAGACCCGCTCCATTGAACTGAGCACCTTACAGCGCTCCGCTTCCCACTGTTCCTCCCGGGTGGATATCCTTGAGGCCTTCCAGGTAGGAGGAGCGGCGGTAAAAGCTGCGGATGAGGGTGATTCCGGGAAAATGGTGGTCCTCAAAAGGATCTCCGATGATCCGTACCAGTGCAGCACAGAAGTAAAAGACGTCCACAAGATCGCAAATGATGAGAAACTCGTTCCGCGTGAGTGGTTGAACGAAGATGGAACCTATGTGACAGATGAATTTATCAGCTATGTGCGTCCCCTCATCCAGGGTGATGTGTCGCCTATCGTAGTGGACGGTATACCGCGTCATCTCTACCGCCATGTATAAACTACTTGGGAATCGTATTTAGGAATATCCAAATAATATGCGCATTACCCGGATATCTGCCGGGAGAGCAGCCTGCAGGAACGCAGGTCCGGCTCTCCCGGTGCTTTTTGCGCCGGAGCAGAGCATTTTTACCGGCGCACCGCTCCTTGTCAGTCTTGCTGTCATAGGGTATACTGAAATACGGTATACTAAAGCAAAAAATATTCTTATAAATTAATTCCTCAGGAGGTTACTTATGATAATCAAAAATGGTTTTATCACAGATCCGGCCACCCAGCGAGCCGGCATATATGATATCCGCATCGAAAACGGACTGATACAGGAGATCGCACCCGATATTCCCGCGGCGGCATCTGAAGAGATATTTGATGCCCATGGGCTGACGGTGGCTCCGGGGCTGATTGACACGCATGTACACTTCCGCGATCCCGGCTTCACACACAAAGAAACCCTTCACACCGGAGCTCTATCAGCGGCAAAAGGCGGGTTTACTTCTGTCATATGCATGGCGAACACTTCACCCATTGTAGACTGCGTGTCCGTGCTGGATGATATCCTCACACGCGCCAGGGCAGAAAAGATCCGCATCTATCAGGCCGGATCCGTCTCCCATGGCCTCAAAGGGGAAGAGCTGACAGATATGGATGCGTTAAAGACTGCCGGCGCGTGCGGCTTTACGGACGACGGCATCCCTCTCCGCAACGCTGCCTTCTTATACCGGGCCATGGAAAAGGCAAAAGAACTGGACATGCCCATCAGCCTCCACGAAGAAGATCCTTCCTTCATCAAAAATAATGGAGTCAACCACGGTCCTGTCTCTGAAAAGCTGGGCATCTACGGCTCCCCCTCCATCGCGGAAGAATCTCTTGTGGCAAGAGACTGTATGCTCGCTCTGCAGTCAGGCGCCCATGTAGTTATCCAGCACATCAGCTCCGGCCGTTCTGTAGAGCTGGTGCGCATGTTCAAGGCGATGGGTGCGAACCTTCACGCAGAAGCCACGCCCCATCACTTCACCCTGACAGATGAAGCAGTCCTCAAATACGGCACGCTGGCCAAGATGAACCCACCTCTGCGCACAGAAACTGACCGGCAGGAGATCATACGCGGTCTCGCCGATGGAACGATCGACCTCATCGCAACAGACCACGCCCCTCACAGCCGGGAAGAAAAAGAGCGCTCCATCACCGCCGCCCCCAGCGGAATCATCGGCCTGGAGACAGCCCTTGCGCTTGGTATCACCTTCCTCGTACGTCCGGGACACCTGTCCATGATGCAGCTTCTGGAAAAAATGACCATTAATCCTGCCAGACTGTATCATCTCCCCACAGGACAGATCACAGAAGGCGCCCCCGCGGACCTGGTCCTCTTTGATCCGGGAGAAAAATGGACGCCTGAGCAGTATGCGTCAAAATCCTCCAACTCACCATTTACCGGATGGGAACTTTACGGAAAGGTCAAAGCTGCGATCTGTGGAGGGCACGTCGTATAAATCTGCATTTGCCAGAAGGTTTTTGGCTGGGAAATCCTCCGAAACCATCGGAGCGGATTATCTAAGACGTATTCAACTCAGGGGCGCAGGTGGATTCGGCTCCGCTCCATGGAACAAGAAAAACTACAGCCCTCTTGCAGAGCCTTTCACGGATGGGGATGTGTGGCTCGGTTCCGTTCCGGAATCCACACATCCCCATCCGCAAATAGGTTTTACAAGAATTATCCGAGGTTTCAGACACTTCACTCAATCGCAGTTCCCCGACAAATCCAGATGTCACAGCCGCTCACTGCTTTCATGCATGAATTTATACTCTGCCACGGACCTGTCAAAACCTTTGATATGTCTGTACAGCCATTCGATCACGTTTTTATTGACCTGTTCTACGAATGCATCAGATGGGCCTTCTTCCTCTTCAAGCATATTATAGAGGTCTTTTACAACAGCCCGCAGTTTTTCATGCTCTTTCTTATGTTCCTTGATACCCGGATACCGGATGGACTCCTGAAGCTTTTCCTCCTCACCGAAATGAAATTCCGTGTAGTCTGCCAGATAGTCCAGCGTCTTTACTGACACCAATTTGTCTTTGCTCGTTTCACAGCTGTCCAGAAGCTTGTTGATCTTGTTGATCAGCTCCTTGTGCTGTGTGTCGATCATCTCATTTCCTGTTACCAGACTTTCATCAAATTCTGCTCTCATTGTCCATATCCTCCTTCGTTTATGAAATAATAATTTTAAATCATGATCAGCAAGAATGCACTCTATCCGAAACCTTGCTCTTATCTTCCGGATTTCTGTCTCTCCTGCCGATCTAGACTTCTCCACTTTTAAATTTTATGATCATCTCGTTTGTCAGGCTGTCCCTGGACGGCTCTACCGGGATGTCCTCCCGCTCAAACCACTCTGCAAGGGCAAGCTCCTCCCAGTCAAGCGTGATTTCATCCTCTCCATCCAGCTCACAGTAGAAGCCCATGAGCAGCGTGTCGCTGAATGCCCACGGCTGGCTTTTATAGTAACGGATATTCCTGACCTTCAGCCCTACTTCTTCCATCACTTCTCTTGCCACTGTCTCCTCCACGGTCTCTCCGATCTCGGTAAAGCCCGCCAGAAGCGCGTATTTCTTGTAGGTTCTTCCGGCATACTTTGACATGAGGATGCGGTTTCCGTCTGTCACTCCTATGACGACCGCAGGACAGATCTTCGGGAATTCCGTATTATGACATGCACTGCACCTGAGCATCCGTTCCCTGTCATCCCGCACCATCAGTTTTCCGCAGCGGCCGCAGTATTTATGGTCCTTGTACCAGTTGTAGAGCTGATATCCTGTAACGCCTGCAAATGCATGATACTGGGGGTCTGCTGTGCGGAAGATTTCCGTGTTCTCCATTGTAAAATCTGAGAGCGGCTCCCGGTTGATCTCCTGCACCAGATAATATCGTTCTTCATCAACGGAAAACAGGTATATGTAATCCTCATAAATTTCTTCATTCAGCTGCTCCAGCTCCCTGAAACGCGGAAATACGATCCCTTCCTGTGTTTTTTTCAAAAGCACTGCATGGTCTTCATAATAGAGCGCATAGCAATCTCCGTTTGGCGGGATGGGATTATACTGGTTGTGCAGATGCTTCGGCTGTATGTCCTGGATCATCGCAGTCTCTCCTTAAATTCTCTTTGCGCTTCCCGCCTCTGGTCCTTCCTGGCAATATCATCCCGCTTGTCGTAAAGTTTCTTTCCTTTTGCAAGACCGATTTCCAGCTTCACAAGGCTTCCGCTGAAATACACCTGAAGCGGCACCACTGTAATGCCCTGCTCCTTCATCTTTCCGAAGATCTTATTGATCTCCTTTTTGTGAAGGAGCAGCTTCCTCACCCGCAGGGGATCCTTGTTGAATATATTTCCTTTCTCATAGGGTGAAATATGCATGCCGTAGATATACATTTCGCCGGACTCCACCCGGATGAACGCCTCCTTAATACTGCACTTCCCCATACGCAGGGATTTGACCTCCGTGCCATGGAGCACAATCCCAGCCTCATATTTCTCAAGGATAAAATAATCACGATATGCTTTTTTGTTGTTGGCGATCAATTTTGTCTCTGCCCTTGCCATACCTCTCTCCTCAGTCCATGATCTCAAAATTCACTGTCCGCTGCACTTTATCCGCATCCGACACACGCACTCTGACCGTCTGCCCGAGTTTGTACGTCTTTCCGGTGTGCTCTCCCGCCAGTTCATAGCTCTGCTCAATGAACTCATAATGATCATCCCACATATCCGCCACATGCACAAGCCCTTCCACAGTATTGGGAAGCTCCACATATATCCCCCACCGGGTCACACCTGATATCACGCCCTCGTACTCTTCCCCGATGTGAGCTCTCATATATTCCGCCTTCTTCAGCTTCACGACCTCCCGCTCCGCCTCCTCGGCAGTCCGCTCTTTCGTGCTGCACTGTACGGCCGCCCCGGGAAGGATCTCCGCATAATGAGAAACCCTGTCCTCGTTCAGCCTTCCCCGGAGATTCTCCTTGATGATCCTGTGGATCTGCAGATCCGGGTACCTCCGGATCGGGGAAGTAAAATGGGTATAGTATTTCGCAGCCAGACCAAAATGCCCTGTATTCTCGGTGGAATAGCGAGCCTGCTTCATGGAGCGCAGCGCCAGGCGGCTGATCAGCGCCTCCTCCGGCGTACCGTCCACTTTGCCGAGTAGCTTCTGGATCTCCTTGGGACGCACTTCGTTGCGCACATGGATATGATACCCGAAATTATTGATAAATGTCGAGAGCTGCCTTATTTTCTCTTCATCCGGCGTGTCATGGGTGCGGTAGAGGAAGGGCACGTCCCTCCAGAAATATTCTTCCGCCACAGTTTCATTTGCCATGAGCATAAAGTCTTCTATGATCTTTGTCGCCGCATTCCGCTCATAAGGTCTGAGTTCCACCGGTCTGCCGGTTTCATCCAGCACGATCTTCGTCTCAGAGAAATCAAAATCAATGGAGCCCCTTCTGCCCCTTCTCTCCCGCAGAATGTCGGAAAGCTCTTTCATCTGCCGGAGCATGGGAACGACCTCCTTATTTTTACGGATAGCTTCTTCGTCCCCATCCAGTATTTTCGCCACCCCATTATAGCTCATCCTTTTATCCACGCAGATCACTGTCTCCGCAATCTCATGATCCATCATCTCTCCTGACGGACTGATCGTCATGATACAGGAAAGGGCCAGTCTGTCCTCCCCGGCATTCAGGGAGCAGCTCCCATTTGAGAGAACGTGGGGAAGCATGGGGATCACCCGGTCTGCCAGGTACACGCTCGTCCCCCGCTCATAAGCCTCCTTGTCCAAGGCGCTCCTTTCCTGCACATAGTTTGCCACATCCGCGATATGCACGCCCAGCCGGTAATTCTCTCCTTCTCTTGTAACCGACACGGCGTCATCCAGATCTTTTGCGTCTTCACCGTCTATGGTCACCATCTGCCAGTTCCGCAGATCCATCCTCCCCGCGCGGTCACCATCACTGACCGGCTTTCCCACGCGAACCGCCTGGTTGAGCACTTTCTCAGGAAATTCTGTCTTTATCCCCATGTCCATCACGATCGAGAGGATGTCTGTCCCCGGGTCATTGATATGTCCGATGATTTCCGCGACTCTTCCTTCCGGCTTCATGTGCTCCCCGCCGTAAGAAATCAGCTCCACAACGACCTTATGGCCTGTCATAGCGCCCCCTTCCTTTCCCGCCGGGATATAGATATCCTTTAGGTATCTCTGATTGTCCGGGCGGACAAATCCAAAGTCCCTGCATTTCTCATACAGGCCGACTATCCGCGTCACGCTGTGGGAAAGAACGCGCACGATCTTCCCCTCCATGCGCCTTCTCAGGGGCGCGGCGGTAATGATATATTCCACCTCATCTCCCTGGAATGCGCCGCAGAGATTTTCTTCAGGAATAAACACGTCATCCCCGCCGCTCTCCGGAGATACAAAGCCGAACCCTCTCGCATTGGCCTGAAAAATGCCTTTTAAATGCTCCGCATGACCTCTGCTGTATTTGCCTCTTTTTGAGAGGGCGATCTTCCCCTCCTCCACGAGAGCGTCCAGGACCTCTTTCAGCGCATCTCTCTGTTCTCTCGGGATCTGTAGGACAGCCGAGATCTCTTTTATCTTCATCGGCACATACAGGTCATCACTGATAAAATCAAAGATGACCTTTTTTCGTTTCTCAAATGTCTGATCCATATTCTCTCCCCGCCGCGTACGGCTGCCCCAAATACACACGGCACTTTCCCAGATATACACAGCCATATATAAATAATATAAGCACCCTATACCATTATAGAGTGCTTACGTTAATCATTATCTTCTGATATAGTAATTTTCATACTAATTAAAGATTCCCAGATTGAGTACAACTGCCAGTATGATAAAGAGAGCCGCCACTACCCTGGTGACTTTTACGAGAGTTCCCTCCATAGAACGCCCCTTGTTGTGTCCCCAGTATGTATCTGCCGCTCCGCTGATCGTACCGAGCCCTGCTGACTTTCCTTCCTGAAGCAGAATGATCGCGGCTAACGCAATACAGTCTATAACAAAAACGATCGTTAATACAATCTTTAAAACATCCATTTTAACACCTCCCGCGGACAAATCACGATTATTTTATCACAGTTGTCCCTGGTTTGCAAGACTAAAAGATGCCGAATCTCAATCGAGAGTCGAACTCCTGTATAGCCCGCCATTTTTCGCCTGCGCGCCGGAAACAGCGGCATTTCCGGCGGATGCTCCCTGATCGCGGAACTGGATCTGCCCTGTCGCCGCATCCATTCCATCCACGATCGCCAGAGATTCCAGCTGAAAGCCGAGATTCCTGATGATCCTTCCGCCGGACTGGAATCCTTTCTCTATGGCAATACCGATCCCTTCCACTGTAGCTCCCGAGGACTGGACGATCTGGATCAGGCCCTGGAGAGCGCATCCGTTCGCAAGAAAATCATCAATGATAAGCACATGATCCTCCGACGACAAGAATTTCTGCGCTACAATGACATGGTTGATACATTTGTGGGTGAAGGACTCTACTTCCGCCACATACATGTCTCCGTCCAGATTGATGCTCTGGGACTTTTTCGCAAATACGACCGGAACATCAAAATGCTGCGCAGCCACGCATGCGATCCCGATACCCGACGCCTCTATGGTGAGGATCTTGTTGATGGGCTTCCCCGCGAACCGCCTCTTAAATTCTGCTCCCATCTGATCCAGCAGCTTAATATCCATCTGATGATTCAGGAAGCTGTCAACCTTGAGTACATTTCCTTCTTTTACCACGCCGTCTTTCACGATCCGCTCTTCCAAAAAGTTCATCCTCTGCTCTCCTCCTCTGTTTCGCTTACATTCCCTTCACAGATCACAAACTCTTTTCTTCACAAGTTTTTTACAGTATAACACATCTTTCCCCTATGGGGCACACATTCTCTGATTTTGGATAACAAAAAAAGCGGGTGATGGGAATCGAACCCACGTATCCAGCTTGGAAGGCTGGTGTTCTACCATTGAACTACACCCGCGTCATCTCTGACACGAATGTTATATTAACACAGGCGCGCCAAAAATGCAAGATTTTTATTTACGGATCTTCCGGCATCAGTCTGTCAGCTTCAGGTTCTCATACCTTCTCTCTATAAAGGCATCCGGAAAATGCTCATCCAGCAGTTTCCCCACCGCGGTCTGCTCCGGGCCACCTGCCTGACGCTCTGAATACCTCGCCAGCGCCAGCGCCGAGACAAGCATATCTGCCGCAAGCAGGACGATGAGCACCGTACAGCCTATTTTCCCCGCCCGCGCCGGCAGTTTTTCAATCCATCGGGAGAGCAGGGGATAGACCCCTTTCATCCAGACGACCGCCGCGATCCCCCAGAAGAAACAATACAGCAGGTTGATCCTCCCTCCCAGGTTGAAAGGAATCTCACTGTAATCCCAAAACACTGTCCCGAAGGCAATTTCTGTAAACACGCTGCAGATATACTCATAAGCTCCGCCGAGCACAGCACCGAACACAAAGATAAACCGGTCGCTCCTGTTTCGGTAGCGGTACAGCATCCATGTCAGCAAGGCACACGCAAGTCCCCATACGATACTGAACGGTCCAAATACCAGGCTGCTCCTGCTCATCAGCCTTCCCGTGGTCACAAGGCAGAAGACCGTCTCCACAACATCACCCATAAATGCGCCAAGGATAAAAAGGCTGGCAAGCTTGAAAAATCCGCACCCTTTCGCAAACCGGGCTTTCGCTTTTGCTTCTGCGCTTCCTTCCGCCCCGCTGTTTTCCAGAGCTTCTTCCGGCTCCCAGGTTTCAATATTCGGGAACGCTCTGACCATTCGTCTCTGAATACGGCTGGTCAGGGCGTTTTCAAGGAGTTTGGACGTCCGGTAAAGTTCCTCCGTGATGTGGCTGATTCGTCCCTGCCTCTTCAGTCCAAGCACCGCAACGCCCGAGCCCACCGAGTCGATGACGAGCAGGACTCCAAACACCCACAGCAGGATTTTCCCTGGCAGCGGGGGAAGAAGTTCCAGCCCGCGGCACAGAAGCGGGTCGGATATCCTGATCATGAACACGGAACAAAGTCCCCATACAGCTGAATTTTTCATGCACACATACCCATCGAGCTGAAACTTCTGGTCCGAATAATCCCACCATTTCTTATGAAAGATCCGCTCCATGAAACGCCCGGTCAGGTACTCGACAAACGTGGTCACGATCGTGCCTCCCAGGAACAGGAAGAAAAGGCGGTCCTCCAGCTCAGGCAGGAAGACCGCCACCGCCACGGCGCCTGCTCCATAGATCGGGCAGAGAGGACCGCTGACGAATCCCCGGTTTACAAATTTGTGCCTGTTCACTGCGGCCATTGCGACCTCGCCGCACCAGCCGACAAAAGAATAGATAAAAAAGAACCACAAAAGCTGATAAATGTTATAAGTCATCTGATCTTCCTCTTTTGTCCATCAACAGATTTCTCTTATAGAAAATATACTGACCCCCGCGATGTTTTATGAGATCACATCTTTGTACTGAGCATGCGTCTGCAGAGCCTCCGTCATCTTTGCCATCTCCGACAGATCGCCTATGAGGATCACGCCGGCGAGACGATTATTGAGGAAATAATATTTCCGATACTGGCCTTTGCCCATATCGCGGAACTCAACTGTCTTATACAGCAGGTCCGGGTTCTTTCCATTATCTCCCGCCGCAAACAATGCGGTGTTCATACCATGGAACGTCAGCGCCGCCGATACCGGTTCATACTCCAAAGCCTCGCCCGCCGCGTTTGCTCCGGCGACGCGCCCCTGCTCCACAGCTTCCGGCCAGAGCGCGTAGTTGGCGCCTTCATGCTCCGCACAGTCCCCACACGCGTACACCCCGGGCACTCCGGTCTCCATCCTGCTGTTTACTTTCACCGCGCGTCCGGTCTCCAGTCCGATATCCTGCGCCAGTCCTGTATTGGCGCGTACACCTGCAGAAATGACCACCAGTTCCGCGGGGATAACGGTTCCGTCTGAAAGCCGGACGCCCGCTACATGACCTTCGCCGTCAATCGCTGTGACAGAGACGCCGGTATGGATCTCAATGCCGTTTTTCCGCGCGGTCTCTTTGAGTATCTCCGCTGAGCCGGTGTCAAGCTGGCGTCCCATGAGCACCGGAGCCGCCTCAAGCACCTGCACCTCAAGCCCTGCCTTTTTCAGCTCCCACGCAGCCTCAAGCCCCAGGACTCCTCCGCCGATCACAACTGCCTTTGAGGAGTTCCTGATAAGCTGCTCTACTTTCTCCACATCCGACAGCCGGCGTATCGCCACGACCTCGGGCATGCCGCTCCCCTCCAGAGGCGGGATGAAGCATTCGCTTCCCAGCGCGTAAATAAGCTTTGTGAAACGTACCTTTTCCCCGCTGTCAAGCAGGACTTCCTTTTCTTTCATGTCTATCGACTGCACCTGTTTTCCGAGCATCTGCCAGATCTTGTTCTCTTCATACCAGCCCGGTCCTTCTATGGCGATTTGGTCCGCGCTCAGACCTGCCACAATGGACTTTGTCAGCATAGGACGGTTGTAAGCCCGATACGGCTCATCAGAGATGAGAATGACCGAACCTGTCTTATCCCTCTCTCGTATCGCTTTCGCCGCGTTAAAACCTGCCGCGCCGTTTCCGAGGATCACATAGTATTCCTGGGTATTGTTTACAAATCCGCTTTCTTCCACTTCCACGGAGACAAAATTCTCTTTTCCGACTCCGCACACCGGGCAGATCTCAAGGGAGGAATCAAAGATCTCACCGCATACCAGACACTTCACCAGGCTGCGCGTGCCCTTTTTCTTCGGTTTTACTGGTTCTTTATCCTGAACGACACAGCCGAACTGGTATCCGTATTCGTAGGCGCTGACAAGGTCGGCCTCAGAGGGTTTGAAGCGGACGCGGAACTCTTCCACCACCTTCATCCTGAGCTGTTTTAAGCGCTCTATGATGTGGGGTACTCCCTCGCCGCTCCAGCCGTAGCTTCCGAATGCTCCGGCATATTTCCCGCCGTGGGTGCCAGGGAACATGTTAAGCGTCAGATCCCATATTGGCTTCAGCGCTTCCCCCACAATAGTCGGCGTGCCCATCAGGATGCCATCGGCAAAACGGAGCTCTGCATTTACCTTTTCTGTATCTGCCTCTACCATATCATAGGCTCGCACATCCACATCGCCGCTGTCCCGCACGCCTTCCGCGATCTTTTCCGCCAAGGACTTTGTATACCCATACGCGCTCACATAGGGGATGATAACGGTTTTCCTGGGATTTGGGTTCACGACCGTAGACCACTCTCTGTACTGCTTCATGACCGCCTTGATACGGTCACCCAAAAGCACTGGACCATGTCCGGTACAGATCATGGAAATATCCATATCCTCCACCCGATCCAGAGCTTTCAGCATAAAAGGCCTGAACGGCGCGATAATGCAGTCAAAGTAATATTTCAGCGCGCTCTGGTAATCCGCTTCATTCTTGATCTCCGTGGACACCACCTCAGGCAGGCAGTAATGCGCCCCAAAGGAATCACAGGTGACAAGGATCTGCTCCTCCTCGATAAATGTATACATCGTGTCCGGCCAGTGCAGGTTTGGCACGAACATAAACCGGAGCGTCCGATTTCCGATCTCCATTTTATCTCCGTCTCTTGCAGGTATCCCCACAAAATCCCGGTTTACGATCTCCTTTAAAAACCCGAGCGCGCATCCGGTCCCGACGACCTTCATCTGCGGGCTCAGCTCCAGAAGCATCTCCACACTCCCCGCGTGATCCGGTTCTGTATGGCTGACTACCAGGTAATCGATTTCATGCACATCGATGACCTCTTTTAACTTCTCCAGATACTCATCAAAAAATTTCGCTTTCGCCGTCTCGAAGAGAACGGTCTTGTCCCATGCTTTCATCACATACGAATTATAGGTTGTTCCAAACTCCGTGTACATGATGATATCGAACACTCTCAGGTTTTCATCAATTACGCCTGTCCAATAAAAATTCTCTCTCAGCTTTATGCTTTTCATCATCTTCTCCTCTCCCTGTCAAGCCGTAAAAGAGCTGCCGTTACACGCCGTTTTTCTTGCAGATGTCCGCAAGACAGCATTTGTCACAATAGGGCTTTGTCCTGGCTGTACACACATCCCTGCCGTGGTACACCAGCCTGTGGCAGAAATCGCTTCCTTCCTCCGGGGGAATGATCTTCCACAGCGCCATCTCCACCTTTTTCGGCTCTTTGATCCCATCTACAAGCCCGATCCGGTTCACCAGGCGGATACAGTGGGTGTCTGTCACAATAGCCGGCTTCCCGAACACATCGCCCATGATCAGGTTCGCGCTCTTTCTTCCCACGCCGGGAAGTTTTAAAAGCGCGTCAAAATCATCCGGCACTTTACCGCCGTACTCATCTCTCAGTATTTTCATGCAGGCGCTGATATCTCTCGCCTTGCTTCGGCCGAGCCCGCACGGACGGACGATCGCTTCGATATCATCCTCATCCGCGTCAGCCAGCGCCCCCACATCCGGATATTTCTCATACAGCCCTTCAACGACTACATTAACACGGGCATCGGTACACTGCGCCGCCAGCCTTACGCTGACCAGCAGCTTCCATGCCTGGTCATAATCCAGAGTACATCCGGCATCCGGATATTCTTTTTTCAGACGCCCTATTACTTCTAATGCTCGCTGCTTCTTTGTCATTTGTCTGTTTCCTTTCTATTCACTATGCCCCGGAATCCATTCACTATGCCTCAGAGTCCATTCACTATGACCCAGGATACAGTGCTTTATTTCTCCTTATTCTCAATCTCCATGATCAAATCTACTCTTCTCTGGTGCCGTCCGCCCTCAAACTCCGTATCCAGCCATGTATCCACGATCATTTTTGCCAGCTCCGCACCAACCACCCTTGCGCCGAACGCAAGGATATTACAGTTGTTGTGGGCGCGCGCCATCTTCGCGGTAAACGGCTCGCTGCACACTGCTGCGCGGATGCCTTTCACCTTGTTCGCCGCCAGCGAGATGCCCAGTCCGGTTCCGCAGATCAGGATACCCTGCTCCACTTCTCCCGAAGCAACAGCACGCGCTACGATCTCGCCGTATATGGGGTAGTCGCAGCTCTCCTCTGAAGCTGTTCCATAGTCAACTACCTGATGGCCTTTTTCTTCCAGAAAAGCGATGATCTCTTTTTTCATTTCCAGCGCGGAATGATCATTCCCTATGCCAATTTTCATATAATTTCCTTTCTAACTCCTGAATCATTAAAAATGCCCCCGACAGGAATGCCGGAGGCTGTATCTGCCGCATCATTCTTATCATAACAAATACATTCTTCAAACGCAACCGATTATGCAGTTTTCGCGCGGCCCGCGCATGCTGACTCAAACTCTCTGAGCTTTTGTTCCGCCTCCGGACTTAAATGCCGGGGCACCTGGATCTGAACTGTAACATACTGATCTCCGTGTACGCAAGGATCCTGCATGGACACGATCCCTTTTCCTTTCAGGCGGATCTTTGTGCCGGACTGCATTCCTTTTCTGATCTTGCACACCACATTGCCGTAAAGAGTGCCAACAACAGCTTCTCCGCCGAAAACAGCAGTAGTATAGGGAATCTGCACTGTTGTAAACACATCCTGTCCCTTTCTCTCATACCCGGGTTTCTCGCCCACATCCACCACAAGCAGGAGATCGCCGTTTTCTCCTCCGTTCACTCCCGGCATGCCTTTGCCTTTCAGGCGGACTGCCTTCCCGGTGTCGATCCCTGCGGGAATATGCACCTGCAGTGACTGCACGGAGCCGTTCCGCGACGCCGCATCCTGGAGCCGGATTACCTTGTCGCATCCAAATGCAGCCTCGTCAAAGCTGACGAATACCTGCGCCTTCACATCTCGGCCTTTCTGACGGAACCCGCTGCGGTCAAATCCGCCAAAAATATCTCCGAACATATCCCTGAACATATCGTCCATATCGCCGCCCTCGAAATGGTACTCCTGATACCCGCTCCGGGGACCTCCATATGACTGCCAGTAGCCGTTACCCTGCCCGCTTCCCGCACCGCTCTGATTAAACGGGACATGACCGAACTGATCGTACAGCTTCCTTTTTTCTTTATCGCTCAGGATGTTATATGCCTCTGTTACTTCCTTAAACTTCTGTTCCGCGTCCTCGTTTCCTGCATTTGTATCAGGATGATATTTCTTCGCGAGCCTGCGGTATGCTTTTTTTATCTGATTTTCATCGGCATTTCTGCTGATACCCAGTATTTCATAATAATCTTTCTTTACTGACATAACGATCACCCTCCTGCATCATAACTGTACAACACCCACCTGAGTCTGTGTTTCATCTCTATTTTCAGAACAGTCCTTGAATGGGCATAAAATCTCAATTTGTTCTATTTGTAATATAATAACTATTTTCCATATTGTCAAGGAGGAACGGAGACTGCGGACAGCTCCGGATCTGTGATGATCTTATGAATACTTTTTTGGAAATCAGTCTCTATTGACATCTCGCTATTTCTGTGCTAATTTTCTATAATAAAGCAATTAGCACTCTCATTTGACGAGTGCTGACAAAAGATGGGAGGAATTTATATGCTTATACAGCCTGTTTATAATATATTACTTTTACCTGATGTGACTTACTATTTTAAGAAGGATTTCTTTTCAGAGCGCGCAGATGAATTAAAGCCGGATACGGATCTGCTCTTTATGATCCTAAAAAACGAGACCGGGGGCAGCGACCTGCAGACCGATGACTTCTATTCCATCGGTCTGACCGCAAAAGTGGAGAGCATCTCAGAGGAGGATGTGATCCAGATACGCACCATAGACCGGGTGGAGATCATAAGCCCTGTCATTGAAGATGGATCAGTGCGCGCGGCCTTTGCGGTCCGCCCATCCATCGAAGACCTTTCCTCCAGGGAACAGCAGGAGATCTTCAGCGGAATCCGTACCGCTCTCCTGCGTTTTGTCCAGGGATATCAGTGGGGGCTGTGGGCAAGAGGTTTCATCCTGCAGCGGAAGAATATCTGTGACCTTGCCTCTTCATTGTCCGAATATCTGAACCTGTCTGTACAGGAGAAATACGATATCCTGGCAGTGGATTCTGTAAAGGGGAGATACTCGCTCATCGAAAAAGCCGTCAACGAATTCATGGAAGTGGCCAAGGTCTCCGCGGAGGCACAGGAAGCGCAGAAAGATGGACAGGAACAGCTCTACCGGGAAGCTGCCCTGAAAAAGCAGATCGACTATCTCCAGAAGGAGCTCGATGAGATGCACCCGGAGAACATCTCCGATGTGAGAAAATTCGAAAACAAGATTTCTGAGTCCGGTATGAACAAAGAGGCACGCCGGGAAGCGGAAAAAGTACTGAACCGAATGAGACAGGAGGGCAAAGAAAGCCATGAATATGGTCTTCTGTATGACTATCTTGACTTTGTCACCAGCCTGTCGTGGAAAGCTCCCGTATACAACCCCATTGATCTGGAACGCGCGGAAAAAATCCTGGACGAGGATCACTACGGATTAAAAAAAGTAAAACAGCGCATCATCCAGCAGCTCGCAGTCATGGCGCTGAACCAGAAGCAGTACGGCTCCATCCTTCTCTTTGTGGGCGCGCCCGGCACAGGCAAGACCAGCATCGGGCAGAGTATTGCCCGGGCTCTCGGGCGGGAGTACGTCCGCATCAGCCTGGGCGGCATCCGCGATGAGGCTGAAATCCGGGGACACCGGCGGACTTATATCGGGGCTATGCCCGGCCGGATCATGGAAGCCATGAAACAAAGCGGCTTCTCCAATCCGGTCGTGGTACTGGACGAAGTCGACAAGCTGGCAAAGGACTACGGCGGAGACCCGGCGAGCGCGCTCCTCGAAGTGCTTGACCCGGAACAGAACAGCACGTTCACAGACCATTACATGAACGTGCCGTACGACCTGTCCAACGTTCTTTTCGTCTGCACAGCAAATTCAACGGACACGATTCCCGAGCCACTCCTGAACCGTATGGAAGTGATCTCATTCCCAGGATATACGGCAGTGGAAAAATTCCATATCGCTAAAAAGCATCTGATACCAAAGGCAATGGACGCCATGGGAATCAAGAAAAATATGCTCAAAATCTCGGACGGCGCCCTTCGCAGGATCATCGAGGAATACACGATGGAATCCGGCGTCCGCGACCTGAAAAAATCCGTTGAAGCCCTGTGCCGCACCGCGGCCGTAGAGCTGGTGAAAAACAATTCCGCAGAAAACCGTTCCGCGGATGGGACCGGAACCGGCATCTGCATTTCTGTCACGAAGAGCAATCTTTCCGAATACCTGGGGAGAAAACAGCTCCGGTCCGAACAGAAGCTTTCCTCCCGGACTCCCGGCGTGGTGACCGGTCTTGCATGGACCCGGGCAGGCGGAGCCATCCTGTTCATAGAGACAAAACTGACAAAGGGCAAAGGCAAACTGCTCATCACAGGACAACTGGGCGACGTCATGAAGGAATCCGTCCAGATCGCCCTCACCCTGGTCCGCTCCCTTTACCCGAAAGAGAGCCGGATACTGGAGGATCACGATCTGCACATCCATGTGCCCGCCGGTGCGGTTCCAAAAGACGGACCGTCTGCCGGAATCACGCTTACCACAGCGCTGGCCTCCCTTGTCACCGGAAAAGCCGTGGATACGGAATGTGCCATGACCGGGGAAGTTTCCCTGCGCGGCGGCGTAATGCCCATCGGCGGCCTCCTGGAGAAACTGATGGCTGCCCAGAGGGCTGGTATCAAAAAGGTATATATTCCCGCTGACAACACGGAAGATCTGGAAGATGTAGCGGATGAGGTGAAAGATAAACTGAAAATCATACCTGTCAAAAAAGCTATAGATGTACTGAAAGACCAGGCTCTCATATAGAGTCCGGTCTTTTTTTCTCTGCTTATTTTCCACATTTCACGCATGCATGGAGATCCCACAAAAATCCTTATTGCCCTGCCTGCCGCAAGTCTTTATAATGGAACTAGACGCATGATAAATATAATAAAAAGGAAACACTATGAATTTACATACAGTATTGATCAAACCGGCATCCAGCCAGTGCAGCATGGTCTGCGATTATTGTTTTTACTGCGATGAAGCGTCGAAAAGAGAGACACCGTCCTATGGAATGATGTCAGAAGAGACGATCCGGAATATCATCAAAAAGACTCTGTTCCGCGCGTCTTCTGACGTCTGTTTCGCCTTTCAGGGGGGAGAGCCCACGCTTCGGGGACTGCCTTTCTTTCAGAAAGTAATCGAATTCGAGCAGAGATATAACCGGAACGGAGTCAAAATATCCAACACGCTCCAGACCAATGGACTTTGTATCGACGAAAGCTGGTGCACATTTTTTAGAGACAATCATTTTCTTATCGGGATATCCGTGGATGGGACACAGGAGACTCATGACCTGTGCCGCCATACAAAAGGCGGCGGACCTACATATGAAAGAGTCCTTGAATCCACTCAAATGTTCGATGAATATCAGGTGGAATACAATATCCTGACCGTTGTAAACGCATATACGGCCTCCCGCATACGCGAAATTTATGGAGATTATAAGAAAAAGGGATGGAAATTCCAGCAGTATATTGCCTGCTTGGATCCGCTGGGCGAAGAGGGAAAACAGACTCCATGGTCTCTGACTCCCGAGCTCTACGGAGAATTTCTCAGCACTCTTTTTGACATGTGGTACAAAGACTGGAGACGCGGGAAAGCGCCTTACATACGCGACTTTGAAAATTATATCGGCATCCTCATGGGATATGTGCCGGAAGCATGCTCTCAGCGAGGGGTCTGCACGGTACAGGGAGTCGTCGAAGCGGACGGAAGCGTGTATCCCTGTGACTTTTATGTGCTTGATGAGTACAGACTGGGGAATTTTTACGAAAACCGCATCAACGGATTTTTTGAAAATGAACGCGCCTGGCTCTTCATAAATGAGTCAAAAAAAGTCAGCGATGTCTGCAAAGCCTGCAAATACTATGTCCTATGCCGCGGCGGATGCAGACGGACAAGAGTGGAAGAGCCCGGCACAGATACATACCGCAGCTATTTCTGCAAAAGCTATCAAATGTTTTTCAGCAGGGCAGAAAAACAAATGGAAGAAATCGCCAGGTTTTTAAAAAAATAAGGCGCCTGACAATGCTGTCCCTCATTTAGGGACAGATAATGTTGTCACATCCGCTTTCTCCAGTGAAAGCAGTTTGATCTTCTTCTCGATCCCGCCTGCATATCCGGTCAGGCTCCCATCCGTTCCCACGACCCGGTGGCAGGGAATGATAATGCTGATCTTATTGTGCCCCACCGCGCCCCCTGCAGCCTGAGCAGACATGTGGGGTATCCCCTTATGGGCGGCTATCCTCCGGGCAATTTCCCCATATGTGATCGTTTCACCGTACGAAATCTGCTTTAATATCTCCCATACCATCAGCTGAAAGTCCGTGCCCACCATATGGACAGGCGGCATAAAATCCGGTTCCTGTCCGGAAAAATAAATATCAAGCCACTGTTTCGTCTCACGAAATACCGGCAGTTCCCTCTCCTCATGCTCGGGTGAGAGGGTCTGAGCATAGTACTTCTGACCTTCAAACCACAATCCTGTCAGTCCCACATCATCCGCCGCAAGCAGGATACTGCCCAGCGGGGATTCATAATGATCCACATATCGCATAGAAATCCTCCTGTCCTGAATCTTACTCATTTTCTCTGTCATAACCTGATTCTATCACAGAAACAGGATACGTCAACCCGATCTATCAGTCATGCATTCTCGATAATCAGTCATTTATGTATTCCCGATAATCACTTTCACTTGCAAACAGCATGTATTTTCCATCCACATAGCCCATATAACCATCACTTACCAAATATCCTTTCATAATCAAAACCTCTTTCCTGTAATTATTTGTTTATCTGGTGTCCATGGTCTTTATTTTACACATATGGATGTCCAAAAAACTCCCCAACCTGTATTTTCATGATCCTGCGTTTCTGGTAAAATAGTCATATCCGCAAAACGAATATGATATCAAGGAGGGCATGATCCCATTATGGCAAGGGGTAGACATCAAAAACTGAAGCTGTTATATCTGATGAAAATATTTATGGAGGAAACTGATGACGGCCACGGTCTTTCGCGTCAGGATCTGATAGACCGGCTCAATGCCTGCGGCATCACCGCGGACAGAAAGACGCTTTATGCGGATTTTGAAGAGCTCCGGACATTTGGCATAGACATTATCACCGAGCATGAGGGAAATGACTGGACCTACCATATAGGCGAAAGGGAATTCGAGCTGGCAGAACTGAAACTTCTTGTAGATTCCGTGCAGTCCGCAAAATTCATCACGGAAAGAAAATCCAGAGACCTCATAAAGAAACTGGAAAATCTCGTCAGCAGACACGAGGCAAAACAACTCCACCGACAGGTCCTCATCTCCGGCCGTGTCAAGACAATGAACGAGAGCATTTACTATAATGTTGACAAGCTCCATACTGCCATCCACGCTGACTCCCGCATCAGATTTCAGTATTTTCAGTGGAATGTGAAAAAAGAAATGGTGCTGCGCCACGGAGGCGCGTGGTATAACGTCAGCCCCTGGGCTCTTGTGTGGGACAATGAAAACTACTATCTGATCGGATATGATTCCGCATCCGGTCAGATCCGCCATTACCGCGTTGACAAAATGCTGAAAATTTCTGCCACAGATAAAAAGCGTGAAGGGGAGGATGCGTTCTCCCGCATTGATATCCCCGGTTACTCCCGCCAGCTCTTTGGCATGTACGGCGGGGAGGAAACCCGCGTCTCCCTTGAGGCGTCAGACCATATGGCAGGTATCCTGATCGACCGGTTCGGACAGGATATCCGCATCATCCCCGGAAAAAGCGGCACTTTTACTGCCTATGTGAGCGTTTCTGTCAGTCCCCAGTTCCTGGGATGGGTGTTCAGCCTGGGAAGAGATGTCCGGATCACAGGCCCCGAGAAAGTGATGCAGATGATGAGGGAAGAAGGGATACGGCTAATCGAGCAGTACTGATGCGGAAATTATCGTACTTGTCCGTAGTCCCATCTCCGCCCAATCCTGCCTTCACGCTGCCCACACCGGAAACAGCAGTGAACCCATTACAAAAATTTTCATATTCCGGATATATAAAAACTGCTCCGGCGTCCACATGGGACTGCCGGGAGCAGTTCTCATCTTTCTATGGATTTGTCTTCTTTTCGAGGGTATCCCCTGACTGATCAATTCCTGTCTCCAGTTCAACTCCAGTTTCTGTCTCCGTTTCAGTTCCCCCAACCTGCTCTGGCTCAGTTGAAGGTGTCTGGATCGGCGGCATCTCTACAGAAGGCGTCTCCGGCACTATCTGCGATGTCTCCGGCACTACCGCCTCCTCAGTCTGATCTTCCGGCTGAACCGTCAGATTCTCATCCTGAACAGTACTTTCGTCCCCCTCCGGCTCCTGGATCGAATATACCGCGATATTATTATCATACGGCGTGATCAGAGCACCCTGCAGCCTTGGCGTACCGCCGGTTGACACGGCATCCAGATTCCACACCGTTTTTCTCCACAGCAAGTTCGTTGTATAATATTGAGGCATTTTCAGCATAGCATCATCCGCCAGCTTAACCACTTTACTGTCAGCCTTTACATTTGTTACACTGTCAGAGCCTGCATGCTCATACACATTGCTGCTTCCAGCCAGAGTATCAAATCCCGCGACACGGTATGCCTTCTCGCCGGTACTCATGCTGAGTGAGTTGGTAATCTTCACCGTACCATATCGCTGTCCACCCACAAGTCCTCCGTTTCCTACGAGGTTCGGAGCCTTGATGTCTGCTTTTGCATAGCACTTATCAAGACTGGATGAGCCGTCAAGCCATCCCACGAGTCCTCCCACTCTTGCACCGGCAGATTTATTTGTGCTTGTTCCTTCCAGAGTTCCGGTGACAAGACAGTTCTCTATCGTTGTACTGTTTACCTGTCCACCCAGGCCTCCTATCGTATCTCTTCCTTTAATGCTTATATTTTCAAGTGAGACTTCCTTGATGGTGCTTCCGGTTATGATTCCGGCAAGACCGCCCACCTGTGCCGCATTGTTCTGAATACTGAAGTTCCCCAGATAAACCTTCTCTATTGTCGAGCGGTCAATTTTATTTGCCAGTTTTCCTCTCTGCGCGTCACCTGTGATATTGCCTCCGTCAATACCCAGGTTGGTCACCGTCGCTTCTGACAGATTACTGAAAACTACACCGCTCAGATTAACGATCTTATGGCCGGCGCCATCTAATTCACCTGTGAAAGTTCCGTTAACTGCAACATTAGATATTTCTTCACCACTAAAGTCAAGGTCTGCTGCCAAAACATAACTTCCCTCCAGGCTCTCTGCATCTGTTCCGATTGCAAGGAACTGCTCCACAGTGTTGATCTTTATCCTTCCAATCTGGATGTCAATTGTTCCGTACTCTTTATACGTTCCCTTTTTGGTCGTTACCAGAGGCAGTTCTTTTCCTGTCTCCAGCGCTGTAATATTTCTTACGGAGAAGTTTCTGGCTGTTCCTACCAGCATGGAAGTCACGGAATCACCAAAATTCGGATTTTCTATAGTAAGATCACTGATCTGGGCATAGGCAGACTCTTTAAAGAGCGTGCTGTTCATTCCGGTTATTTTATGTCCGTTTCCATCAAGGATTCCGATAAAACGTTTCTCAATATAGTATCCATCCTTTGCCTGGATTTCACTGAAATCAATATCCTCATCCAAACGGTAGTTTCCAAACTCATTCGCTTCTGCCAGATCAACCAGCTGCTGGGCTGATGTAATAGATGTCTGCTGAGGCGCTTCATAAATCGTACCGTTAGTAAAGTCATTTGTCGCCCTCTTGACCGTACCGTAGAGAAGCCTTTTCACTCCATTTGTCTGATTTCTGTTTCCGTTCTTTGCATCCTGAGCCAGGGCTTCCTTGAATTGCTCGATCACTTCGTCAGAATCAAAATATGGGATTTTTTCCAGGTTTTCCGCAACCTCCTGATAGCGCTTCATTTTATAGTCTTTCCATGTGATCGATGGGTCATTGGTAATTTTCCTCAGGGCGTCAAGGTCATTTTCGCTCTTGCCTGACATGAAAGTCACATATCCGTCCATATATCCGGCTACGCCAAGCATCTCCTGTCCCAGCCTGCGGAAACTCTTGGCCGTTCCGCTTCCCTCGTCGTTATGTATCTGATACCAGTTAGAATCATAGAAGGACTCCCAGCCATATGCACCGCCTTTCGCCGATGCCTGTGCCCCTGTCTCTTTGATTGCAATCTGATTGTCCCACAAATCTTCCATATCCTGCAGATTCATTTTCTCAAAGTCTGCCGCTGTCAGTCTCTTGTTATTTGCCTTAAGAGAAGTTCCATCTTTGCCTGTATAAGTCACCTGAACCGCCACCTTTGCCTGCTGCTCCGGCGTCAGTTCGAGGAAGGCCTGTCCTGCCATATATTCAAGGACATACATGGTGTCAAACATATCTTTATAGTAATCCTGAATTTTCTCCGGTGTGTCGATCCTTGTATAACTAAAGTTATTCGTTACATCAGAGTTCATATCTTTTTCAGTACTCATATTGAAGACTGTGCTTCCATCCACAATGTCCTGCGCGATATTTCCATCCGCATGGGCCTCCCCGCCGGTTCCGGCTCTTCTTCCCGCCCCCGCGTAGAAATATCTTCCATCCTGATTGTGAGCTGTCTCATGAGTGGTTGTACTCAAATCATTTTTCAATGCCGCATATACAGCCCACCACACATTTGTCCCATTGGCATATGCGCCGCTTCCATTTCCCGCAGGCCATGAGTTGACCGCTTCATAAACCCATTTCATTACAGGATCATTGGTCTTACCCGGTTCCTGCGTTCCTGCAGTAATACCGTCGGATTTTGGAAATGAAAATCTTGTGTCATACTGGATATTGACAAATCCGTTCAGAATATCAGATGAGTCTGGCACAAGGTTTCCTGACACCCCATAAAAATGACCCATCCGAGCCGCATAAGCGTCAATGATCTCCTCCATCTTCTGTCGTCCGTTGGCCTGGTGATACTCAGGATATCTGTTCAAGCTTCCGATCATAAGCTGTGACGGCATGGATATCATATACATATCTTCCTGCGGTGCCGTCAGTATGGGCAGAATATGGTTCATCCTGCCGCTTAAGCCCTCCATAATATCCCATATCCGGTACCGTGTTGTTCCGTCCGACTGATCCCGATCTTGTTCTTTTAAAATACCATCAAAATTATCCTTCATCCAATCATTGGCATCCACATACCTTGCTACCCGCTCTGCCATCCATGTCAGGAAATCCATCATCCCTTTCCCCGTCTCACTCTGCAGTACATTACTGTAAAAGTCCTGAGTACGGTTTGTTGCACGCAGTCCTTGCCCGACACTTAACACCTTTTCTGTAAGGTAATCGGCTGTAAAGTCTTCAGAGAACACAGTACCATTGAAATAGAGCACGTCACTTAAGACCACTCCGCCAAATTCAATATGGTACCATTTATCAATATAATTGTAGCCGTACAGAAAACGCTTTAAATTGTCTTCATTAAGCAGGGCGGCTTTCACCTGTTCTTTCACGCCCTCCTGCGTACAGTATGTAGGGAACTCATCTCCGGCCCCGATCCATTTCAGAAGAACTTCTTCAAGATTCGGTTTCACAGTGTCGTTATAATAGTCTGTATAGAGCCTGCTCTCCTCCTCGTCAGTCAACAGCGAGATCTGCTTCGCATAATCGAGACTTTCCGCCTTTTCCACGACCTCATCCAGCATTTCCGCATCAATCCTGGTGATATACTTCTCGAACTGGTAGCTCACGCCTCTGTTGGCCGCTTTATACTGTGCAACTGCACCGCCCACTTCTTTTTCAAACTGTACTGCGATATCTTCCGTCTGGTCATTGTCATATATGACCCGAAGTTTCTTTATAACGCCTTCCTCTGACTCAGTCACCGAAGAAACAAGGCTGTTCCCATCCCCCAGCGGCAGAATCATTTTTATTTTGCGAAAGGCAAGAGCGTCATAACTGTCTATCTTGTTTCCACTCTCCACCCAATAAGCAGTATCCGCAAAAGGCATCAGTTTCGCCATGTTCGCATATGCGATTTCTTTATTCGCCTGATATGCGCTGTTTTTTCGCACTTCCTTATAGTTTGGAATTTCGTTCTCATTATCATGGATCTCATATTCATCTATCTTCTTTGGAACCGGATCATCCTTTAAGCTTGGAAGGATCTCGTTGCCTAACAGGTCAAAGTTCCATATATCCTCTGAAAATCCCAGCGTTTCTATGTAAAAGTCTTTGTTATAGATATTCGAAGTCTCCTTGACAGTGTTGTTATCATTTATATTGGTAGCACTGTCTGACTCTGTATACTCATACACAGACTGCGCTTTATTTAGAGTGTCAAATCCCGCGATCCGATACGCAGTTCCGGTACTCATGCTCAAACTGTTCTCTATCGTCACCTGACCGCTGCCCGGTCCGCCGATAATTCCGCCGTTTCCCTTTTTTGCCGGAGCTGTGATGCTGACTTTTGTAAAGCAGTGGTCAATGGCTTTCCCGGAATGCCATCCGGTGATGCCTCCTACTCTTGCCCCCAGATTATGGGACATAGTGCCTTCAATGGTACCTGTCACATAGCAGTTTTCTATCTTTGTTGTGCCGTTGGTCTGCCCTGCAATCCCTCCGATAGTATTAGAGCCCTTAATAGTGATATTTATAGCTGCACTGTTGCTTACCGTGGAATTCGTGATAACCCCTGCAAATCCCCCGATCTGGTTCTGATTGTTTATCAAACTCGAATCAACAATATATGTAGATGTAATCTGTGACTGATTCAGAATCTGTCCTGCTAGGATGCCCTTGGAATTCTTTGTAATAGTAGCATTCCCAATGACCAGATTCTTGATCTTGGCGCCCTTCAATACTTCAAACAGCGGCCGGTCCAGATTTTTAATCCTGTGTCCCTTGCCATCTAATGTTCCGGTAAAAGTCCCTTTTACCGCCGCTGCCGCGTCAGCAAGTCCAGATGCGTCAAGGTCCTCTGTCAGTTCATATGTTCCATCCAGATCTTTAGACATCTTGTCAAAAAACTTTGAGGCCGCACTTTCCTGCTGATTGGTCGTAGTCGGTACAGTGAAGGAAAATCCGCTCTTTCTCCCGGTTCCCTTCTCTCCATACTGGACGACAGCCTCCTGATCAATCATAACCGTGACCTCTTCTGAATCCTCTGAAACCTCAAATCCCTTTATTCCAGCATAATAATCCGGAAGATGCTTCATCTGTATTACGGCATAATAGTCATCCACGTTTTCAGGAACCCCATCGCTTATATCGAGCTCCTCAATTTTTTCAGCTTCTCCCTCTCCTGTACTGCGATAAAGATTAGTATGTGTAACCTCTTTAAACTCAATTACTGTATCACTTACCGCCGGAGAATTTGAAGTACCGGCTGCTGCAGCGGTCACAGGTCCATTACCCACACCCGCCGAAAAGAATATCGCAGCCAGAACTGCCAGTATTTTAGCTTTTTTCATTATTCTCTTGCCCCTTCTTTAATTTATGTATTAGTGACGCTTAATTCTACCAAAATTATCCACCTTTTTCAAGATTTTATTTTATTTAAAATATATGCACCTGCCGGGATCCTGTCGGCCGCCATCACCAGATCCAATCCCTCATGACTGTCTTCCCGGCCGGCTCTTCCGACTCACAACACTCACGAATGCCTCTCAGGATCATACGGTCTTTACACACATCATCATTTAAAGTAAATCAATTTGTCTCTGCGAGCCCTGCTTTTTCAGCCCTTGCCTCGTCCTTCTTGTCATTCAGCAGCTTCATTGTCGAGAGACTAAAATATACTATTACACCAGTCTTTAAGACTCATTAAAAGCCAGACAAGAGCATTGATTAATGCTATAATATCCATGGGTATTGGTACTCCTTCCGTTCTTGTTTTTTGGTCGAAATCATTATACCTCAAGGAACCGATACTTTTTGATTTATTTTTTATCAGCTGACTATTTCTTTACTCCAACCCAAAAAATAGGAGACGCTCGTGGCGTCCCCTTTTAAAGATATTGTATCTTCCAGTGTTTCTCCACCCGGAGGCTCGACCGTCTCAGGGGCAGTTTCCCCTGACAGCCCATTCTCTGAATCGGAGCTACTTTCCAACGGTATAGTCTCTGAATCAGAGTTGCTTTCCGATGGCGTATTCTCCTGAACTGAGCTGCTCTCCGGCAGCGTGTTCTTTTGATCATTGCTCTCCTCCGGGGAGATTCCATTCTGAACCGTTTCCTCTGAAGACGGTTCTTCCTGAGGAGCATCCTGTTCCGTGGCTGCTGATACATAAATGCTTCCCGGAACAATCAGCGCTCCTTTTAATCTTGGCCCGCCCTCGGCGACGCCATTAAGATCCCATATATCTTCCGACCAGCCCAGATCTGTCGTATAGAACGTTTGAATTTTGACCTGATCGTCTCCGGCTGCTTTCACTCTATCACCGGTAGATTCGGTTATATTCGTTGCGCTGTTCGAGTTCTTATACTCATAAACATTGCTGCTGCCGCCCAGAGTGTTAAATCCGGAAATCCTGTGTGCTTTAGCACCGGTACTCATACTTAGTGAATCTGTGATGTTCACAGCTGTGCTGTTCGGTCCTCCTACGATACCGCCACTTCCGACTATACTAGGTGAAGTAATATTAACTCTGGTATAGCAATTGTCAAGAGATGATGGGGAGCTGAGCCATCCGGTAATCCCTCCAGCTCTTCCTCCCAATGTTGCATTGCTGCGAGTGGCTGTTACCTGACCTGCCACCAGACAGTCACTCACTGTAGAGTTATTAATCTGTCCGGCCAGACCTCCTATTGTATCACTTCCTTTTACAGAAATGTTTTCCAGAGATACCTCTTTTATAGTGCTTCCCGATATGATACCGGCCAGACCTCCTACTTGGTTGGAACTGCTGTCGATAGCGAAATTGCCCAGATATACTTTCTCGATCACAGAACCGTCAATCCAGTTCGACAGGAATCCTTTCTGGTTATTTCCGGTGAGCCTACCGCCTCCAGTCACACCTATGTTTTTAATCGTAGCCTGAGACAGACTGTTAAACAGCACCGCATCGAGGTTCGAGATCGTATGACCGTTTCCATCCAGTTCGCCCGAAAAGGTTCCAGGCACCACCGCAGCAGAAGATATCTCCACGTTTTTAAAGTCAATATTATCTCCCAGTACATATTTCTTCTTCAAGCCAGCTGAAGTCTCCCCAATCTTCAGGAACTCGTCCACACTATTGATCGTTACCGCACCTACAGTAATCCTGATCTCTCCGTATTCATAGTATTCACCGTTTTTTGCAGCTACAAGCGGCAGGTTTATATCTGCCTGGTTCACTGTGATATCGCTTACGGCAAAGTTTCTGCTTGTGCCCACTAGGATCGACGCCACACTATCGCTATAACTTGGCATCTCTATTGTCAGGTTTTTGATATGTGCATAAATCGCCTCCCTGAAGAGCGTATGCTCCATTCCGGTCATTTTATGGCCGTTTCCATCCAATGTTCCGATAAAACGGTTTGTAATATAAGCGCCGTTCTTATCCTGAATATCGCTGAAGTCAATATCCTTCTCCAGACGGTAGTTACCGAACACATTCTGTTCTGCCAGTTCAATCAGCTGCTCAGCAGATGTAATTCCGATCTGCCTGGGCGCCTCATACACGGTTCCGTCAGTAAAGTCATTTGTTGCTCTCTTTATTATTCCATAAAGCACACTCTTGACATTATTTACATTCGTCCGTTTTCCAGTCTGGGCGTCCTTTATAAATGCTTCTTTGAACTGTTCTATCACCTCTTCCGAATCAAAATACGGAATATTGTCCAGGTTCTCCTCCACTGTCTTATAGCGATCCATTTTGTAGGATCTCCATGTAATGTTTGGATCTCCTGTTATCTTTTTCAATGCCTCCAGATCATTCGCGCTCTTGCCGGATATATAGGTCACATATCCGTCCATGTATCCCGCCACGCCGAGCATCTCCTGGGCAAGACGCTTAAAGCCCTGCGCTGTGGGGGCGCCGTTGTCATTATGAATAATATACCAGTTTGAATCGTAGAAAGATTCATAGCCATATGCCCCATTTCCTGCCGAGGGCTGACCATTACCGTCCTTGATGACGATCCGGTTGTCCCACAGATCTCCCATATCCTCAAGATTCATATCCGCAAACTCCTGGGAGTTCAGCTTCTTATATGTCGAAGACAGGCTTTTTCCGGACACCGTAGTATTTACCTGACGCGCCACAGCTGCCTGCTGTGCCGGTTCCAACTGAAGGAATGCCTGGCCGGACAGATACTCCAGTACATAGCCCATCTCAAACATGTCTCTATAATAGTCATGGATTTCATCTTCTGTGTCAATCCGCTGGTAACTGAAGTTATTTGTCCATCCCTTTGTCATATCCAGTTCAGATATCATGTTGAATACCATGCTTCCGTCACTGAACTGCTGAGCGATATTTCCGTCAGCATGTGCCTCTGCTCCTGTACCGCTCCGCCTTCCATTTCCGGCATAGAAATATCTCGCATCCTGATTGTGAGCCGTCTCATGGGTATTCGTAGTCAGCCCGGTGTCATCCAGAGCCGCATACACAACCCACCATACATTTGTCCCATTTGCGTACGCGCCACTTCCATTTCCTGCCGCGAACGAATTGACAGCTTCATAGACCCACTTTATAACCGGATCATTTGTACTGCCGGAATTCTGAGTACCCGATGCTATATCCCCATGTTTCGGGAAATAGAACCTCGTATCATACTGTATATTTACAAAACTGTTCAGCTTTTTGTCCGCATCCGGTATCAGGCTGGCTGATACTCCATAGAACCTGCCCATCTTCTCGGCAATGTTCTCCATCCTCTGGCGCATTGTTTCCCTTCCGTTTGTGGTATGGTAAGCAGAATATCGGTTCAGACTTCCAATCATAAGCTGCGAGGGGATCGAGATCAAATACATATCCTCCTGAGGCGCTGTCAGGATCGGAAGGACAATACTCGTCCTATCTCCGAGTCCACCCAGTATATCCCAGATCCGATATTTGGTCTCTCCCTTCGACTGATAGCGATCCTGCTCTACTAAAATACCGTCGAACTCATCCTTCATCCAGTCGCTTGGATTACTGTATCCAGCGACACTATTCGACATCCATCCGAGGAAATCCATCATGTTCCTGCCGGTAAGCCTCTGAAGGACGCTGCTGTAGAATTTCTGCGTACTGCCCACATTTCTAAGGCTCACACCCGCATCCAACACCTGCTGGGTAAGGTAATCCGTTGTCATAGTCTCTGTAAGGATTGTTCCGTTGAAGAACATCAGCTCACTTAATGTCACGCCGTCAAAGTCTATATTGTACCATTTGTTATAATAGTTAAACGCATACAGGAACTTTTTAAGGCGCGACTCATCTTTGAGTGCCTCTTCAAGCTGTTTCTTTACTGTCGGCTGTGCACAGTATGTCGGAAATTCCTCCCCGGAACCGATCCATTTGACAATCGTCTCCCTAAGGGCCGGCTTCACCTGTTCCCTATAGTAGTCAGTATAAAGTCTGCTCTCATTCTCCGTAGTCAGTTCCGCGATCACCGTTGCATAATCATAACTATCAGCCAGTGATACAACCTCATTGAGCAGATTTTCTTCCAGTTTCACGATATAATTTCCAAACTGGTAATCGATTCCCCTCTCGGCCGCTTCATAGAGCGCCACAACACTTCCAACCTGCTTTTCGTAATGTACGGCAATCTCCTCGTTATGGTCGTCCTCATATACGATTCGGATTTTTTGTACTGCAGTCTCACTTTGGTCTGCCACGGCGGAAATCAGACTGTCATCAGCCCCAAGAGGCAGTATGAATCGTATCTTTGTTGTGGTCAGTGTATCCGATGCATCCAGCCTGTTTCCGGCATTCACCCACTCAGCCGTGTCGGCAAATGGCATCAGTTTCGCCATGTTTGCGTAGGCCACTTCCCTGCTTCTGTCATAGTCCGCATTTTCATGTACTTCCCAATAATTCGGAATACCGCCGGCATTGGCTTCCAGTTCATACTCGTCCAGTGTTTTAGGAACAGGATCTCCCTGCAGACTGGGAATGATGTCATGTTCTGTCAGATCAAAGTTCCAGATATCTTCGGAAAATCCAAGTGTGTTCACATAGAAGTCTTTGCTGTATATGTTTGACGTCTCTTCAACCAAATTGGTCTCTTTGACATTAGTAGTGCTGTTTGAGCCTTCATATTCATACACAGAACGAGCATTATTCAGCGTGTCAAAGCCAGCAATGCGGTAGGCATCCCCGGTACTCATACTCAGACTGTTATTTAAGGCCACCTGGTTGTTCCTGGGTCCGCCGACAATTCCTCCGTTTCCGAGCCTGATCGGAGCGGTAATATTCACTTTGGTGAAACAGTTATCAATAGATCTGCCGGAATGCCATCCGGTAATTCCGCCCACACGCGCTCCTAAGGAGGAACTTGTACTGGTTCCCGTAAGAGAGCCCGTCACATAACTGTTCGTAACGGTTGTACTTCCGCTCAGCTGACCCGCGATACCACCGATTGTATCTAGCCCTCTAATATTAACATTCACCACCGCGCATCCGCTTATCGTACTGTTTTCAATAATTCCCGCAAAACCACCCATCTGGTTCTGTGAGTTATCCAGGCTGGAATTGATGATATATGTACTTATGATATGGGAACTGCCTGATATCTTATTTGCCAGTATTCCTTTTACCTGTTTCGTGATATTGGCGTCCTCGATCACAAGATCATGAACCTTCGCTCCACTTAAATTCTGGAAAAGCGGTCTGTCCAGGTTATAGATCCGGTGGCCGTTTCCGTCAAGTTCACCGGTGAATGTTCCCAGAACCGCAGCCTCCGCATCCGAAAGCCTGGATGCGTCTAGATCCTGGTCGAGCCTGAATGTTCCTTTCAGGTTCGCGGACAGTTTCTTGAAGAACTCTGCCGCCTCATCCGGCTTCGCTTCCCCACTGCTTGCCTGAACTGTAAAGGAGAATTCATTCTTTCTGGCTGTTGAATCCTCATCATACTGAACGACCTCCTGCTGATCAATCACTACAGTAACATCAGTAGAATTCTCCGTATATCTAAACTCTTTTACTCCTGCATAGAAATTCGGCAGACCCTTCATTTCTATTACGGCATAATAGCTGTCTGCATCTGCCGGCAATCCTTCGCTTGTATCAATAACGTCAACTTTTTCCGCACCATTGCCGGTATCCCGGTAAAGCTGTGTCGTAACAATGTCTTTAAACTCAAGCACATCGACAGACGCTGCAAGTTCCTGATTGAAGATCTCTGTATTTGTAAAACTGTTGCTGTCATCTCCCAGCGCATTTGTGTCTCTATCATAGGAGGCAGTCACTTTCGCTTGGTATGACCGGGAGGAATTAAGATCCATTTCGGCTTCATTTGCTCCCACACTAACTGCTTTTTCCAACAGCTTGCCGCCATTCTCATCTGTGATGACAAGGGATGCCGCTGAAACAGTATCTTCATTATCTGACAGGGTAAAGCTTACTTTAAGTTTATTGCGGTCCGTCTGCTCTGATACAAAGCCTTTTACAGTCGGAGCGTCTTTTAGGATCTCAATCCTGCTGTCTGCGGCATCTGTAACGTCAAGTTCCTTGCCGTTTGACATCTGGATTTTCTCCGGTGTAAGCGTCTGCACACCGCTCTTGTCATATCCTTTAAGCGTAAACGTATATCTATTATTGCCCGTTCCGGTTAGATCGTATTTCTGTCCGTTCACCCAAATGGAGGATGCTGTAAGTGTTGTATTTGTCACCACCTCCAGAGATGCCACAATATCCGTTCCCTTTTCAAAGTAGACAGTCAGATCATCTGATGAAGACAGAGTCTGAATGGCACTGACAGTAAGTTCATAGTCATGTACCAGCTGAATCGGTATTGTTGTTACCGGCTGGTCTTCCACCGTATAGCCGCCCACCTCTGAGCGCTCATAGGTAACGAGAATTTTCAGTTCATATTCCTCGTCTTCCTTTACACTGAGGTCAACAGTATTCTTACCTGTTTCAGATATATCGTATTCCTGTTGAACCGAACCTTCCTTCAGCAGTTGTGCTTTGCCGGAGACAAAGGCGCCGTCCCCATCAACAAGTTCAAATGTCAGATGAACCTGACTGTTGTCAAAGTCGTCTTTCACAGACGTAATCTCCACAGTTGGCGTAGATCTGAGTACCTCAATCTCGTCTGTGACTTTAGTATTTACAGTTGTTCCATCGCCGAACACGACCTGAGAAAGCGTAATCTTTTCCTTTCCGGCGCTCTCCGAAACCGTCACCTCTGCCTGGCAGACATTTCCGCTCACGTTTGACGCCGGTATTTCTATATTATTGATTACCAGCTTTTCAATGCCTGATTCAACATTGCTCTCTATTGTATAAGAAATTGTGACAGCCTCTCCCTTTTCCGCAAATTCATTGGAAAGGGTACTGTCGCGGACTTTAACTCTTGCAAGGGCATTGATTTCCTCCTCATGAAGCACTTTCCCGATCTGAACATCTTCACCCATTCCAGAAAGGTCATAGTCAGCCGTAATCTGTACTTTGTACTTCGTGTACAGATCATCCGGTATTTTCACTGCCCCATCAAACAGATCCTCTTCAAATGCCTGTGAAGCAATCGTTTCTCCTTTATCGTTGAGTATCACAATCTGTCTGTGGGTGAGTACTCCGTCAGGATCTTTTATTTCAAAGTAGAGCTGGATCTCGGAATTTTCCGGATTTTCTGTCATTTTCACATCGGAAACTTCCGGGGATTCCTTCTCGACACGAATCTTGACTGCATTGTAATCTACCAGTTCAAATATTTTCCCATTATCCAGTATGATCTGTTCAAGATTGATCCTGGTTTCACCTGAGTCAGAGAAACCGTCCAGACGTACCGTATAGCGTCCTTCCTCTCCTGTTACCTGGTAAGTATCTCCATTTATTACAGCCTGTATCGGCACATATTTCGTTGCGTTTGAACTGGTAAACTGGAGTACAATGGGCTGATTCTTTCCAAAAACTGTCGTCTCAGTCAGATCTTCGCTATATGTCTTCAGGTCTGAAAAAGCAAATTGATAATCCAGATTCAGCTGTATGTCCTTTTCCAGTTCAAGACTGCCGCTGTGATCCTCTTCATGATCGGCCAGTTTCCCTGAATCCAGATCATATTCCGCATAAAAATCAAGAGCATACAGCTTACCTTCTTCAAGAGTAAATTCCAGCGTGTTCTCACCGCTTTTGACATCCCAGCCGCTGACTGGGGAATCGCCGTCCTCCGTCCGCTCTAAAAGACTCACGGTTCCGGAAGTGACCGCGCAGTCTTCGTCACTAAGGTCAAAGATCGCTTTGACGTCCTCTGAAGTTTTGCTTTCCTCCAGACGGAAGTTTTCAATAGCGGGCTGTGTTTTTAGCACATCCACAGCTTCCGTATAATCTACATCTACCCGACGGCCACCTGCGAGCACTGCCTCTGTAATTCTGAACTCTTTGACCCCAGCCTCTGTGCCTGCGTTTACCTTTACCGTATAAATAGATGAAGACTGCTCCCGCTCTGCCGCAAGTTCTGTTCCATCTACCACTACACTTTCAATCTCTGCTACCGGAGTAACGCTGGCTGTAAACTTAAGTTCAGTTTCTTCTCCCTTCCGGGGATAAAAGTTCTCAGTCACCGAAGTCAGTTCAACCTTGTAATCTGCTGCGTTCTCAGCGGCCTGAACAAGAAGAGACAGATCTGTCACAGTCAGCTTACTGTCGCTGTTCATATCCGCCGCATTCCACTTTTCCTCAGAAAGCGAGGCCAGATTGATCAGGTGATCCTGAAGAAGCCTTACGTCCACATAGTCCACAATGCCGTCTCCATTCACGTCTCCCTTGCCGCCAAAGGCATACACTCCCGCTGCTGCCGTAAATGCCAGCGCACCCACAGCGGCAGCCCCTGTCATCAGCCGGATATGACGGAACTTCCGGCGATTTCTATTTTTATATATAGAATACGCCGTAAATGCGGATCCCCCTGCTACTATAAGAAGCATTGCCGACACGAATCGATCTCCGGTCAGAGGGATGCTCGTCACAACATCCGACCGCTTATCAGATTTTCCGTAAGCATTATCATCGGAGCCTGTTGAAGTCCCCTGCTGAGATGTCTGCGCTACCACAGAAACAGATACCTCAGAAGGCGCCGGATACAGGTCTTCTTTTCCTTCCGATACTTCAAGATTTGTAACCGCAATCCGGGTATCTCCTGCCGGTACGTTCTCTCTTGCCATAAAGTGAATCGTAAGAATGTCTTCCGTTCCAGTTCCTCCAGATCTTTTCACTGCCGCAAACTGGCCGTTATCCGGGTTATACCGCAGGCTTTCCCAGCCGTTTACGGTCGTAAAATCCCAGGAATCGATCTGCTGAAATACGCTTTCATCATATTCGATCGTTCCTCTGACCGCATTAATCCCATTCTTTATGTCTGTATAACTGCCAAGCCCCACCGTGACAGAGACGGTATCTCCCTGGCGAATCATTTCTTTATCCGCCGCACTGAACGAACTCTCCACCTGTGCAGCTTGAATTAGAATATTTCCTATTATAATTCCAAATAGAAACGCTGCCGCGGCAGCAAACATCTTTAGTTTTTTCATTTTTACTCCCTTTTTCTTGTCCTGAGACTGTATTTCTGAAAAATTTTCAGCTAAGCACATGCCAAATTTTACTAAATTAATGCAACTTTTTCAAGTTTAATTTTCTTATTATTCTCTATAGTTACTGTAGGTTTGTCAAACATATGTTACACCTGTCTCTTATACACATCTGACGCTGCCGACGATAAGGCTCGTGTAG
>ERZ1090864.150-NODE-150-length-38111-cov-9.184833_pt1 | contig 38111 bp, 39 predicted proteins | sample MGYA00478479_ERZ1090864 | MGnify/ENA primary metagenome ERZ1090864 (study PRJEB33644, sample SAMEA5815743) | chicken gut metagenome | biome: Chicken; feature: Gastrointestinal Tract; material: Caecum | place: Ireland | collected 2019-01-01 | study: A study of the...
TCCGCAGAACGCAAAAAAGCCGACTGGCTTTGATACCAATCGGCTATGTAAAATCTTCAATATTCAGTTGTTGACCTTTGCTGCAAGCAGCTCCCGTATATCGTCTGTGTCCCATTTATCAGGGAACAATACCGCCATTATGCGGAAAGCGTCATACAGACCTGCGGTATATGCGTGGGTAGCATACTCAATATCTTGCTTGTCCCGGCACTCAAGCAGGCGGTTACAGACTTTCCGCTGTTCCTCCGTCAAATCCAACTGGAGATAGTGCATTTCCGCAATCCCCTCATTATCAGAGTCCTCCTGATAGGTTGCGTCTGCTTCCAACAGCGGTGTGATTGTCTTTTCCCTCAGTGTTTCCACAGCTACCTTGAACAGTTCTTTAAATTCTATGCCATCCATCATACCCTCCCGCAATCGTGTTGTACTTTGAGTTTTTTCAGCGGTGCGCCCGTAACCTTAAAAATCAGTTCGTCAACGCAGTCCGCATATCTGCCTTGCGCAAGGAGCTGGTTTTTCAGTTCCACAAGGCTATGTAGCAGGATTGTCCTTTCGTGGCTATCCAGATAAATGTGGAATTTCTGTTCTCTCATACGAGCCACCTCCGTTTCTTCACTTTCATTATATGTGGGAACGGAAAGCAGCTCAAATGTGCAATCTTGGTAAGAAGTTCCCTCTAATATTTTCAAAGCTGCTTTATTACAAGAAACTAAATCTATTATAAACTTCCTCCATCCAAATACTGAATAGCTGTCGAAACCAATGCTAAACATCGTTTGTAAAAATACTTATAATGCCTTTTATCCTGAATATCTGTTTTTGTCGTTTCATGATGCCTAATTCTAAAATTATTACCAAGCAAAGTAAGCTCATGAAACTCTTTCCCAAATAAATCTATAAATGGCTGTTGATTATTGCTCATATCCATTACAATTTTATTCGCAGACTTCTTTTTATCTATGGTTGGAGAGCAGTAATATGTCTTTAATCTCTCAAAAGCATCCCAAAGTTTTTCTACCGCTATTTGCAAATTATTCTCATCATAGTATTTTGTTGCTTCTTGCAACAATTCTTTTAATCCTGCTTCTTGAACAGACAAAAGTGAGTTTTTACTCATCTGAATATCAATTACATTAGAAATCTTTCCACTTTCAAGTTTTAGAGGCAATTCATTTAATCTCAATATTGAATTTATTTGACTTTCAAAATCATCAGAACTTCTATGCCTATAAAAAAACTCTATTGCATCCAAAACACAAAACGGAGAATTAGCCAGAATAAAATCGTGCAAATCAGCAGTTTCAATGTATTCGTTCTTGGAATTATAGCATTTTGGTATATAAAACTGCCTTATATCATCAAAAACATCTACTGCTACTGTAGTATTATAGTTCCATCCCGTCTCAGTAGTTGCTTGATATTCAATATTATTTCGTTCCAAAAACTGATAAATCTGATTTCTGGCTTTTTTCTTTATGGATAATGTTATCTTTTTTTCTTTTATTTCTTTTGCATGACGTTGAGAATATGGAATAAACAAAGCGTTTTCTTCTTTCTGATATACTCTCCATCCATAAACATCTCGATTAGATACCTTATTAGCAGGATAAAGTTCATATCCATCATTTTGCAATAGCCTATTGATCTCTGCCAAAAATTCTTTCCAGTAACCCTTTTCATATCTAACAGCAGGATGAAATACTTCACAAAGAAATTTCAGATATATCTCATCTTCGCCATTCTGTAAACCAAACCGTTCATCTTCAAAAACCCAACAATACGGATAATCATCGTTGTTAACTGTATGTTGCCATATATCCTGCTCTGCATTTTCATATCTCGAATCAGTGCTTGGCATATTCCCTAAATCATACATCCTTTTAAGAAAAGCTATTTCTTCAATCCTACCAAAATAATGATAAATAACTGTCTTAGTATCAAAAAATTCATTTATTTCCAATCCATTTCGGAATAAGTCCAAAATATCTCGCTTCGTTATCTCCGTAATTCGTTTCATCTTTTCCTCCCATTGCAATTCCATTTAAATGTATCTATCTTACTCCCATAAAATTTCTACGAAAAGAGCATACCACGATTACTAATGGTATGCTCGCAATTTTAGATAACCTCAAAATGTTTCAAAGCGTCTTTAATCGCTTCCGCCTTCTCTGCTGTCGGATGTTTTCTCGGCTGTTTCAATTCTTCTACCGCATTAGGGGCATCATACATTGGCAAGCCCAAACTTCTCTTTACCTCCGCTATATAAGCAGTATGTACCTTGAAGCCATATTTCGCTTCTATGTATTCCTTTATCATTTTGTAGGTAACTCGCTCTTTCGGCTTGTACGCCTCGGCTCTTTTAGAGATATTATCAAGCGGTACTTTGCCCTCTCCCTCGCCAAACTCCACTTTTACGCTGATTGTGCTGTCAGGTTTTTTGTGGGAAAGCAGTACTACCGTCTCCACATGCACCGTCATCGGAAACATGTCCACCGCCCTCACCCTCTCCAGCTCATACCCCTTCCCGCACAGCACCTTCAGGTCCCGTGCTAGCGTCGCGGGATCGCAGCTTACATACACGACCTTCTCCGGCTGCATCTTCACGATCGTATCCAGCAGCGCCTCATCGCAGCCCTTGCGGGGCGGATCGACTACGATCACATCCGCGCGCGCCCGGGTCCGGCTCCCTTCTCCCCGGAGCCCTGCTTCCGCCCCCTCATTCTCCTGATACCACCGCGGCAGCACTTCCTCTGCCTTTCCCACAAAGAACTCCGCATTTTCAATCCCGTTGATCTGTGCATTTTTCCTGGCGTCGTCGATCGCCTGGGGAATGATCTCCACTCCGTACACCTTTCCCGCTTTCTGCGCGAGGAACAGGGATATCGTCCCAATGCCGCAGTACAGATCCCACACAGTCTCCCCGCCTTTCAGATCCGCGTACTCCAGGGCAAGGGAGTACAGCTTCTCCGTCTGGACCGGATTGACCTGATAGAACGACAGAGGCGAGATCTGATATTTGATGTTTCCGATATAATCTGTAATATATCCCTGTCCCCAGAGCACTTTGAAGCTGTCGCCCATAATCACATTTGTCCGGCGTGTGTTCGGGCTCAGGGTGATGCTTGTCATTCCCGGTATCTCTGCCAGCCTGTCGATCAGTGCATCTGCATGCGGGATCTCTTTTCCGTTCACCACAAGGCAGACCATGATCTCGCCGGTTGCGGACCCACAGCGGATCAGGGCATGGCGGATCAGGCCGCTCCCGGTCTTTTCATCATAGGAAGGGATCTGGTATTTTTTCATAAATACCAGGATGGTCTCCAGGATTTCCCTGTTCACAGGCGCGCCAAGGGCGCAGTCTGTATTCGGGATGATATCATGGGTGCGCCCGGCATAAAATCCGGTCACCGGGTTTCCCTCTTTGTCTGTCCCAAAGGGGAACTGCGCTTTATTGCGGTAGCCGAACGGTTCTTCCATGCCGAGCACCGGTTCCATCACCCGGTCCAGAAGTTCCTTTGGGAAACCGCCGATGCGCTCCAGATTTCCGCGCACTTTCTGTTCCTTAAACATGAGCTGCCGCCCGTAGGACATCTCCTGTATCTGACAGCCGCCGCACTTCCTGGCGAACCCGCATCTCGGTGTGACCCGGTCAGGCGAGGGCGAAAGCACCTTCATCAGTCTGGCATATCCGTAGTTTTTCTTTGCTTTCATAACTTTCGCTTCCACGGTATCCCCGATCACTGCGTCTTTGATAAACAGGGTATATCCGTCCACTTTTCCGATGCCTTCGCCGTTCACGCCGATGTCCGTGATCTTTACGGCTGCTGTATCATTCTTTTTCATATTTTTCTCCTTATAGGGAAATCAGGAGTGTGTTACACTCCTGACGTCCTGCGTAAATTCGATTCAAATAATTTATTATATCCCAGCCACTCATGACCGGTCTTTCCTTTAAATATCTCTGTCAGCGTCTGCATCTTCGCGTCCGCGTTATCCGCCAGGTTCAGCGCCAGCGCTTCCGCCAGTGCCGGTTTTTTCGGCGAGCCGTATTCCAGTTCTCCGTGATGCGCGATCACGCAGTGCTTCAGTTCGTTCGCGAGCTGCACCGGGAAATCCGGGATCGAGCGCACTGCCTCTCCGATCATCTCCACTCCGATCACGATATGCCCGATGAGCTGACCCTCGTCCGTATAATCATTGTCCGGGAACGCGGACAGTTCTCTTGTCTTACCGATATCATGGCACATCGCCGCGGCAAAAAGCAGGTCCCTGTTCAGGATCGGATACGCGCCTGCGAAATATTCGCACAGGTGCAGCACGCTCAGCGTGTGTTCCAGGAGTCCGCCCGCAAAGCCGTGGTGCACAGTCTTCGCGGCGGAATGTCCTTTAAATGTTTTGATGAACGCGCTGTCATTTACAAAGAAATATTCCAGAAGTTTTTTCAGATACGGATTCCCGATCTGCCGGATATATGCGGTCAGCTCCTCATACATCCCTTCTACACTTTTCTCCGTGGTTGGCATATAATCCGCCGGATCATACTCTCCCTCCTGGGCGCGCCGGATCTGTTTGATATTGATCTGGAGATTGCCGTTATAGCTGATCACATCCCCATATACTTCTATAAAGTCTTTTTCATCGTATTCTGCGATTCCCTGGGAATTGGGATCCCACACCTTCCCGTCAAGGATGCCTGTCTTATCCTGCAGGAGCAGGTTGTCATACGGTTTTCCGTTTCTTGTCTCCGCGGAACGTTTGCCCTTGCACAGGTAAACATTCCTGATCGTCTCTCCTTCATGAAGCCCATTGATATATCTCATTTTTTTCCTCTTTCTATCTGCTTTTTTCGGATCCTGTGCGGTCCTGTCACTCTTTGCTTCCGACAGTCACCGTAAATTCCACGTCCACATACCCTTCCGCGCCAATCCGCCTTCCTTCGACCGTGATCTGCTGCCCTGTTTTCATTTTCAGGACCGTATTCTGGTATGAACCGATATTCATTACATTTTTATTTCCTATTGCATAAATAATGTCTCCGCTTTGGATCCCTGCCGCCATTGCCGGAGAATCCGGGTCTACGTCCACTACATAAACGCCTCCCGGCATGCCCTGCTCCTCCTTGAGCTCTGACGTCACTGTAGTGCCGTATACTCCGATATACGGGACACTTTCCCCGTTTGCCAGGAACTCTATGATCGGTTTCAGGTCTGAGATTGCGTAAGCATTTGCCATGGAACTTTCGTTATTGTCCCAGACAGACTCCGGGATCAGCCCTACGACCTGTCCCTCCATATTAAACAGGACTCCCGTGCCCTGCTCTTCCGCAGGGATGTTTGTCGTGAGGATCCCGCACTCTCCGTCAAAAAATGTAGTCTTATAATCTGTTGTATTGACTGTGCCGTACCCCATCCCATCAGCGTAGCCGAAGAGATTTCCCAGCGCCATCACTGTGTCGCCCTGTTTCACCAGATTCGAATTCCCGAGTACGGACACCTTGATCGCAGACCAGGTAGAGTCTTTGATCTCTCCGTGCGGGACGCTGAATATTGCCAGGCCGCTGTTTCTGTCCCGCTTTTTCAGGGATGCGCGGTATTCTTTTCCATCCTGGAAGGTGACTGTCCATTCAGAAGCATCCTCGCAGACAAAGTCATCCGCCAGGATCAAAAGCTCCTGCCCGTTATCTGCCGTGATCACTCCTGCTGCCCCGGTACTGATGCCGGTCATTTCCTTTGTCCAGTCTTCCCCTGCATTTGCCGGCTCTATGGCAGCGATCCCCTTTCGCGTCTCCGCAGCCCTCTCATTCATGCTGTCCATCATCTCTTCGTAACTGTCTGCATTGGCCGCGGGCACGGAATCTTCCTGCGATCCATCTGTCCCGCCCCCGTCTTCTTCGTCTTCCGGGATCGTCACTGTCTTCGGATCTTCCCCGAACTGATCTTCCAGCCATGGTTTAAGCGTAAAAAAACCAAGGCAGGCAAACACTCCCAGCACAATCCCATATATGGCAAATCTGGCAAGCTGATTTATGAAATGTTCCCTGCTGATCGGTTTTGGTTTTATCGTCTCCTGCAAAAAAGAATATTTCTTTTCCTCCGGGCCATCATCCGGACCCAGATCCCGGTCTTTATCGTTCGGCATGGACATCATTCTCCTCCGAATCCTAGTATAACTGATTCGCCTGGATTGTTCAATTCATTTTGGAAAAGCCTTTTCATAATTCCCGGAATGGGGTACAATGCTTACGGATACTAAAATGATGAACAGAAATACAAGGTGACTTCATGAATCAGAAAACACTGACAAAGCTTGAATTTGACAAGATCACAGCCCTTCTCGAGGAAGAAGCCGGTTCTTTCCGCGGCAGGCAGCTCTGCCGCCGGTTAAAGCCCATGACTGACCTCGGGAAGATCGATACATTTCAGGAACAGACCGCTGCCGCTTTTACCCGCATCGTGCGGAAGGGGCGGATTTCCTTCGGGGACGCCATGCCCGTAGAGGAATCCATGAAACGGCTGGAAGTCGGCGGCGCCCTGACCAGTTCCGAACTTCTGCGTATCTGCCGCCTGCTCGCAAATGCGGCGCGGGCGAAATCTTACGGGCGTCATGACACCCAGGAAGATTCTTCGGACTGCCTGGACGCTTATTTTGACCAGCTGGAACCCCTCACTCCGCTTTCATCAGAGATCGAGAGATGCATCATCTCCGAGGATGAGATCAGCGATGACGCCAGCAGTACACTGAAGCATATCCGCCGCAGCATCGGGAGCATCAATGACAAAGTACACTCTACCCTGTCCTCCCTGGTAAACGGTTCGCTCAGGACCTATCTGCAGGATCCGATCATAACCATGCGCGGCGACCGCTACTGCATTCCCGTAAAAGCGGAATACAGAGGGCAGGTGCAGGGGCTCATCCACGACCAGTCCTCCACCGGCTCCACTCTTTTCATCGAGCCGATGGCAGTGGTCAAACTGAACAATGACTTAAAAGAGCTCTACGCCAAAGAGCAGGAAGAGATCCAGGCCATCCTTGCCAGGCTCAGCGAGGAGGCAGCGCAGTATATCGAAGAGATCCGCGCGGACTACCGGGCGCTTACGGATCTGGATTTTATTTTTGCAAGGGGCGCTCTGGCCCTCTCCATGCGGGGAAGCCGTCCGGTCTTTAACGAAGAAGGACGCATCCGGATCCGCGAGGGAAGGCATCCGCTGTTGGATCAGAAGACCGTTGTCCCGATCACGGTGTCCCTGGGGGAAGATTTTACTCTCCTGATCATCACCGGCCCGAATACCGGAGGAAAGACCGTGTCTCTTAAGACCGTCGGGCTCTTCACCCTGATGGGGCAGGCAGGGCTCCACATCCCGGCTGGCGACCGCTCTGAGCTGGCAGTGTTCCATCAGGTCTATGCGGATATCGGAGATGAGCAGAGCATTGAACAGAGCCTGAGTACATTTTCCTCACATATGACGAATATTGTTTCTTTCCTGAAAAAGGTAGATGAGCGCTCCCTTGTCCTCTTCGACGAGCTGGGCGCCGGGACAGACCCCACTGAGGGGGCGGCGCTTGCCATTGCCATCCTGTCCCACCTGCACAGCCGCAATATCCGCACCATGGCAACCACGCATTACAGTGAACTGAAAGTATACGCGCTCTCCACGCCCGGCGTGGAAAATGCCTGCTGTGAATTCGACGTCGAAAGCCTGCGCCCTACCTACCGTCTGCTCATCGGAATCCCCGGGAAGAGCAATGCATTTGCCATCTCCGGCAAGCTGGGGCTGCCGGACTATATCATCGAGGACGCGAAGAAGCGGCTGAGCGAGCAGGACGTCTCCTTTGAGGATCTGCTGAGCGATCTCGAGGCGAGCCGGCGCACGATTGAAAAAGAACGGGAAGAAATCGCAGCGTACCGCCGGGAAGCTGAAAGCCTGAAGCAGCAGGCCGCCCAGAGACAGGCAAAGCTGGACGAGCAGAGAGACCGCATTATCCGGGAGGCGAACGAGAAGGCGAACGCTATCCTCAGAGAGGCAAAAGAAGTGGCGGATGAGACGATCCGCAATTTCCATAAATTCGGGAAAGAAAATATCTCGGCGGCTGAAATGGAAAAAGAACGGGAGCGGCTCAGGAAAAAGATCAAGGATACCTCCGCTGCCTCTTCTCTTGGCTCCCAGAAGCCGAAGAAAAAACATAAGCCGTCTGATTTTAAACTGGGCGAGTCCGTCAAAGTGCTGAGCATGAACCTCACCGGTACAGTCAGCTCTCTCCCGGATTCCCGCGGTAATGTAACTGTGCAGATGGGCATTCTCCGGTCCCAGGTCAACATTTCCGACCTGGAGATCATCGAAGAGCCGTCGCCGTACGCCCAGAAGAAATTCAGCCGCACATCAAAAGGGAAGATCGCCATGGGCAAATCCCTGTCCGTCAGCCCGGAGATCAATCTGCTCGGAAAAACCGTGGACGAGGCAGTCGCGGAGCTGGATAAATATCTGGACGACGCCCTTCTCTCCCATCTGAACACCGTGCGGGTAGTCCACGGGAAAGGCACCGGCGCCCTTCGCAAAGGGATCCACGAATACCTGAGACGGCAGAAACACGTAAAATCCTATCACCTCGCCGAATTCGGGGAAGGCGATGCCGGAGTTACTATCGTAGAACTTGGATAAATTAATTTGGAAATATAATTTGTGCAAGGGGTCTGACCCCTTTTAGGAGGTAGCAGCATGATCGGAAAACAGAAGATCCTTATTGTAGATGACGATGAAAATATCGCGGAGCTTATCTCGCTCTATCTCACAAAAGAATGTTTTGACACAAAGATCGTATATAACGGAGAAGACGCCCTCACCGCATTTGACAGCTACCAGCCCAATCTGGTCCTGCTGGACCTGATGCTGCCCGGCATCGACGGCTACCAGGTATGCCGTGAGATCCGGGCCCGTTCCGCCACCCCGGTGATCATGCTCTCTGCAAAAGGAGAGGTATTTGACAAGGTCCTGGGGCTGGAGCTCGGCGCGGATGATTATATTATGAAGCCTTTTGACTCGAAAGAAATGGTCGCCCGCGTGCGTGCTGTGCTGAGACGGTACCAGCCGGCGAGAACCGAGTCAGCGAATGCGGAGAAGGCAAAATGCGTAGAATACGACGGCATCACTATAAATCTTACCAACTATTCTGTCACCTGTGACGGACAGCATATCGAAATGCCGCCGAAAGAGCTGGAGCTCCTTTACTGTCTCGCAGCCTCCCCGAACCAGGTGTTCACAAGGGAACAGCTCCTGGACCGCATCTGGGGATACGAATATATCGGCGACACAAGGACCGTAGACGTCCATATCAAACGTCTACGCGAAAAGATCAAGGATCACCCCCAGTGGAGCATCAGTACTGTCTGGGGCATCGGATACAAATTTGAGACCAGGTAAATTACGGAGAGATCGCCATGAAGAGTATGCTTCACCTGAAATTTATCGCACTATATATCATATTCGGCTTTCTGTGCCTGTTCACAACTGCCACGCTCACAACGCAGCTGGTGGAGGACCGGCTTATGGAGGACACTTCCCAGACACTGTACCGGGAAGCCACGCTGATCGCAAGCGATTATCTTCCCTCTTATTTTTCCGATTCTTCCCCCGCCGGCGGCTCGTCGATCGATGCGGTGCAGGCACAGCTTGCGGCTATGCGCCTGTACCTGAATGCATCCCTGTGGTTTGTGGACAGCACGGGCACAATGATCACCTCGTCAAATATCGAGAATACTTCCGCCCCTGAGGTGATCGAGGACTTCAATCCCGCTGAGATCGGAGGAAACCAGTACATTTCCGGCACTTACCACGGATACTTCGATGAGGATGTCATCACAGTAATGGCTCCTGTCACAAAAGGCTTTGTTACAAAAGGCTACCTGCTGATCCACAGTCCGGCGGAGAATATCGAACTGCGCTGCGGAGCAATGATGTTCCCCGTATATATCAGCCTCGCGGTCATCTATCTGCTGTCATTTATCTTTCTTCTCGGCGTCCACTTCATCGTGTACCGCCCTGTAAAGAAAATATCCGAAGCAGCCCAGCAGTATGCCCGCGGCAATCTTGACTATGAGATCCCCGTCACCGCGCATGACGAGGTTGGATACTTATCTGCATCGCTGAATTATATGGCTGCGCAGCTCAAAGATATGGATGACTATCAGAAAAAGATCGTGGCAAATGTATCCCACGATTTCCGTTCCCCGCTTACTTCGATCAAAGGGTATGTAGAGGCAATGGCAGACGGCACAATCCCCCCTGAACTGTATGGAAAATATCTGAATATCATCCTTTTCGAGACAGAACGCCTGACAGACCTGACAAGCGATCTGCTGACGCTGAATGAGTTCGATACCAAAGAGCTCCTTCTTTCCAAAGCAGAGTTTGATATCCAGGAAGTCATTAAAAAGACAGCAGCATCGTTTGAGGCAGTCTGCACTCCGAAGCACATTTCCATCGAACTTCTGCTCATGCCGGGTATCGTCCGCGTGTACGCAGACAGACGGAAGATCCAGCAGGTACTTTACAACCTGATCGATAATGCGATCAAATTCAGTGAAAACGATTCTTCCGTCACTGTGGAAGTAACGCTGAAAAATGAGAAAGCCTTTATTTCCGTGAAGGACCACGGGATCGGCATCCCGCGCAAAGAGCTGAATAAGATCTGGGAGCGTTTTTACAAATCCGACCTGTCCCGCGGAAAGGACAAAAAAGGCACCGGGCTTGGCCTTTCTATCGTAAAAGAGGTCATCCAGGCGCATAACGAGAATATCAATGTGATCAGTACGGAGGGTGTGGGCACGGAATTCATCTTTTCCCTGAGCCGCGCGGGATGATGCCCCCGGCACAGCCCTGTCAGATAAAAAAGCACCGGATAACCTTTCCTGGTCATACCGATGCTTTTTATCTTGTTTTTCCGGCTTCTACTCGTACAGCATCATCTGCACGGATCCGTCTTCCATATTTTCCTTATCCACCCATGTATATCCCGTATCCACCACTGCCTCATTTCCGATCTCCAGTATCGTCCTCGCCGCAGCGACTACCGTGGCATATCCCATGCCGAACGGATTCTGGACGACCAGTCCGTCGATCTCACCGGCTTCCAGCGCCTCGAGCTGTTCCTTTCCGGCATCAAATCCGACCAGAGCAATCTCTTCCGACTGCTCCATGGTCCTAAGCGCCTCCAGGCCCAGTGTGACTGCATCCGCATTCGTCCCGAAACATCCTTTCAGCTCCGGGTGCTTCGAAAGATAATAGGCAGCTGCCTCCTCGCCGCTCATCGCCCCTGCGATAGAATCGATGTCTTCCAGTTTTGTCTTCGCTTCTTCCGAGATTGCCTCACCTTTTGCATCGCTGTCCGATCCCTCTCCCAGCCCGGACGCTGCCTCTGTCCATGCAGCCAGTTCCTCAGACGTCACTCCCAGCTCTTCCGCCGCTGCCTGGCGCTTCATCTCATCCAGCTGGTCCATATAGATCGTCTCTACGATAGAAACTCCCGGATGTCCTTCTGCTATCTCCTGACGGAAAGCTTCCGCCCGCTCCCTGGCATTGCCGGACACGGAATCCTGCACGATCAGCGCCACCTCGCCGCTGTCCCCGATCGCCTCGCAGAGCTTTGCCGCGCCGTCTGCGGCGGCCTGCGCATTATCTGTCATGCAGGTACACTGGATTCCCTGATAACTGTTCCTGGAATCAAACGCCACGACCGGGATCCCGTTCCCGATCGCCAGGTCGAACTGGACTGCCGATGCGTCTTCATCAATGCTGGCAATGGCGATCACGTCAGGATACCTTGACATCTCCTCGTCAAGGATGTTGACCTGCTCATCGATGTCCTCGCTGTCCGCCGGGGCATTAAAAAGTACTTTTACCTTGTCATCCCCTGTATAGCCGAGCTTCTCATTTATATCATCCGCCGCCTGCTGTACTCCCTTCTGTACCTGTTTCCAGTAAGAAGAATTCTCCATCTTCCCGATGACCGAAATGTAGGTCCCCGGCTCCAGATCCAGGTCATCCACTGTCCCGTATACCTCAGGGGTTATCATATTCAGCTTTGGCTGCCACTCAGGCACCTGCGTCTCCTCTCCTGTAAATACATTGTCCGGGTCCTCTCCGCTGCATGCGCAGACTCCCATTGCCGCGCACACTGCCAGGGACACGGCAGCGATCAGTCTCTTCTTCATTTTCTTCCTCCATACTACAGAACACCCATTTAAATTCCGTTTCAGCGGGCTTTCCGCATCATCTCTTTATCTTACACCAATTTAACAGAAAAAAATGTGAATTTTTCCTAAAATTTAAAGCCTGTCAAAGTATTTAATTTAGAACACGCCAAACCCTTGTATATTCTCTCCCCGTGTATTAGAATAGGGATATCGGAAAGGAAGGTTCCTTTTCTGAAAACCAAAGAAGGAGGGTACATACTATGGCACACGTAATCAGTGATGAATGTGTAAGCTGTGGTTCTTGCGAAGGCGAATGCCCGGTAGGCGCTATCTCCGAAGGCGATGGCAAATACGAAATCGACGCTGATGCATGCGTAGATTGCGGAGCATGCGAGGCTGCCTGTCCGACAGGCGCTATCTCAGCAGAGTAATAATATACAATCGCAGAGTGATCACAAGCAAAAAGCACTGTCCGTCAGGGGCAGTGCTTTTTTATCCCGTATAAGATCCAGATCACTTCCATCTTCCGCCCGCGCTCCCAGGCAGTTATCCTATCCGATAACGATCTCACCCGCCGCATTTTCGTCGTCCCGGATGACCTCACCGACCGCCGGCACTTTGATATGCCCTGCGTACAGGTTCTTGATGCTGATCACCGGCGTTGTGATCACTGCTTCCACCTCAGACCGCTCAAAGGCAAGATCCGTATCGACCATCTCACAGTGGTCCAGAGTCAGGTTCCTGCAGTAACACAGCGGCTGGGTCCCGATGATCTTACAGTTTTCAAATCTTACATTCTCACAGTACCATGCAAGATACTCTCCTTTGACCACGCTGTTGCGCACGATAACATTCTTTGCATGCCAGAATGCATCCTTTGTGTCGAACTCGCAGTTTTCAAACACCGCGTCCTCTATGTACTGAAAGGAATATTTTCCCTTCAGCTTTACGTTTCTGAACATCAGATGATCCGAGCGCATCATGAAATACTCGCTCTGCGCACTTGTATCTTCCATCTCCACCCCGCTGGCTGACCAGCCAAACTCCGGGGATGCGATATCGCAGTCACGGATCACGACATGGGCGCACTCGCGCAGCGCTTTGATGCCGTGCATCTTTGTGCCCGCGATCTCTATATGGTCAGAGTACCAGAGCGCAGCCCTGCACAGCTCTGTCATGTCAGAGCCGGTGATCTTCAGGCCGTGGTCGTGCCAGAAGGGATATCTGAGATTAAAATAACAGTTCTCTGCCTCGATATTTCCGCACTCCTTGAATGCACTCTCCCCGTCCGCCGGTCCGTCGAACCTGCAGTTTTTCACTGTGATATCATGACTCCCGTAGAGGGCGCGCTCCATGTCAAATGTTTTATTTTCTATGATCTCCATCGCTGTATGCCTCCTTATCCTCGGCCGGAGCAGATTCCAAACGGTCCTGCCTCCGGCATCCTATATTATACTACGGACAGGAACATACAGCGAATACTTGTTTTCTATATCTTTCTATACCTGCGGCGTATGAAAACACGCCGGGCACCCTACATTGCTCCAAGCGTATCTACCACGGACATTTCCCGGATCCGCCGCGCCGGTCCCGCAACAGCAGCCGCCGCTGCCAGAGCCATGACAGTGAGGATCACGGCCAGCGCTGCCGCCGGCACCTGCCAGGGGTCTCCCCACCGGCTGGTCACCAGCAGCCCGTAGATCTTCCAGTTCAGCAAAAGCCCCGCCGCGCAGCCTGCCGCCATACCGCCCGCCACATAAGTGAGCGCCTCCGCCGCCACCATGTGCACGAGCTGAGCGCCGGTCATGCCGATCGCACGCATGGCGCCGTACTGCCTGAGCCTTGCGGATACGCTCATGGCGATACTGTTGATGATATAAAAGACAGAGATCAGGGCGATCACCGCAAGGAAGCCGTAGAGGAACAGTGCGAAAGAATAATACGCTCCCCTTACCTCGCTGTTCTCCTCACGGTTATCCGCCACTGAAAATTCTTCTCCCGCCATGGCACAGATCCGTTCCACATCCTGGTCCGACGCTCCCGGCTCAAGCTGAAGGTCAATCGTCGTGTAATCGATCTCCCCGGTCAGTTTTTCAAAAAGCGCTTCCGAGCAGACCAGTACCGTAGATCCGGGCGTAACATTGAACGCACTCCCATTGAGCACACCGGAGACGGTCACTGTCTCTGCCCCGGACGGGAAATCGATGGTAATCTCCTCGCCCGGAGTGAAATCCCGGGCAGCGTCCATTGTCACTGCCATCACACCCCTGCCTTCCTCCGCGTCCTTTAAAGACCCTTCCGCGACAGAATCTTCCGTCCAGCGGAACTGGTTCTCCTCATAGGAATTCAGGTCGATCTGAAACTCTGCGTCCCCTGCGCGGGCGGGGACTGCACTGGCTCTGCTCCTCCCGTACACTCTCTTCACCGCCGGATCGCCGCTCAGTTCTTCCGCCAGATCCTTAGGGACAGAGCAGGAGCCGTCCGTGCTGGATATGGTCAGGTCCGGCGCGGACGGACGGAGCGGCTTGATCCCATGATCCATGAAATCAAGCGCAGGGCTGAAGCTCAGGAACAGGATAATGCTGAATGCAAATGACCCTGCCATCAGCAGGAAGTTCTTTCTGCTGCCCACAGCGTGGTGGATCCCGAGCGCCGCCTCAACAGGGAAAAACCTGGCGTGCGCCGCCCTGCGGACCGCATGTGTGCTCCCTGCATTTCCCGATACCGCGGTCAGGGGCGAGACTTTCGACGCTCTCTTCGCCGGGGACCGAGCCGCCAGGAGCACTGTGCCCAGCCCGATGACAGCGCCTGCCAAAAGCCCGGGGACACTCACCCCAAACATCTGCATGCCGGAAAAGTACGCGGGGCTCACTGTCTTAAGCACAGCGCAGAGCGCCCACACAACGGCCACGCTGATCCCCAATCCCACAGGGATGGCGGTCCTGCACCAGTTCAGCGCTTCCCTGCGCACAAATCTCCGCACCTGTCTCTGGTCTGCGCCCAGGCATCTCATCATCCCGAAAAAACGGATCCTGCGCGCCACACTGCTGTTCATGCTTCCGGAGATCATCAGGACGCCCGCTGTCGTCACCAGCACCGCAAGGACCGCTGCAACCGCATAAAGCTGTGCCATATAAGTGTCGCTGCTCTGGAACTGGAGCGCCAACAGTTTGGAGTTAAGCGCTGCCGATGCCGGATCGATGCCGATCTGTGCGCACAGATCATCCCCTGTCTTCTCCACATTGCAGAACATCCTGAAACGGACCAGAAGCATCGTATCCGCCGCATCCTGAGAGGCAAAATACTTCTCAAACGCAGACAGATCTACAAACAGCCCCACCGCTTCCTCACTGTTCAGCCCGGACGCGTCTTCAAGGATCCCTGTGACCGTAAAGGCCGCGTCCTGCCCATCCGCCATGTGCAGGGTCACCTGGCTTCCTTCCCGGATTCCGAGCTGCCCTGCCGCAGTCTCTGTCACTGCCGCCTCATCCTCTTTCTCAGGGAGCCGTCCTTCCTGTACCTTCAGCATGGGAAGAAGTTCTGTGAGATCCTCATCCACCCCTGACACAGCGGCGCTCATCCCATCGACCGTACATCCTGACGTCTCCGCCTCCACGTTTTCCAGCAGGGCGGCGTCTTTCACCTCCGCCCGCGCCCGGACCAGTTTTTCCTGCTCCTCTGTCAGCCCTGTAAACGCAGCCTGCCATGACCCGTTTGACTGGACCGTCTGATAGATCTGGCTGCGGATCTCCATATCCGCCATGCTGAATATCGATGCCGCCAGGAAGACCGCGAGCGTAATGCAGACCCGTATCATCCTCGTCTGTTTCTTCCGCACTTTTTCAGAGACAGAGACCAGATCCAGATAATGCTTCATCTCTTTCATGCACGGACACCTCCCATATCAGTGAGCCTGCCGTCGCGCACCCGGAGCACCCGGTCCACTCCTGACGTCAGATGTTCATTGTGCGTGATCATCAGGATCGTCTGCTGGTAATGCCTGGACGCCTTCATCAGCAGGTCCATCACATCCTGGCTGTTGCCGGAGTCCAGATTGCCCGTGGGCTCATCGGCGAGCACCAGCATGGGGCGCATGATCAGCGCCCGCCCGATGGCCACTCTCTGCTGCTGGCCGCCGGATAGCTGTCCGGGGAGATGCTTTCTCCTCGCTTCCAGCCCCAGCACTTCCAGGATCTCATCCACCCGTTTCTTATCGGGTTTCTGATGGTCCAGGAGCATGGGAAATATCAGGTTCTGCTCCACATTCAGTTCTTCCACAAGCTGGAAAGACTGGAATACAAAGCCGATATTCCTCCTGCGGAATACTGTCCTCTGGTTTTCTTTCATGCCGAACAGGTCCTGCCCGTCCAGCCATACCTTCCCTGATGTGGGAGTGTCAAGTCCCCCGATACAGTTCAAAAGCGTACTCTTCCCGGATCCGGACTCTCCGACCACTGCCGCGAATTCCCCTTTCCGGAGAGTAAAGGACACATCCTTCAGGGCGTCTACCCGTGCCTCTCCTGTCCCGTAAACCTTACAGAGATGTTCTGTTCTCAATATTTCCATAATGCTGCACCTTCCTTTCACGGACCAGTATAGCAGGGCATCCTTACTCTCAGGTGAATCCAGCCCCTCTTTCTCCTTACAGTTCTGTCATCTTTCCCCGGCATCCGACTTATCCCACATATCTTTCCCGCCCCGTATGTCCGGCTTGTCCCGTGCGTCCGCCTTATCCCGCGCATCTTCCTTATCCCGCGCATCTTCCTCATCCCGCGCATCCTGCGGTCTTTCCGATGCCGTAATCTCCTCCGGAGTATCCGGGAACGAAGCGGTAAAGACCGCCCCCTGCCCCGGACTGCTCTCTACGGAGATCCTTCCTCCCTGTCCCTCTATAATGGATCTCGCCAGCGGGAGCCCCAGGCCCACGCCCTGGGTATCGCTGCTCTGCCTGCTCCTGTAAAACCGTTTGAAAATGTGGTGGATATCCTCCTGGCTGATGCCAGTCCCGTCATCCGCCACTATGATCCGGAACATTGCAGGCGACTTCTTCCAGGACACAGCCACCTGTCCTCCGCTCCGCGTATGGTCAAGCGCGTTTTTCACCAGATTCCCGACCGCCTCGGCAGTCCACTCTCTGTCGCACCGTATCTCTGCATCCGGCTCTCCGTGGAAGCTGATCTTTTTCCTTTCTCTCTCTGCCCTCTCCATCAGGTCCGCACAGGCTTCCCTCACCAGATCCGCGGCATACATCTTCTGCTTCCTGAAACGGACGCTTCCCGCATCCAGCCGTGTCACTCTCAAAAGCATGCGGATCAGGCGGTCCATACGCCCAAGGGATTCCTCTGACTTTTCCGCAAATACCCGGACTGTTTCCGGATCCTCCGGCTCTCCGGCGATGATCTCCGTATACATGTGCAGGGCTGCAAGCGGAGTTTTCAGCTGATGGGAGATATCGGAGATCGTGTCCTTTAAAAATTCCCTGGATTTCTTCTCTTCCTCTCCTTTTGCCTGAAGCGCAGTTGACAGGCGGTCCACAGCGCTGAAGAGATGATCGAGCATCCCTCTCTCTCCTCTGGAGATACGCTCCGAGAAATCGCCCTCCGCATACTGGTCTATGATATGCGCGGCATGTTCATACGTCTTCTCTCTTCTTCGAAGATAACAGAGCGTCCCCGCCCAGAGCAAAAGGCAGACGCCCAGCCCGGCAGCGCCGATGAAGATCCCGGCTCCGCCTTCCTCTCTTTCCCGGATAACCGAGAGTACAGCTCTGTTCTCTTCTGTATACCCAATCTTTCGCAGGAGCTCTTCCCCTGCCCGGGTTGTCTCTGTATTTTTAAGCGCGAGCGCCACTGTCCCTTCCGGGACACCCTGCTCCAGCAGGGAAGAAGCCGCTGCCCTCTCCCACTTAAGGAGACTGTCTCTTATCCCGATCTCCCGGTCCGCACAGGCGATAAAAAATACCGCTGCCAGCGCCAGGCAGATCCCCGCAAGGAACACCGCGTACCGCCGGTTCTGTCTGTCCTGCATCCAGGTCATGGCTCTCCCTCCCATCGGTATCCCACTCCGCGCACGGTCACCAGATGGACCGGCCGGGAAGATTCTTCCTCTATCTTTTCTCTGAGCCTGCGGATATAGACGGATAATGTATTGTCATCCACAAAATTCCCATGTCCGTCCCACAGCTCATCTAATATATAATTCCGCGTCAGCGTCTGCCCGTCATGCAGGATGAACAGGCTGAGCAGGCGGTACTCCGCACCTGTCAGATCCAGGCTCCTGTCATTGAGATACGCCCTGCCCGCCGCCCGGTCCAGAGTGACCGGGCCGGACCTGATCCTGACCGGACTGTCCGCCCTCTGCACAGCACTGCGCCTTAACAGGGCACGGATGCGGGAGCACAGCTCGCCCAGCTTAAACGGCTTTGTGATATAATCGTCCCCGCCGCTGTCCAGCCCCCGGATAATGCTTGTCTCCTCGTCAGCGGCGGTCAGAAAGATGATCGGAGTCATGTCGCCGGATGCCCGCACTTTCTCGCAGACCATGAACCCTGTCCCGTCTGGAAGGGTCACGTCCAACAGAAGCAGGTCATACGGATGCCTGCCTCTCAGGGCCTGCTCCGCCTCCCGTACGCTCCTTGCCACATCCAGATCAAATCCATTCTTTTCAAGCGAATATTTCAGACCGTCGATCAGGCCGCGGTCATCTTCCAGCAATAAAAGCCTGCACATAAAAATCCCTCCTGAAATGTGTTTATTATAGCACATTCCCAGAAGGGATTTATCTTACGTTTTAGTAAGGATATGGGATCAGCTCCAGCAGCCTTTCCACTGCTTCTGCCGGGAAATCGTCCCCCGGCGGATCCTGGCGCCACTCCTCCAGCTTCCTGTGGGTATTCCCACTCTGCGGGAGCATATACCCCGCCTCGCGGCTGATATCCTCTGCGACGAGCCGGCTGGATCTGGCAAGCGCCTTACACAGCCTGTAAAGTCCGTCATCTCCCGTCTCTTCCATGATCTGGAGAGCAGCCTTCTCCTGTCGTACCTTTCCTCTGAGCAGGGTTTCCGCCAGCCGCACCACAGCGTCATCCTTTTTCTGCTGGGGCGGGAGTTCTACCGGCATCATGGTGATCGCGCCGCTCGGACATGCCCTGGCGCACACGCCGCAGCCTGTGCATTTTTCTACATCGATGATACTGTTCTCCGTATCCGTCGCTCCCACCGGGCAAACGTACAGGCACAGACAGTCTTTTGTACACAGCCTCAGATTTCTCACTGCAAATTCTTTCATCCGGAAACCCTCCCTTCCATCTTCTCAAACTTCCAGTCCGGCACCTTGCAGACCGGACACAGCTCCGGGGGAGTGTCGCCTGTATAGATGAAACCGCACACAGAGCAGACCCACACATCCGTGTCTTTCAGGAACGCGCTGCCTTCCTTTATGTAACGGTTGATCAGGACGTCCTGGATCCGGGTGACCTTCTCTCCCCATGTACAGATCCTCAGGGTGCCCCGGTCCGCCTTTGCCGACGCCTCCGCGCTCAGGGCAGGATAGCCTTCCGCAAGATCCTGCGCAGTCATGGACGCAAGCTGCTCCATACCGGCGTCTTCCTCATCCGGGATACGGGCGGCAAAATATTCCGCGAGCTGTCTGAATAATGCTTCCTCTTCCGGACGGTACTGTTTCTCGCATCCCCGGGCAAGATTTGAGCACATCACAGACAGTTCTCCTGCTGATGCCATGCGATCTCCGGCGGCTCCTGTCCCCAGTGCATCCTCTTCCCCGGATCCGCTCTGCACTGCTTCCGGCCTCTCCACTGCTGCCGCTTCGCCCGGCCCGTCTTCTTTTGGTCCGAAAAGCGCTTTGGGCGCCTTGCACCACGGGCAGGCCCATGTGTCAGGCAGATCAGAAAACAGCTTATTTTCCTTCTCCTCATCATAGACATACCCGCAGACTGAACAGACATACTTCATAAACGATCCCTCCTGTCTCCTTTTTCTTTCAATGTATCATCCTGGGATCGCACCCGTCAATCTCTTCGAGAGTATTTTGCCGAGCTGATCTTTCTGCGCTGATTTTCTCCGAACTAACTGACTGCCCGCACGGATGTGAAACTTGACTTTCCGACACCCATCACCTAACATGAATTTTAGGATATCGGTACAGACGCTTCTTCTGAGCCTGGATGCCCGATCCCCGGCAGATACCCATACAAGGAGGACTGAACAATATGGAACTCAGAGTACTTCGCTATTTCCTCGCCGTCGCGCGTGAGGGCAATATCACGGCGGCAGCGAATTTTCTGCACCTTACTCAGCCTACGCTCTCCCGGCAGATCAAAGACCTGGAAGAAGAATTGGGCCAACAGCTTCTGATCCGGAAGAGCCACCGCATCGCTCTGACGCCCGAAGGCATGCTGCTGCGGAAACGCGCAGAGGAGATCATTTCCATGGTGGACAAGACGGAGGCTGAGTTTTCTTCTATGGAAGGCACGATCAGCGGAGATATCTACATCGGCGGCGGCGAGACACAGGCGATCCGTGACATCGCGGAGATCATCCGGGACCTGCGCGTATCCTGTCCCGGCGTACACTGCCACCTGTACAGCGGGAATGAGGAAGAGGTAACCGAGCGTCTCGATAAAGGGCTTTTGGACTTCGGTATCCTCATCCAGCCGGCGGATATCTCTAAGTATAACTATATCAATCTCCCCGGCAGAGACATCTGGGGAGTGATCATGCGCAGGGACAGTCCCCTCGCGGCAAAAGACCGGATCGAAAAAAGCGACCTGACGGAGCTTCCCCTGATCTGTTCCCGGCAGGCGATCTCACCCCATCTGTCAGGGAATGAATTCGCCGACTGGTTCGGAGACGATTTTGACAAGCTGGATATCGTCACCACCTTTAATCTCGTATACAATGCAGCGGTCATGGTAAAAGCGGGCGTGGGTTACGCTCTGACTCTCGATAACCTCGCGGACACCTCTGCGGACAGCGACATCTGCTTCCGTCCTCTTTATCCGCGGCTGGAATCCGGGCTGAACCTGATCTGGAAAAAATATCAGATATTTTCTCCTGCCGCAGACCTGTTCTTAAAAGAAGTGCAGGACCGTTTCCAGACAGATGCCTTTTAATTTTCATCCACATGGACAGACAGGATATCTTCCATCCGGACAGGGAGAAGGGTGATCTCCTCCTCTCCTTCCGGGATCTCCAGTATGAGAACATCCTCTGCCTCATCCACTCTTCGGATCTTCCCCGCGGCTTTTCTGTACGCCCCTCCGGACTTTCTCGCGTCAGGCGCAAAATAGGTGACCACGATCTCTGCATTTTTCCCCTGAGTATTTAAAACCGCCCGCAGCGTCTGGTCCATCTCCGCCCTTTCATCCTCCGACAGCTCCGGCCTCGCCTCTGTCAGCCTCGCAGTCTCCCGGATCACATCCCCGTATCCTGTCAGCGCGGCAAAGGGCGCGAACTGTGCCGCCCGGTCTGAGACAGGCATATGGGGATGCCGCTCTGACACATGATGGGGCAGATTGATAATATCGTCATAATTCATGCTCTGTGTCCTCCGATCTGGCTGTTCCGCTCTCTGGCCGTGGCGCCTTCCTCCAGGTTCATCCCCTTCAGGATCGCGTTTTTCCCGAATTTTCTCTTGATCTCAAGCACAGCCTCCTGCATCTTTCTCTCCCGTTCCTGCTCTTTCTGTTCCTTTTCCCGCTCTTTCTGGAGCGCAGTGTAATCCGTAAAAAGATCCATCTGCTCGAACCGCTCCTCTTCCCGGATCTCGGACCTGGACAGTACGTGGCATGCCGCCATGCTGATCCTTCTCACCAGAAGTTTCCTGTCTGTGATACGGTCATACAGTTCCGTGACCGCGCGCACGATCTGCTTTGCCGACGAGGTATGCTCCTTTAAGTTGGCTGTGCCGTGGGCATGTTTCGGGATCTTCCGCCCGTACCGGTCTGTTTTCACCTCTCCGCCGTACTGCCTGCGGAGTGCCGGATCTTTCAGATTGTCAATGTCATATCCCACAGTCAGCACCACCTGGTCCGCTGCCAGATCCTTCTCCACCAGGTCAAGGGCAAGCTGGTCCGCCATCTCCCGTACGACCAGCCTCGCCCTGTCAAACGGATAAGGACAGTGCAGCACCTGCCCTGAGCCCACGCTGCTGCTCTGCGGCTTATATGCTTTGATATCAGCGATCGTGCACGGCTCCCAGCCCCATGCATGGTCGATCAGCAGCTCCGCATTGACTCCGAACATGTGGTAGAGAAGGTCTTCATTATAATAATCCGAAGGCTTTCCCAGGGAGCACCTCGCGATATCTCCCATCGTGTACAGTCCCTGTTCCTCCAGTTTCTTTGCGTAGCCGCGCCCGATCCGCCAGAAATCCGTCAGCGGCCGGTGGGGCCAGAACGATCTGCGGTAAGTCATCTCATCGAGCTCCGCGATCCGCACGCCGTTCTCGTCCGCAGGGATATGTTTCGCCTCGATATCCATCGCGACTTTGCACAGATACAGGTTCGTGCCGATTCCCGCCGCTGCAGTGATGCCGGTCGTCTCGAGCACATCCAGGATCATCTTTCTCGCCAGCTCCCTCGCCGTCATCTGATAGGTCCCCAGATAAGAAGACGCGTCAATGAACACTTCATCGATGGAATAGACATGGATATCCTCCGGGGCGATATATTTCAGGTACACCTGATAGATCTCGCCGCTGATCTCCATATAGCGCGCCATCTGCGGAGGCGCTGTCACAAAATCCACCGCAAGCGCAGGATCCCGCTCCAGCTCCGGAGCCTGGCAGGACGTCCCTGTAAACTCCCGTCCCGGCGCGCCCTGCCGCCTGGCTGCATTGACCTCCCGGACTTTCTGTTCCACCTCAAAGAGCCGCGGCCTGCCGGGGATGCCGTAAGCCTTCAGAGACGGCGAGACAGCAAGGCAGATCGTCTTCTCTGTACGGCTCCTGTCAGCCACCACCAGATTCGTTGTCATCGGATCCAGTCCCCGCTCCATACATTCGACAGAGGCATAAAACGATTTCAGGTCGATCGCGATATAAGTCCCCTCCTGCATCCTCCACGGCTCCTTTCTGCTTTCTTTTCTCTGCTTTTCTCTAGGATAACACAAATTTCAAATTCGAACAAGTGTTCTTTTTTATCATATTGCTCTTTTTTCATACTGCGCTTATAATACATATGCCAACATGTTATCAACAGAAACAGATAAGGGGATTTTTCATGGAAACCATGCAGAAGACAAAAAATGAAATCACAGAAGGCGTGATCTGGAAACAGCTTCTCCTGTTCTTTTTCCCGATCCTGCTCGGGACTTTTTTTCAGCAGCTCTACAACACGATCGATAGTGTGATCGTGGGACAGTTCGTAGGGAAAGAGGCACTGGCGAGCGTGGGCGGGTCCTCCGCTCAGATCGTATCCCTTGTCGTCGGATTTTTCACCGGGCTTTCCTCCGGCGCTGCCGTCACGATCGCGCAGTTCGTCGGCGCGCGCAAAGAAAAGACGGCAAACGCAGGGCTTCACAATGCGTTCGCCATTGCGGCGGCAGGCGGGATCGCCCTTACACTGATCGGCATACTGGCAGCGCCCTTCATGCTCCGGCTTATGAATACGCCGGCGGAGACCATGGACGGCTCTCTGACATACCTGCGGATCTACTTTGCGGGCATCCTCTTCGTCCTGGTCTATAATATGGGCTCCGCCATCCTGCGCGCCACCGGCGACTCAAAAACCCCGCTCTACATCCTGATCATCTGCTGTATCGTCAACATTATCCTGGATACGGCTTTTGTGCTCCTCTTCCACATGGGAGTTACGGGCGTCGCCATCGCCACGCTACTCGCACAGGCAGTCAGCGCTGTCCTTGTCACACTGAAACTGACACGCTCCAAAGGGATCCTCTGTCTCTCCCTGAGGAAGATCCGTTTCCACGGGCCGCTCCTCTCCATGCAGCTGAAGCTCGGACTGCCCACGGGATTTGAATCCATCCTGTTCGCGATCACGAATATCGCCATCCAGTCCGCGATCAACACCTTTGGCACAGACACCACTGCCGCATGGTCCGCCTTCGGCAAACTGGACGCGATCTTCTGGATGATCAGCACTGCCTTCGGCATCTCTATCACAACGTTTGTCGGGCAGAACTACGGCGCCGGGAAGATGGACCGGGTGCGCAGGAGCACCCTGGTCTGTCTGTGCATGGACCTTGCCGTATCCTGTTTCCTTGTCGCCGTGCTGATCCTTACAAGGACTCTCCTTTTCCGGCTGTTTACGGCAGATGAAGCAGTTGTCCGGATCGGCTCTGATATGCTCATGTTTATCATACCGTGGTATATTGTCTATGTGTTTATCGAAGTACTGGGCGGATCCCTGCGGGGGCGGGGCAATGTGCTCGTCCCCGTAGTGATCACCCTGCTGGGCGTATGTGTCTTAAGGATCATCTGGCTCGCGGGTGTGATGAAGATCTCTCCCACGATCCACGCCATCATCTTCAGCTATCCCGTGACCTGGGTGGTGACTGCCGCGGCGTTTATCGGATATTATCTCTGGAAAGGCAGACGGCTGGTTTAGTCACCAGCCGCGCTTTTTCTCCCTGTCCGGCTCCGCGGTCCGGGAGATTACCTGTATGCTTTCTCAAAGATTCCCGCGCACTCTTCGTCTGACATTTCACACGGGTTTGCAAGGAAGAGCCCGCCCATAGTCTCGCGGGCATTGACTGCCAGCGTCATGCACTCGTCCTTCGCAAATCCATAATCGCTCATCTTCAGATCCGCCACGCCGCAGTCTTTCTGGAGCTGCACGAGCGCGGTCAGGAAGTCTTCCGCTTTGTCAGCCTCCGGCATTCCCATCGCTCTCGCCATCTTGATAAACTGCCTGTCACACGCGTGGCGCTCGATGAAGTAGCGGGCAAACTCCACAGAGATCATGATCAGGCCGGCTCCATGCGGAAGATCCGGATGATATGCGCTCATCGCGTGCTCCATGGAATGCTGCGCCGTGGTGGACGTCAGCTGCATGGTGATCCCGGCAATGGTGCTCCCGTATGCCACGCGCTCTCTCGCCTCGATGTCATTCCCATCGGCAGCCGCGCGGGGCAGGTACTTCGCGATATTTTCGATCGCAGAGAGAGCCAGCGTCTCGCTCAGAATATTCACGCCGTTTGACATCATGACCTCTGTATTATGGAACAGCGCGTCAAATCCCTGGTACGCCGTATATTTGGACGGCACGGTCTTCATCAGCTCCGGATCGACCACTGCCAGCACCGGCACCAGTTCCGGCGCGCCGCCGAATCCGATCTTCTCGTGGGTGTCATTCCTGCTGATCACGCCCCAGTTGTTGATCTCAGAGCCAGTCCCCGCTGTCAGGGTGATCGTCACCTGGGGAAGCGGCTTATTTACCAGCGGCTGTCCCTTGCCTGTGCCGCCGTTTACATAGTCCCAGAGGTCTCCCGGGTTGGTCGCCATCGCCGCCACAGCCACAGACGAATCGAGGACAGCCCCGCCGCCTAACGCCACGATAAAGTCGCAGCCGTTTTCCTTTGCAAACGCAGCCGCTTCCATTACGATCTCCCTTGTGGGGTTTTCGTGGATCTTCGCGCACACCGCATATTCCACGCCTGCCTTTTCAAGCTGTGCCTGCGTCCTCTCAAGCGCTCCGGAGACTTTCGCGGATTTCCCCGAGGAGATCAGGAGCAGCGCCTTTTTCCCCGGCATAGGCTGGTTTCCCAGTTCGTCCAGTTTCCCTGAGCCAAACAGAATGTGTGTCGGATTGTAAAAATCAAAATTTGTGTTCATTGTGAATCCCTCCATGATCATTTTTCTTCTTCATTGTGTAGATCAGATAATCAAGGCAGTCCAGCATCTCCTGACTGTCATGGACCTGATCCAAAAGTTTCGCCCTGTGTGCAGAAAGAAAGCGGAGCTGCTCCTTTTCCCTGCCCTCTGCCCCCAGGCTGAGATACTTCCCGATCTCCTCCTCGCTGCATCCGGCGTCCTTTAAGTTGCGGAGCAGAAGCTCTTCTTCTGTCAGTCCGTTCACCTGACCACCTCCTTATCCTCTTTCTGAGACCAGTGTATCCCTGATCTGATGGAATAGCAAATACCTTGTTTTTATTTCATGGTATGCTTTTTCCCTATGATAAAATGGTTACTGTGAACAGTAATAGGAAATGTGGCTTACCTCTGTATGCGAAGATTTATCTCTGTTGTTTCTTATATTTCGGTGATAAAATATACTGTGACCTGATATAGAAGCGAAAAGACAAAACAATAGAAGGAGGGACATACCTGTGCAGTACATCAGTTATTACCAGTCCCCGCTGGGGAAGCTCCTCCTGGCGGCGGACCAGACCGGGATTACCGGAGCGTGGTTCGAGAACCAGAAATATTATGCACGCGGCCTGGACGCAGAACACACAGAAAAAGAAACGCCAGTCCTTAACGATGCGAAGCGCTGGCTGGATCTCTATTTCTCCGGAAAGGAACCTGACTTCATGCCGCCGCTCCATCCGTCCGGCACTCCGTTCCAGAGGGAGGTATGGGACATCCTCCGGCAGATTCCTTACGGGACGACCATGACCTACGGGGCAATCGCGAAAGAGATCGCCCGCCGGCGCGGGTTAGCGCGCATGTCGGCGCAGGCGGCTGGCAGCGCGGTAGGGCACAACCCGGTCTCCATCCTGATCCCCTGCCACCGCGTCGTCGGCTCCAATGGAAGCCTGACCGGATATGCCGGCGGGATGGAGCGGAAAATCAAACTGCTGGCACTGGAAAAAGTGAAGGTTGAGGATTACTTTATACCGAAGAAGGGGACAGCGCTGTGAAGGGATCGGAAGAAACGGAACATCTTTATACCCTGGTTATTACCGAATCCCTGTTCGGCTATGGCATTTCTTCAAGAATCTTTTTCCCATTGACTCTTGAAAAATCACTCAGCCGGTAGGATCGTATTCTTGTTTTAAAAATTACACTATTTTTTCTCTATTTTTCATTATCTGTATGCGCCTGTGCAAACATTTTTTCCAACACATCCAGCACCCCGTCTTCCTCATTGGACGGGCAGACGTATTTTGCCGCTTTTTTTACATTCTCCGGGGCGTTTGCCATCGCATAGCTGTGGCCGCAGTACTGGAGCATCTCAATGTCGTTCCCGCCGTCCCCGAATGCGGCACACTGCTCCGGCGCAATCCCCCAGCGCTCTGCGAGCCGCTTAAGCCCCGACGCCTTGTGGCAGCCGGGAACGATCAGATCGATGGAACCGTGGGCGCGAATTTTAAGATGCGGTCTTTTACCTGCTTGAAATCATCCACCCACTTTAACCTATGGTAGTAAATAGCAGTGAGGTCAAAAAACTCCTGGCTCACCGTCCCGCGCTGGCAGTACGCGCTCTCCATCCCACAAAGCACATTTGAGATTTCCGGGTATTCCCTGCACACATCGATCACAGCGTCCACCGTTTCTTTCGGCATATCGGCGGCAAAGACCAGCTCTGTGCGGTCTTTTACAAAAGCGCCGTTTTCCGCCACAAAGGCCAGCTCGTCATAATATCCCGGGAACAGATCCCTTAACTGATAGTACTGATTCCCGCTTGCCACCACAAAACGGCATCCCACGCGATCCATGCGCTCCAATATCCGCTTAAACCGCGGAACGTCATACGTGTAATCCGAGCGCACGAACGTACCGTCCACATCGACAGCAACCATTTTAATATCTTTTATATCTTTCACCGCTTTCATATCCCCCTCTTATGAACGCTGTGCAGGCAATCATTCTTTCATCTGCCGGCCTCCTGTATCCTGTCAAGACCTGCCCGCGGGTCTTCCCGCATCTGACAGATCCTTCCGCGGTCAGTACACTCTCGATCAGCTCACCCACATCCTCCAGCCGGTCAAAATCAATCCAGCTAAAATCAGACACCAGCTTTAACTGCTCCGCATGATGGTTTTTAAAGGGCTTGCAGACTACATCCTTCTCCGAGCGTATCTGCATGGGCGTCTTATCATAACCCAGGGAAGAACCGCTGTCATAAATCGGTGCGAAACCGAGCCATTTCAGAGTTTCCGCCTCCCGCAGTACGCCGAAATTATTAAAATGCCGGTCCTCGTTCGCAATGATGTAATCCAGCACGATCATGCGGTCAAGGAAAGGGACAGCGCCCTGGATGCCAAGCCAGTCACAGCAGTTGACAAAATGCTGATACACCGAGACATTGTTGCTTTTTTTCTGCGTCTTGAGGATACGCCATGCCGGAACCAGCTCCGTGTCCCTTGTAACAAAATCTTTACACACACTGTAAGGCGCGCCTTTGTTCCATGTAACCTCATAAGGCACATAAGGGATACCGAGGCGTTCCATGATCCCGGCGGCAATGACCTCATTAAAAGGCTGCTGCCGGAACGGATCGCTGCCGCCTTTGACCAGGCACCGCTTCCCGTCCATGGTCTTCCAGCGTTTTTTCAGGTTGCCGTCCGTAGTATTATCCGGCGAGGAAAAATCCAACGCATCATAGCTGCCTCCTGATATTTTGCATATGGAGTTACAGTTCACACCGTACTCAGGGACAGGGAGGATGCATCGTCATGCTTGCATGTAAGAGGCATTCTCCCTGTCCCTGAGTGCGAGTAACTCGTAACCATATGAAAACTATTTTCCAAAATACGCCGCGATCTCCTTTATCCGCTCACTCTGCGCCACATGGAACGGGCACCTTCTGTCGCAGTGGCCGCACCCGATACAGTCAGAAGCGTGTTTCGGCAGTTTCTCATAATGATCCGCCGCCATACTGTCCCCGATCACTGCCAGATCATAATACTTATTGATCAGCGCAATATTCAGCCCTGCCGGGCACGGGTGGCAGTGGCTGCAGTACACGCAGTTCCCGACTGCGTCCTTCGGCGCATAACCGCCGAGCGCGGAGTAGTCCTTCTCCTCCGGCGCCGCAGTAAGCCATGAGAGCGCCCTCTTCACATCGTCCAGATTCCGGACGCCGGGAAGGACGGTCAGCACGCCCGGCTTATCCAGCGCATACTGGATGCACTGCGCCTCGGTCAGCGCTTTCCCAAAGGGCGAAGTCCTCTCATCAAGCAGCTGTCCGCCGGAATAGGGCTTCATGACCGAAATCCCGATCCCCTCCGCCTCGCACCGGCGGTAGAGCTTCATCCGCTCATCCGCACTTCCGAAAGCAAACTCCCCGTGCTGGTAATCATACGCCGGATTGATAGAAAACATCAGCTGCTCGATCAGACCGGTATCCAGGATCTTCTGCGCCAGCTCCGGCGTGTGCGTGCTCAGACCGATATGCCTGACCACGCCGCTCTTTTTCATCTCAAGAAGATAGTCCAGGACTCCGTTTTTCTGATACTGCTTCCAGTCGTCCTCCGAGTCCAGGCAGTGGATAAACCCGAAGTCTATGTAATCTGTCTTTAATTCCTTTAACTGCCAGTCTACCTGTCGCTTTACCTTGTCCAGGCTTGTCGTCCAGCCGTATTCGCCCGTTTCGTAGTTTGCCCCGAAATGGACCTGATAAAACATTTCTTTCCTCACGGAAGCAAACGCCATTCCCGCGTAGCGGAATGTCTCCGCCCCGGCAGTAGCAAAGTCCGCGTAGTTGATCCCCTGCTCATGGGCGTAAGCCAGCGCGGCGACCGCTTCTTTCTCCGGCGCCTCGAAAATGGGACCGGTCCCGATGCCGATGACGCTGATCCGGTCACCGGTCTTAGGATGGATCCTGTATTCCATCTGATCTCCTCCTCTCTTTTAATCCCGGAGCCTGCGCCCGAACTCATATGCTCTCTCCGGATATCCGCTCCTTCTGGTCATCGCCGGAGTCCCGCATCCCTTCCCAAGGATCATCCCCTGATCGTCAAGATCCAGATAGCGCACCAGTGTTTTATAATGCGCCTCCAGAGCGTCGAACGTCCATCCGTCCGCATTCCACGCGGCGGACAGAAGCGCGGATTTCATATGCTTCCGGGTAATGCTGCTGTTGATGGCGCAGAAGCGGTCGATCAGGATCTTAAGCTGGGCGGACATTCCATAATAATACAGCGGCGTGACGAACACCATCATATCCGCTTCCAGGATTTCTTTTCTGAACTGCTCCATATCGTCCTTCTGTACGCAGGGACCTTCGTAGCCGCAGCGGACGCATCCCGTGCATGGATGGAGGTCGGCATGGGCCGCGTCAATCACTTTTATCGTATGCCCTGCTTCTTTTGCTCCCCGGATAAATTCATCCGCCAGCATGTTGGACGAGCCGTGCCGGTTCGGACTTCCCTCCAATACTACAATTCTCATCTTCAAATGACTCCTTTCCCGTTACTGAAGGCTGCTGCCCCACTCCTGAAACTCTTCACTCCTGAAACTCTTCCGGATCCGTTCCGTCAGCATCACAGAAAGGACCGCAGCAGGCGGAGCGTGAAACGTTCCGTCAGTTCATATACCGTGCACTCCCTGATCTCTATCCCTGCCTGCCTCATGGCTTCCAGCTGTTTCTCCGTGTGCGAAGTATACGGGTGCACCCCGAACAGGAACGGGAAGAATACATACAGAAACTCCCGGATCTCTTCCTCTCCCATAGACGGGAAGAAGTGCGCAAGGCATCTGCTCAGCGCGTCGAACGACGCCCCGTAAGCCTTTTTAAATGCGACCAGATTTTCCAGGCGGCTGTTCCCTTCCATGTCATAGATGTTCACAGCCATCAGCTTCAGCATGCAGCGGCGTTTTTCCAGGATATGCGCCATCTCCCCGGCAAACGCCTCCGCGCTCATGGAGGCATTCTGCCGGATCAGTTCTTCCAGATCCGCGATCCACAGCTCGTGCTCCCTCTGGAGCAGCGCCAGGAAGATCTCTTCCTTTGTCTGGAAATAATTGTAGATCGAAGTCCGCGAAAACGACGTCGCCGCCCCGATATCCCGGATGGTGATGTCCTTAAAGCTCACCGTCTCATACAGAGAAGCGCAGGCATTGATGATCTCTTCTTTTCTTGCATTTGTTAATTCTTCTGAACCTTTTGGCATAATACAAGTTCCCTTCTCATGGTTCTCATCTCATTCAGGCTCTCAGCCTTCCACTGCCTGTTTCGCCCATGCGGCTGCCCCGCTGTTCACCAGGCGTCCCTCTTTCCAGACCGCGCCCGGGCAGTGCTCCTTCATGCTCTTCTGTGCGCCGCCGATACCGCTGCCGCCGGAAGTGGCGAACGGGATCATCGTCTTCCCGGTAAAGTCATAGCTCTCCAGAAATGTATCCACGATCCTCGGCTCTACATACCACCATACCGGGAATCCGACAAACACAGTATCATACCGATCCATATCCCCTACGGTTCCCGCGATCTCCGGACGGCAGCCGGGGTCGTTCATCTCTACTGTACTGCGGCTCTTCTTGTCCGTCCAGTCCAGATCCTCCGCCGTATAAAGCTGCGCGGGCGCGATCTCATACAGATCCGCTCCCACAGCGTCCGCAATCTCTTTCGCCGCGCGGGCAGTCACCCCGCTTGCGGAAAAATATGCAACTAATGTTTTACTCATTTCAGACTCTCCTTTAAAATTTCTACAATCTCATCGTATTCCAGTACCTTGTATCCGCCGGGCATGATCAGCGTCCCGTCCGCAATGCCTTCGATCATCCCTTCGTCCGCGCCCAGCTCGCTGATATTCATCACAAGCCCAAGCTCCTTCATCCAGCTTTCCATCGCCGCGAGCCCTTCCTGCGCAATCTGCTCGTCCGTCTTTCCCTCAGCGTCCACATTCCACACATTGACTGCGAAACGTTTGAACTTCTGCACGCCGTAAGGCAGGATATGACGGTAATACGGAAGGGATACCGCTGCCAGCGTCATGCCGTGGGTGGCGTTTGTGTAAGCGCCCACGGACTGCCCGAGCATGTGCACCATCCAGTCCGTTGACTTTCCTCTGGATACCAGCGTATTCAGCGCCCATGTGGCAGCCCACATCAGGTTGCTCCTCGCCTCGTAATCCTGGGGATCCCTGTTGGCGATGCGGCTGGAGTGGATCACGGAGCGCATCAGCCCCTCGCTGATATAATCGCTTGTATTGTCATCCTCCCCGGAGAAATACTGCTCGCAGATATGGTTGAAAATGTCGTAAATGCCGGATACCATCTGATAGTGCGGCAGTGTCAGCGTGTATTTCGGGTTCAGGATAGCGAACCTGGGCATGATCTTCTCATCCGCGAACACATGACCGATCTTCTGATGGGTGTGCGGGTTCGTGATCACGGCTCCCGCGTTCATCTCTGAGCCGGTCCCCACCATGGTCAGCACGCAGCCCACGGGAAGCGTCTCGCACGTGGGCTCTTCAAAGCGTACGTAATACTTCTCCCACGGGTCTTCCCCGCAGTGGACTGAGACAGAGACCGCCTTGGCGTAATCGCACACCGAGCCGCCACCCACTGCCAGCAGCATGTCTACATCATGCTTCCGGGCAATCTCCACGCCCTCGTACAGCTTATCTACCGTGGGGTTCGGCATAACGCCGGAGATCTCCGCCACATTTTTCCCGTTTTTCTCAAGGATCTCGATTACCTCGTCATAGATCCCGTTCTTCTTGATCGAACCGCCGCCGTAGATCAGCACCACGTTCGCGCCATATTTCGGCAGTTCGTCATTCAGATATTTCAGCGACTCATCGCCAAAATACAGTTTCGTCGGGTTACAATACGAAAAATTTCCAAGCATCTCAAATTCCTCCTTCTGCAAGATCGTGTTCTCTGTCTGGCGCCCCGCGCTTATCACATCAGGGCGCCGTATTCTGACACCGTGTCAGCAACTTTACCGTAGCACTATTCTGACACCGTGTCAATATACAATCCTAAAATTTTCTCTCCCCAATATCAGATTAATGTATTCTTCTTATATCTCTGGCCGTCGCTGTTTTTTTCTGTTCCTGGCTGAGCATCCTGTTCCCGGCTGAGCATCCTGTTCCCGGCTGAGCATTCTGTTCCCGGCTGATGATCACAATACGGCTCAGGCATTATCCGGGATTTGATCTAAGCATTAGACGAATTTCCTTACAGAGGCTATAATGTTTCAATAAAGGAGGCATTTATCATGAAAATCAAAGATAAAACAACATTTGACAAGGCGAACATATTTGGCCAGGGCGAAGAAAACTCCGCTTTTGCACAGTATTTTACCGGCAATTCTTATCTGAACCCTCTGACAAAACCAGGGGAGAGTCCCATCTTCCTCGCAAACGTCACTTTCGAGCCGGGCTGCCGCAACAACTGGCACATCCACCATGCCAAAACCGGCGGCGGACAGATCCTGATCTGCACAGCCGGGAGCGGCTGGTATTAGGAAGAGGGGAAAGAGCCTGTGAGCCTGGAGCCTGGGACTGTCATCGTGATCCCGCCGGAAGTAAAGCACTGGCACGGAGCCAAAGCTGACAGCTGGTTCTCCCACATCGCTTTTGAAGTGCCGGGTACGGAGACCGGCAATGAATGGCTGGAAGAGGTCGATGACGAGACCTACTCTAAATTACAGTAAAAGTCCGGTTTTACGGTTTTGCGCCCGGCGCGAGCTGAACTTGCCGCATATTTTCAAGACTCACACAGGAGGGATTTACAATGAGAGATTATAAGCTTACAGATCCGGAATTTGCAGAACGGTTTGAACATTTTGCTTTTGACGAAGTTGTCAATGAAGAGGGACAGCAGCTTGACGGGATCACCCGCCACATGGCTGTTGCAGCCACGCTGATCGGCTGCCAGGGAATCGATGCATTCCGCCTGGAAGTCCCCCGTGCTCTGGACGCGGGGCTGACTCCGGTAATGCTCAAAGAAATCATCTACCAGGCAGTAGACTATCTGGGGATCGGGCGCGTCCTTCCTTTTCTCGACGCGGCAAATGATATCCTCGCTTCCCGAGGCGTCAGTCTTCCGCTAGAAGGCCAGGCCACGACTACGATGGAAGACCGCCTGGAGAAAGGCGCACAGGCACAGGCGGACATCTTCGGTGCCCACATGAAGGAAGCCTGGAAAGCAGGACACATCAACCGCTGGCTGGCAGACAACTGCTTCGGCGATTACTACACGCGCACCGGGCTTGACTTAAAGCAGCGTGAGATGATCACCTTCTGCTTCCTCGCCGCCCAGGGCGGATGCGAACCGCAGCTCATCGCCCATTCCAAAGGGAATATGAATCTGGGCAATGACAAGGATTTCCTCATCCGGGTCGTTTCCCAGTGCCTGCCCTGCATCGGGTATCCGCGAAGCCTGAATGCCATCACATGCATCAATAAAGCCGCTGCCGAGATGGAGGGCAATGTGTGATCCAGAACCGGTTCAGATCTATAGATTCTCTATCGCATACAGCGGCAGATTCACCATCCAGTCCTCCTCGCGGTAATCCGTCATAGACGTTCTTACCGCATAAGGGGGCTGGTATTTTTTGCAGTATGCCTGCAGACTTTTCGCTTTTACATTTTCTTCCGCCTTTATCTCCACCGGCGCCACATTTCCTTCTTTCTGTATCAAAAAGTCTATTTCGGTGTGGGAATTGGCAGAGAAATAGTATGGCGTATACTCCGTCTCTGCGATGATCTGCTGATAAACATACTGTTCCGTGAGTGCGCCTTTAAATTCTGTAAACAACTGATTTCCTTCTAAAATCGTCCTTGCATCCAGGTCGCTCATTGCTCCCAAAAGCCCCACGTCCAACAGATAGATCTTAAACGCGCTGAAATCAATATATGCTTTCAGCGGAACCGCCGGCTTTTCCACCCGGTAAACTTTACCGATCAGCCCGCAGTCCAGAAGCCACTCGATGGCAAGTTCAAAATCTTTCGCCCTGGCTCCCTGCTTCAAATGACCGAAGAAAAATTTCTTATTTTCTTTCGCCAGCTGAAGAGGAACAGAGTTCCATACCATACGCAGTCTCGCAAGCTCTGTATCCGGCGTATGCTTGCTGAAATCCTGCTCATAGAGTTCCAGGATCTGCTTCTGTATTTCCCGGACAGATGTTATATCACCATTCTCCGCATAATCATTGACCGCTTCCGGCATCCCGCCGATGTAATAGTAAAGCTTCAGCCAGTGGATATATCGGTCCGCAAATGTTCGTATGATCGTATACGCTTTTTCTTCCAGAAGCTCCGCAAGGCTTTCTTCCCCCATCGCAAGCAGAAATTCATGATATGACATCGGATGGATCTCCATTGTTTCTACTTTTCCCACCGGAAATGATACCCCTTCATGGATCGCAACGCCGAGAAGAGAACCTGCCGCGATCACTGCATATTCCGGAGCGTTCTCACAGAAATACTTCAATGAAGAGATTGCCTTTGGCGCTTCCTGAACTTCATCAAAAATAATCAGAGTCTCCTCCGGCTGGATCTTTACCCCTGTTTCAATGTTGATCATCCGTAAAATCCTGGAAATGTCATAATCGTCTTCAAATATCTGACGCATACGGATGTCGCTGTCAAAGTTGACATAAGCCACACTTTTAAAACAGTCCGCTCCGAATTGTTTCATAAGCCAGGTTTTCCCGACCTGTCTCGCACCTTTTAAGATCAATGGCTTGCGGTTCCGCTTCGTCTTCCATTCCTTCAGCTTTTTCATAGCTGTACGCTGCATATGATCACTCCTTTTACCTCTTTGTTATAGTATTACACTTTTCTGAAGGAATATCAATCGAATATATACATTTTTCTGAAGGAATATTCTCTTTTATTCTACATTTTTCTGAAGGAAATCAGCATAAAGGAAGCGTCTCTGCACTGTACTCAAACGCAGCCAGCCGCCCCTGCCAGAGAGCCATCGTCCCGACGTCACGCCCGTGATATTTAACTTTCAGTCTTTTCGTCTTCTACATTTATAATCTCCTCAATCGAAAGGAACGGAACATGCTCAAACAGTCCTTCCAGTTCATTTTCAAGATCCAGCGCGATCGCGATCTTAGTCAGTGAGATCAGGGAAATCTCACCGCTGCTCTCAAACCGCTTCACAGACCCCAGGCTTACTCCTGACTTCTCGCTCAGTCTTTTCTGTGAAATCTTCCTCCTCCGGCGGATGTTGCGGATGCGGGCAGCAATCAGCTTATCGATCTCTTTTGGTGTTTTGGATAAAAAATTAAAATTATTCATAGATAATATATTAGCCGAATTTGTGAATCCATGAAAAAAGAGACAGAATCATCCGCCTCTTATATCAGCAAAAACTAACCCAAATCCCGTGCCAGGACTCGCAGGCAAGCCTTAAACTTCTGTAAACAATAATCTGTAGATCAAGCTGTCAAAAACAATCCGAAATAGAACAGCACGATCACGGCCACGACAATCCCTAAAGCGATAAGCAGTTTTTTCTTCATTTTTTTCTCCTCAGTACTCATTTATTATTTATCTGTAAATACGATCTCATATTCATCCATGTCGTACGCGCCGGCAAAGAATCCGGTAAGGATTGTCTCTGCATTTGCGCGGGCATTATCGAGAAGCCCGTTCGCTACTGCGTCTTCCTTAGCAGTTTTAACCAGTTCCGCTTCAGCTTCATTTATTTCATTTAGCGTAATCTCCCGGAATATGCTTTCATCCTCCGGATAAACCTCAAAAGAATCAAATGCTCATATCAAGTTTTGTTTCCTCAATAATATAATCTCCTTGCATGACCTGAATCCCAATTTCAACCTGGGAAATGTCGCTGATATCTTCTATCGAATTTTTCTCAAGATCAGACTGCCACAATTGGATTTTCATTATGGCGCTCGAACCGCCCTTTATATTCACAGGAGATATAATACTGTCCATCATATATCCATTTACTGCCAGCGAATCATATACATCTGTAATCGTAATATTTTCAGATGTCTTATTCTCAACCATGAGCAAAACATACATATCTCCGCTGTATTCCGAATCATCCTCTATAACATCTTTCATTACTATCCGAATACTCTCGGAATTATATACTTCTTCTCCCTCTTGGCTGAACTCCGATACAGCATTCGGATTCTCCACTGTAATCATAGCAGGATCGCCGATCTTCTCACCTTCCTGATTTTCAAATTCCATGGTCAAAGTAACTGTTCCCACACTCTGTATTCCATACGCATCCCTCAATCCATCAGCAAGCAGCATCGAAAAGTCCAGATCAAGCGCCGCCCCAGGCAAAGACATATTCCTTGTACTGGAAGAACGGCGTAGATACATTCCCGCAATGTTCCCCGGCAAAAAGCGGGATCACATGGTCATTCACATCAATCTCAAAATCATAAGCCACGATAATGTCATTGATGATGGACATGCAGCAGTCCGTACTGCCTGTCTCCCCGATACACCTCATGGCAGAAGTGAATCCCAGGCTAATCAGCGTCACATCCGTACTGTTGGAAATATTGATCTTACATCTGCGTATTCACGATGTTCATCCCTCATGGAGCCATCTGCATTGGTCGTTGCAATCGTTACCTCTCCGATTGCGGATCCGCAGATCGTCACATCCCCGGACAGATTATTCATGATCGTTCTGAGAGAAGTACCTGCCTGGGATCCCTTGATACCGGCATTGGCCATCAAACCGATCGCTTCCGCTGTATCCTCCGCAGAGAATCCCAGAGCACCTGCAATCGGAGCGCAATACTTAAAGGTCTCACCCATCATGGAGACATTCGTATTCGCGTTACTGGAAGCAGCCGCCAGGATATCCGCAAAATGCCCGGAATCCTTTGCCGTAAGTCCGAACGCTGTCAGAGCATCTGTCACGATATCAGAAGTGGTAGCCAGATCCTCACCGGAAGCTGCAGCCAGGTTCATGACACCTTTGATACCGGAAAGCATATCCTCTGTCTTCCAGCCGGCCATCGCCATATAGTTCATGGCTTCCGCAGCCTCGGATGCAGAGAACTTTGTCTTCTCACCCATCTCACGGGCTTTATCCCTTAAGGCTT
>ERZ1090864.153-NODE-153-length-37819-cov-9.134096_pt1 | contig 37819 bp, 36 predicted proteins | sample MGYA00478479_ERZ1090864 | MGnify/ENA primary metagenome ERZ1090864 (study PRJEB33644, sample SAMEA5815743) | chicken gut metagenome | biome: Chicken; feature: Gastrointestinal Tract; material: Caecum | place: Ireland | collected 2019-01-01 | study: A study of the...
ATATAGAAGACTGAGATAAATTATGACAGAAAATCCAAAGTTCAGAAAATAAAGAGAAGAGGAATCCACATGTATAAGATCGATTTTAACCATCCGATGCATATCCATTTCATCGGTATCGGGGGCATCAGCATGAGCGGCCTTGCCGAGATCCTGCTCAAAGAAGGGTTCACAGTGTCCGGCTCTGACACAAAGGAATCCCCGCTGACTAAGAAGCTGGAATCAGAGGGCGCCCATATCGCCTATGGACAGTGCGCTGAGAATATCACTCCCGGCATCGGCTGTGTTGTCTATACCGCGGCGATCAACCGGAGCAACCCGGAACTGATCGAAGCTGTCGCACAGAAGATCCCCATGCTGACCCGCGCGGAGCTCCTGGGGCAGCTCATGAAAAATTACGACACCCCCATCGCGGTGTCCGGCACCCACGGGAAGACAACTACCACTTCCATGATCTCCCACATCCTTCTCGAGGCAGATATGGACCCGACCATTTCCGTGGGCGGCATCCTGAAAGCGATCGGCGGGAATATCCGTGTGGGAAGTTCCGGCACTTTTATCACAGAAGCATGCGAATACACGAACAGCTTCCTTCATTTCTTCCCGAAGATCAGCGTGATCTTAAATATAGAAGAAGACCATCTGGATTTCTTTAAGGATCTGGAAGACATCCGGCATTCCTTCCATCAGTTCGCCGCACTCCTGCCGGACGACGGCACGCTTGTCATCAACGGGGATATCAAAGATTATCCCGAGATATACAGAGGGCTCTCCTGCAATGTCGTGACGTACGGCTCTTCCAGTGATTTTGATTACAGCGCGGACAATATCACTTACGATGAGAACGGCCATGTATCCTTTGACCTGATCCTGCACGGGGAAAAGACGGATCACATCTGCCTCTCCGTGACCGGGGACCACAATGTGTCAAATGCGCTCTCTGCCATCGCTGTGGCAGACCTGCTCGACATCCCCATGGCAGTCACAAAGAAGGGCCTGCTTTCCTTTACGGGGACAGACCGCCGCTTTGAGTATAAAGGCGAGTTTAACGGTGTGACCGTGGTGGACGATTACGCGCACCATCCGACCGAGATCGAAGCCACCCTGAAGGCTGCCCAGCATTCCCCGCACAACAGCGTGTGGTGCGTGTTCCAGCCTCATACTTACACCCGCACAAAAGCGTTCTTCCATGAATTTGCCGAGGCGCTCTCCCATGCGGACCACCTGGTCCTGGCTGACATCTATGCGGCGCGTGAGACAGACACACTGGGGATCTCTTCCGCTGACCTTGCGAAGGAGACAGCAAAGCTCGGTACAGATACGCATTATTACCCGAGTTTCGAAGAGATCGAGGCCTTTTTGAAAGAGAACTGCCGCCCCGGAGACCTGCTTATCACCATGGGCGCAGGCGATGTGGTGACAGTCGGGGAAGACCTGCTCCGCCAGGACGCCTGACAGTCATTTATGCCGCAGTGTGCGCGGTCTCCGAAAGTTATCCACACTTTCTACACATAGTTATCTACAAAAAACCGGGAGTTACCCACGAAAAAATACTTTTAGCCCCGGCGATAAGATGATATATTATTCATGACAGAAGGAAATACAGGGAGTTTGTTTCCTGAAAGTAAAAGGGGAAAGCGGAACAGTACAGGACCGCTTTCCATTTTACACTCTGTGGATCTTATATTTTACGAAAGCGAATGAAGAAAGCGGGACTGGATCTTATGAAGACTTTGACACTAAAAAATAAATTTCAGACAAATGCGACACTGCTGCCAAATGATTTCATCGATAACTATATGGTCGATGCAAACGGTGAATTTGTGAAGGTATATCTTTTCCTTCTCCGGCATCTTGACGATCCGTGCTCGTCACTGACGCTCACGATGATCGCGGACTGCCTGAACAATACGGAGGCAGATGTCCTGCGCGCGTTCCGCTACTGGGAGAAAAAAGGTCTCCTGCGCACAGAGCGTGATGCGGACGGGAAGATCAACGCACTTGAGCTGCAGAAAATGTCTCTCTCAGGCGGGAACACATCCCCCGCACCGGGGACAGGCATGCCCGCCCGGGCAGTTCCGTCTGCCTCTGCATCTTCCACTGCGGCAGCGGTTCCGGCCGCCTCTCAGGCGGAGTCCGCGGCCGTCTCCCAGGCAGCGCCGTCTGCGGACGCTGCTTCAGCACCGCTTTGCGCATCAAGGACTTCGAAAGCAGTGCCCATCGACAGTTTCCGCGCCCAGAAGGAGATCAAGTCTCTCCTGTTTATCGCGGAGCAGTACCTGGGCAAAACACTGACCCATACAGAGATGGAGACGATCACTTATTTTTATGATACTCTCCATATGTCCGCGGACCTGATCGAATATCTGATCGAGTCCTGCGTGGAGAACGGGCATAAGAGTATGCACTATATCCGCAAAGTTGCCTTTTCATGGGTGGAGGAAGGCATTGAGACTGTCTCCCAGGCAAAGGAACAGTCCGCCCTCTATAATAAGAACTGCTACACCGTGCTCAATGCATTCGGCATCAAGAACCGGGGGCCGGCGTCTTCCGAGCTTACATATATCAGGAAATGGGCGGATGACTATGCTTTTTCTCCGGATATCATCGCCGAGGCATGCCGGCGCACGATCACTGCCACTCATCAGCCCAGCTTTGAATATGCGGACTCTATCCTTACAAAATGGCACGAAAAAAATATCCGCCATCTGAAAGATATCTCTGCTTTGGATGATGAGTACCAGAAAGAGCGCTCCGCAGGCAGGACTGCCGCAAGATCCCGGGCTGCCACAAGGAACCTGAACAACTTCGAACGGCGCAGCTATGATATGGAATCCCTTGAGGAGCAGTTATTGAACAGTAATTAGAAGGAGTCTTCCAATGGCACTGAAAAATTCACAATACTATGCGATCATGCGGGAATATGAACAGCGGCAGCTCAGGAACCATGACATCCAGACTGCCCGCTACCAGGAAGTGTATAAAAAGCTTCCTGAATTTAAATCCCTGGATGAGTCCATCTCCATCCTTTCCGTTCAATATGGAAAGAAATTGCTAAACGGAGATGACCACGCGCTGGACGCCCTGAAGGAAGAGCTGGAGATCCTGCGCAGCAGCAAAAAAAATCTTCTCGTGTCCGCCGGTTTCCCGGAAGACTATCTGGAACCGGTCTATGAATGTCCGGACTGTAAGGACACCGGCTATATCGGAAACGAGAAATGCCACTGCTTCAAAAAGGCTGTCATCCGTCTTTTGTACGACCAGTCCAATATACGGGAATTCCCCTCGGAAGCGGCTTTTGAGAATTTCAGTCTTGATTTTTATTCTCCGTCCCTTTATGATAAAACAACCGGGAGGAGCGCCCGCGCCATGATGGAGGACACCTTGAGGATCTGCCATCGGTTTATCGATACTTTTGGGACAGAATTCCAGAACCTCTTTTTTTACGGCAGCGTGGGCGTGGGGAAAACTTATCTTTCCACATGCATTGCCCGGGAGATCATGGACAGGGAATTCTCTGTCCTGTACTTTTCAGCTCCACAGCTTTTCAGCGCGCTCTCCCAGTCAAAGTTTGACCGGAGCGACGTGGACGCTAAAAATATGAATGACTTTATTTTCAACTGCGATCTCCTGATCATCGATGATCTGGGGAGCGAGTACACAAACGCCTTTATTGCAGCGCAGTTTTTCTCCTGCATCAACGAAAGGCTGTTGCACAGGAAATCAACGATCATCTCAACAAACCTGTCTCTGGAATCCATCGCGGACCTCTACACAGAGCGTTCTTTTTCCAGGATCACCAGCAGCTATACCTTGTTGAAGATCATCGGTGATGATATACGTATCAAGAAAAAGTTAAAAAACAGGGAGGAACATTAATGTTACGCCGAACAGAACGAATCTTAGAAAACATTCCGGTAGGGAGCCTCGGGCTCATTTCACTCACAGGCTGTGAGGAGCTTGGGAAAAAAGTAGATGATTATCTCGTAAAATGGCGCCATGAAAGTGTCAATGATTACCGGGATGACATCGCTTTTTCCGGTTATGAGAAGGATACCTATCTCATCGACGCGCGCGTGCCGCGCTTCGGATCCGGCGAGGCAAAAGGCATACTGGGTGAGTCCGTACGCGGGAAAGATCTGTACCTGATGGTGGATGTATGTAATTACAGTGTTACGTATTCTCTCACAGGCAAGACGAATCATATGTCGCCGGATGACCATTTCCAGAACTTAAAAAGAGTGATCGCAGCTGTCGGCGGTAAAGGCAGGCGCCTCAATGTCATCATGCCGTTCCTGTACGAGAGCCGCCAGCACAAGAGAAGCTCCCGCGAATCCCTGGACTGTGCTCTTGCGCTCCAGGAGCTCGTCCGCATGGGCGTAGAGAACATCATTACCTTTGACGCACATGACCCGCGCGTGCAGAACGCTATCCCGTTAAGCGGGTTCGAGACAGTTTCCCCGACTTATCAGTTTGTCAAAGGGCTGCTCCGCACTGTGAAAGATCTCCAGATCGACAGCGCGCACATGATGGCGATCAGCCCGGACGAAGGCGCTACCAACCGCGCCATCTATCTGGCAAATGTGCTCGGCCTTGACATGGGAATGTTCTACAAGCGCCGTGACTACACCCGCATTGTAAACGGCCGCAACCCCATCGTGGCGCATGAATTCCTGGGAAGCTCTGTGGAAGGCAAGGACGTGATCATCATCGACGATATGATCTCTTCCGGAGACAGTATCCTGGATGTTGCCACAGAGTTAAAGAGGAGAAAAGCAAAACGGATCTTTGCTGCCGCTACGTTCGGCCTGTTCACCAATGGTATGGAGAAGTTCGACAAAGCGTATGAGGACGGTATCATCAGCGGTATCCTCACCACGAACCTGATCTATCAGACGCCGGAACTCCTCTCCAAACCTTATTATATCAACTGTGATATGAGCAAATACATCGCTCTCATCATTGACACACTGAATCACGATGGTTCCATCAGTTCCATCTTAAGCCCGAACGAGAGGATCCAGCATGTCATTCAGAAATATAAGAACGGAGAGCCGGTATAACCGGCTCTTCTTTCCGTTATCCCCGCCTGTTGCCCGTTATCCCTTTTCGTAACTGTATCCCTGCGGCGGCGTACCTCCGGCAGGTTTTTATGCGTATGAAGAAAAAGATCCTATCCGAAATCATTTTAACTATACTGCTGATGCTTGCGTCTACAGTGATATCATTTGCCTTTTTTCAGTTCGGCAATAAAAATATCGCCAATATCACTGTCATCTATTCCCTTGCGCTCATACTGACCGCCCTGGGGACTACGGGATACTGGTATGGGATCGCAGCATCACTGTACTGTGTAACAGCTGTCAATTATTTTTTCTCCTACCCGTATTTTCACTTTAATTTTTCTCTGGACGGCTACCCCATCACGTTCATCGGGATGCTCGCCATCTCCCTGCTCACCAGCACGACCACGAGCACTCTGAAAAAGCAGCGGCAGGCAATGGCAGACCGCGAGAAGGCGCTGGCTGAGGCAGAGAGAGAAAAGCTGCGCGCCAATCTCCTGCGGGCAGTCTCCCACGACCTTAGGACTCCCCTGACCAGTATCATCGGCTCATCCTCGTCCTATCTGGAAAATTATCCCGAGCTCTCTGACGGGGAACGCACGGAATTGATCGCGAATATACGGGATGATTCCCAATGGCTGCTCAACATGGTCGAAAACCTGCTGACAGTCACCCGCATTGACGACAACTCAACAGACAAAGTCAAAAAGTCCCCTGAAGTCGTAGAAGAAGTGATCTCAGAGGCAATACTGCGGCTGAAAAAACGGCTTCCTGATATCCGCATCCGCGTCAGCATGCCCAATGATTTCCTGATGCTCTCCATGGATCCCACCCTGATCGAACAGGTACTTATCAACCTCCTGGAAAACGCATTTGTACACTCCGGGAGCAGCGATCCGATCGACCTCATCATACGGGATATCGATGACAGCATTATCTTTACCGTGCGCGACTATGGAAACGGAGTAGATGAGGGCCAGCTTCCTTATATTTTTGAAGGACAGCGCTCTGCATCCCCGTCCGCGGACGGACACAAAGGGATTGGCATCGGACTGTCCATCTGCAAAACCATCATCCGCGCGCACGGTGGTACGATCACAGCGTCAAACCACGCTGACGGAGCTGAATTTACCTTCACACTTCCGAAAGAAAAGGAGAACAACAATGTCTAAATGCTCAGTTCTTATCATTGAAGATGAAAAAAATATACAGACTTTTATGGGGAAAGTGCTTAAGCGCCAGGAATACCGGGTCCTGTGTGCTGATACCGGCGCCCAGGGGCTTGAGATCATCCGCTCCCAGTGCCCTGACATCATCCTCCTTGACCTCGGTCTCCCGGACATGAACGGATTTGATATCATCCGGGAGGTCCGCACATGGACGAGCACTCCTATCATCGTAATCTCAGCGCGCACCGCAGAACAGGAGAAAGTATCCGCCCTTGACCTGGGCGCAGACGATTATATCACAAAACCTTTCGGGACTTCTGAGCTCCTGGCCCGCATCCGGGCATCCCTCCGGCACAGCAACCGCCTGCGCACAGACAGTCCTCTCTATCTGCGCCCTTACCGCCACGGGGAGATGACACTGGATTTCTCCAAACGTCTGCTCACCATCGGCAGCCAGGTCGTCCATCTGACCCCCATTGAATACAAGATCGTCGCTTACCTCGCCCAGAATTCCGGCAAGGTCATCACATACGCCACTCTCCTGTCCAATGTGTGGGGTCCCTACGCGGACAGCGATAACAAGATCCTGCGCGTCAATATGGCCAATATCCGCCGCAAGATCGAAGACGACCCGGCGCAGCCCCGATATATCTTCACAGAAGTCGGAGTAGGATACCGAATGGCGGAGGATGAAGAGGAGTGAGAAATGTATCCTTTCTCCGGTATTCCGGATCACGCATTTATCCCGTTCTATGTCGATCCGTATCCTGCCCTCATATCGATTGTGGTCCACTGCATTTGCGACCAGATTGGTAAAGGCTTTTTCTATCAGCCCTTTGTCGCCGTATATGAGGAAGTCTTTGCCGCAGCTCACATTCACCTCGATCTGTTTTTCTTCAAAACGGGCGCTGTACGCGGTGATGACCTCCTGAAGCACCTCCCTGACTGATATCTGTTCCTTTACAGACCTGTATTCTTTCGAGTCCAGTCTGGAAATGAATACCATTTCTTTTACCATATCATCCATGCGTTCTGTCTGTCCGATGATCTGTTCCAGATAATAGCTTCTTTTTTCTTTATTGATATCCTCCTCCAGATTTTCTGCGAACCCCCGGATCACTGCCAGCGGAGTCTTCATTTCATGGGCGATCGCATTTGTGAAGTCTCTCTGCCGCTCTTCCAGTACGGCGCGCCTGCGGAATGTTTTTTCGACAGTCCAGAGGACCAGCCCGGCACAGAGCAATGTCAGGACGCCTCCCCAAAGGTAGATATACGTCATAGAATCAAATGCCTGCTTCTGACTTCATGTCATATAATGAAAACGAACCTGTTTTAATGACTGCCTCAGAACTTGCCGACTATCTGGGCGTTGGCAAAAACCGGGCTTTGATTCAGCCCGGACTTTCTTTTCATTTTCTCATTATATTCTTTTTTGCGGTTTCTTAATTTCCCCCGGTTTCCCCATACTGCGCAAACGCCTCCTCCATCCGGCTCTCATAGTCTGGGATATCCATATCCGGTTCATACCCGTATAAGAGATGATCCACTACATTCTTTACCTTTGCTCTCTTAAATATCTTTTGTATGTAATCCATGCTCAAATCCATTCCTCCTGTTTATACTTTCTGTTTATACTTTTTACAAGCTTTGTTTTTATCTTGGTGTTTTCCGCTCTTTTCGCATAAAAAATCCGGGCATATTTCAGCCCGGACATTCTTTTACATATTCTTTTACATATTATTTTCCGCTTTCCCTTACGGCGAGTTCCTTTTTATAAATGTCTGCAATATACGAGGGACCGTTCCACCACAATTTCGTTGATTCATCGTAGAGGGCTTTCCCTGTCTTTGAGATACAGAAATCTGCCAATATCTCTTTTGAATCTTTTCCAAGATCCTCTGACAGTTCTTCCACCACCATAGCAATCAGCGTATCAATCGTAAAATCCATCTTGTCTTTCTCATTTATTTTTTCAGCCATATTTTCTCACCTTCCACAAAATGCAGGCACTCCAGAGCTTTTTCCGTTTTAAAGCAATACTGGTCTTTCAATCTGTCCGGAAGCAGCTGCCCAATACAGAAATCATCCGCTGTTTTGCTTCCCAACTTTCCAAACGCTCCCGAAATATAAGCCGCCAGTGTCCTATTTGTGGCATCATCTGCAATCTTTCCGCCAATCACGTCATACTGTGCCATCTGCTTTTCTACTTCCGTAAAAGCGTTTTTCTTCCTGTGTGCGGCAATACAATGAAGCCAGTCTGTATCTGCACTTTGGAATATATAGCTGGACAACCTGTGATTCAGACGAACTTTAAACGTTGATATGACGCCGTACTCCTGTCCCGGTTTAATCACGCCCTCCACTTCTGCTTTGATAATAGATGTCTTTAGAAAACTGACAGCCTGCTCTCTGGAACTCGTAAGATAGAACCCCTTTCCAAAATCCTTTCTTTTTGCACACTTACTAAGCTGGGGGCTGCTCACTTCACAGTAACTTCCGTGATAAAGAATAAGTCCGTCAACTAACTCCTGCATATATATCTATCCCTTTCCTCTCCAGAAACTCTCTGATTTCTTCCAGAACCGCCTCATCACCTTCACAGTGAAAAATCCCATAGCTTTTTTCTATATAGTCGAATACATTCATTTTTCTAAAAATTCCCACAACTTCATCAATAGATAAATGCCATTCCTCTGCCGCAAGACGGATCATCCTTGTCTGCATAAACGTAATTTCATTTTTGTCGTTCATTACCGAATCTCCCCTCCCCTGCATAGCTCAGACAACTCTTTGCTTTCACTTATAGTATATCCATCTCCTTCTCCGAAATCAAGAATCTCCATAACGTCTTTCTGGTTCTGAGCCATGTCTTTACTCCGCTTTTGATTAAGCTGCAGCCATCTTATCAAAAGATCCCGGAAGACGTCTCTCTCCCGGGGTCTCATACATATTTCTTTATAAATTTTTAAATCTTCTCTGGAAATTGGTACAAAATTGGTACAAGATTGGTACAAAACCACTTTTCCGCTATCGTTTTAGTACAGCTTCGCCCCCGCCGGAATGCTGTCATCCAGCATCAGCAGGTTCAGTCCTTCGCGTCCGTCATACTCGTACACCGCACTGATCAGCATACCCTCGGAATCAATTCCCATCATCTTCCTCGGCGGCAGATTTGTGATCGCCACACAGGTCTTTCCGACCAGTTCTTCCGGCTCGTAATACTCATGAATTCCGCTTAAAATCGTGCGTTTCCGGTCTGTTCCGTCGTTCAGTGTGAACTTCAGGAGCTTCTTACTCTTCGGAACTGCCTCGCATGCCTCCACCTTTACAACACGGAAATCCGACTTGCTGAAGGTATCAAAATCAACATCCTCCTCAAACAGCGGCTCGACTTTCACTTTGGAAAGATCGATCTTTACGGCCGGTGCTGACGCTGCCGGACCCTCAGCCTGCTCCGCTGCTGTCCCGGAAGCCTGCGCGTCATTGTTCGCTGCATTCTTTGCCGCTCCCTGTGACTTCATTGTCGGGAACAGAAGCACATCCCTGATGGCAGCGCTGTCTGTGAGCAGCATGCACATCCTGTCGATCCCGAACCCGATACCGCCTGTCGGAGGCATACCGATCTCCAGTGCGTTCAGGAAATCTTCGTCTGTGGTATTCGCTTCCTCATCGCCCTGGGCAAGCTGCTCTTCCTGCGCTTTGAAACGCTCTCTCTGATCGATCGGGTCGTTGAGCTCGGAGTAAGCGTTCGCCATCTCCCAGCCATTCATAAAGAACTCAAAGCGCTCCACGTAGTCCGGATTCTCCGGTTTCTTCTTTGTCAGCGGAGAGATCTCGATCGGGTGGTCCATGACAAATGTGGGCTGCACCAGATGCTCCTCTACGAATTCCTCAAAGAACAGGTTCAGGATATCGCCCTTCTTATGTCTCTCCTCGAACTCGATGTTATGCTCCTTCGCGAGCTCTCTCGCCTGCTCCAGAGTCTCTACTTCGTTCCAGTCCACGCCGGAATATTTCTTCACAGCGTCAACCATGGTGATGCGCTCGAACGGCTTCCCGAGATCCATCTCAATGCCGTTGTAGACGATCTTTGTCGTACCGAGCACTTCCTGCGCCACATGGCGGTACAGGTTCTCTGTCAGGTCCATCATCCCGTTATAGTCTGTGTATGCCTGATAGAGCTCCATCAGCGTGAACTCCGGGTTGTGCCTCGTATCCAGACCTTCGTTGCGGAACACACGGCCGATCTCATATACTTTCTCAAGGCCGCCCACGATCAGTCTTTTCAGGTACAGCTCCAGGGAAATGCGGAGCTTCAGATCCTCGTTCAGCGCGTTGAAGTGAGTCTCGAACGGTCTCGCCGCAGCCCCTCCGGCATTTGCCACGAGCATCGGAGTCTCGACTTCCATAAATCCTTCTCCGTCCAGGTATTTGCGGATCGCGCTGATGATCCTGGAACGCTTGATGAATGTATCCTTCACTTCCGGGTTCATGATCAGATCCACATATCTCTGGCGGTAACGTGTGTCTGTATTTGTCAGCCCGTGGAACTTCTCCGGAAGGATCTGCAGGCTCTTGGACAGCAGTGTCACATGGGACGCGTGGATGGACATTTCTCCGGTCTTTGTCTTAAACACTTCTCCCTCGATGCCGATCACATCGCCCACGTCCAGTTTCTTGAACTCTTTGTAGTTCTCCTCACCGATACTGTCTCTCGCCACGTAGGACTGGATATTCCCCTTCAGGTCCTGCACATTGCAGAAAGACGCTTTCCCCATCACACGCTTGGACATCATGCGCCCTGCGATGGATACCTGTTTTCCTTCCAGTTCCTCAAAGTTGTCTTTGATCTCCTGGCTGTGATGTGTCTGCTCATATTTTGTGATGACAAACGGGTCCTTCCCGTTCTGCTGCAGCTCCGCAAGTTTCTCGCGGCGCACTTTTCTCAACTGGTTCAGATCCTGCTCCTGTCCGTTTTTCTGCTGCTGTGCCACTGTACTTTCTCCTTTCTTATAACCCCATACACGCGAATTCAGACCTCTTAGTGTTAAGAGGTCTGTGTCATGTCTTATGTTCTCGTATGTTTACTTTGAACGGCTGATCTCAAGCACTTTGTACTCAATGTCTCCTGCCTGTGTCTCTACGGTCACTGTCTCGCCGACTTTTCTTCCGAGCAGGGCCTGTCCGACCGGCGACTCATTGGAGATCTTTCCCTCAAGGCTGTTTGCCTCTGTGGAGCCGACGATCTTGAACTCCATCTCTTCGTCATAAGTGATGTCGTACACTTTCACCGTACATCCCACATTGATCTTGTCAAAGTCAACTTCATCCTCAACGACTACCTCTGCGTTTTTCAGGATCCCTTCCAGCTCCTCGATGCGGGCTTCGATGTCTCTCTGCTCATCCTTCGCTGCGTCGTACTCTGCGTTCTCGGAAAGATCCCCCTGCTCTCTGGCCTCTTTGATCTTGGCTGCGACTTCTTTTCTCTTTACCACTTTAAGATCTTCGAGCTCATCCTCAAGTGCCTTTAATCCGGCATAAGTAAGTAATCTTTTCTTTGCCTCTGCCATTGGTTACGCTTCCTTTCTGTTTCTCTGGTTTTCTTTCTATTTTTTGATGTTCATCACACGGGACTGTATGTCCTGTAATGCTGTCATTTAAGTCTATTTCGCAATTTCAATATTATAACCAAACTCTATAATGATGTCAAGAGATTTTCCAGCTCTTCAAGGCTCTCCACAGCGTTCACTTTTTCCCTCAGACGGGCCGCTCCTTTGAGCCCTTTCGTGTACCATGCGACATGCTTCCTCATCTCCCTGATCCCGCAGAATTCGCCCTTATACTTCAGCTGCAAGCGGGCATGTTTAAGCATCATTTCCCGGATCTCATCCTTATCCGGCCTGGACGGGAGTTCTCCCGTCTCTTCCCAGTGGATCATCTCCGAGAAGATCCACGGATTCCCTTCCGCACCCCTGGCGATCATGATCCCGTCGCACCCGGTCTGGCGCACCAGCACATCCGCCTTCTGCGGGGACGTCACGTCCCCGTTCCCGATGACAGGGATGGACACGGCCTCTTTCACCTGCCGGATGATATCCCAGTCCGCCTTGCCGCTGTAATACTGCTCTCTCGTCCTGCCGTGCACCGCCACAGCCGCCGCGCCTGCCTCCTCGATGATCTTTGCGATCTCCACCGCATTCACATGGTCATCGTCAAAGCCTTTCCTGATCTTTACAGTCACAGGCTTATCAATCGCTTTCACAAGGGCGCTGACGATCTCATAGACCAGCTTCGGCTCCTTCATCAGGGCCGAGCCCTCGCCGTTCCTGACGACCTTCGGCACAGGGCATCCCATATTGACGTCCAGGATGGCAAACGGCCTCTCCTCGATCCGCCTCGCCATCTCGCTCATGATCTTCGGGTCAGAGCCAAAGAGCTGGAGAGAGACCGGCGTCTCATCCGGATGGATCTCCAGCAGGCTTTCTGTATTTCTGTTGTTATAGTAAATCGCTTTCGCGCTCACCATCTCCATACAGAGGAGCCCCGCGCCCTGCTCCTTGCAGAGCAGACGAAATGGCAGGTCCGTCACGCCTGCCATGGGTCCTAAAATATATCTGTTTTCCAGTTCTATATTTCCTATCTTTAAATGCTTCATTGTGCAATCCTCTCATAGATCAGCCTCAGTCCGTTCAGTGTCAGCCTCGGTTCATACAGATCAATGCACTCTGTCTCTTTTGCGATGATCTTTCCCAGGCCGCCCGTGGCTATGACATAGGCGTCCGCATACCCGGACTCTTCTTTCATCTTCCGCACGATATATTCTGTCTGACCGATCGCTCCGAATACAAGCCCGCCCTGCATTCCCGCGATAGTATCCCGCGCCAGGATGGTATCCGGCTTTTCGATCTGGATCGCGGGCAGCATGGCGGCTCCGCCCCAGAGCGAACGCCCCGCCGTCTCGATGCCGGGCGCGATGATACACGCCTCGAGCGTCCCGTCCGGTCCGATCAGATCATAGGTTGTCGCGGTTCCGAAATCAATGACAATAGCCGGACCTTTAGCAATCTCATATCCTGCCACTGCGTTCACAATGCGGTCCGGACCTGTCCTGGACGGGTTCTCCGTATTTACCCGGATGCCCGTGTCCGACTCCGGCGTCACGATCACCGGCGTAGTGTGCAGGTACTTGATGACACCGCTTGTCAGGGAATGCATGATGTCCGGGACAACGGATGCGATGATCACCGCATCGATCTGCTTCGGATCGATCCCCCGGTGTTCCAGTATGCCGCAGATCGTCATTCCGTATTCATCCGAAGTGCGCTGGCGTTTTGTCGTCATGCGGAACATGCCGGGAAGGAACTCCCCGTCAAACGCCCCCATTGTAATATTTGTATTTCCCACATCGATCGTAAGCAGCATAACTGTCCTCCTCTGACATTTCCCTCCATCCGGGCCCTGCATATTTTTTCTTCATGTTTGTATATCATAACAGTCAAAAAAGGGCGGAGTCAACGCTTTTTGCAAAGTTTTCGAGACAGCACATGTGCCTCGGTTACCGGTCACAATAACATGCCGTGCAACAGTGGCCCCGAACAGAACCGGCTTTTCCGCCGCTCAGCAAAGCAGCGGGCAGAAATCCTCTCTGCCCGCTGCTTTGCTCATATTATCTTTTCTATATTATGCTCTGTACATCAGCCCGTTGTTTACCGGCAATGTCCTAGAACCTCTTGATCTTCCTCGTGGTCGTCTTCTCGAACTCCGTATCCCTGACGATCAGGCTGTAGATCTTCTTCTGAGGCGCCGCGCCGCGGTTGTACTCGTCGATCACGTCCTGGAGCGCCGCGCGCACATCCTTGATACGTTTCTTCTTTACATAATCCTGATCCGGATAGATCTCCGCCTCGATCACGCCGCCTTTTTCGCGCACGAGTACTTCGCCTACAAGGCGGTTCGTGCTCAGGGCGTTCTCCAGCTCCTCAGGAGACACATTCTCCCCGTTCTTTGTGATGATCAGGTTTTTCTTTCTTCCTGTAAGGTAGACGAATCCGTCCTCATCCACGTATCCAAGATCCCCGGTCTTGAGCCATCCGTCCTCCAGCGTCTCCGCTGTCTCCTCCGGCATCTTGTAGTATCCCTGCATGACGCTGCTGCCGCGCACCCAGAGTTCGCCGTCCACGGTCTTTGCCTCGCAGTTCGGGATAAGCTGCCCGACAGAATCCGAGCGGATATTCCAGCTCTGGTTCACGCTGATGACCGGCGCGCACTCTGTCATGCCGTATCCCTGCTGGATCACGATGTCATATTTCCTGAACAGGTCGATGTACGACGGGTCCAGGTAAGCGCCGCCGCTGCAGATCGTGTGGAACTGCTTTCCGAACACCTGGCTCTTCACAAGCTTCGCCGGGAGCATGGAAGCTTCTTCGAGCTTCTTTGCCATGGTCTCGATCATGAGCGGCACCATCAGGATCATCTCCGGCTTGAAGAGCTTGATATTTTTCGCCACACGCATCAGCGAATCATTGATGCAGATCACAGAGCCCAGGGATACGCCCTTGAGGATATCCATGCTCAGGCAGTACGCGTGGTGGATGGGAAGCACTGTCATAATGACCGTGCGTTCCGGGATCTTCATGTCAAGGCAGGTCGCGTTCTCCGCTACATTCCTGTGGGTCAGCATGACGCCCTTGCTCTTCCCGGTCGTGCCGGATGTGAACATGATCGTGCAGAGCTGGTCCGGCTCCGGCGTATAGTCAAAGCTCCCCCGATGCTCTCCCAGCAGCTTCCGGAAAGAGTATGCATGGTCATCATGCTCTGCCTGCTGCATGGAGATCAGAGTCTTAAGCTGCGGGCAGCGGTCTTTGGCGATCGCCGCCACATCCTTCCTCACCTCATCGTATACGAGCACCGTAGAGTCCGAACGCGCGATCAGGTCGCACACGTCCTCCGCCGGGAGATTCACATCCAGCGGTACGATGACGCTCCCGCTGTTGACTGTGCCGAAATATGTCACGAGCCACTCATAGGAAGTCATGCCGATGACTGAGATATGTTTTCCCTGCTCGCCGAGGTCTTTCAGTATATTTGAGAAGCTTTCGCTGTCTTCCCTCAGCTGTGTGTAAGTTTTTGATTCGATTTCATTTTTCTTTACTTTATAACGGATCGCGTCTTCCGGCCCATACTTTTTCTCTGTATTGACCAGGATCTCGCGGACGGTAGTGCAAAGCATATTTTTACATTCCTTTCTCTGCGCCTGCCGGGCGCAGGACCAGGCCTTCCCGCAGCTTCTCCGGGAGAGGCAGACTAAAACTGTGTGTATCCTTTATTCGTTTTCAGCTGCCAGCTTCTCCAGATAGTCAGCAGCTTCCTGCACTGTGCGGATGTTCGCCGCCTCAGTCTGCTCCACCTCTACGTCAAACTCATCCTCGATCTCGCCGAGCATGCTCATAAAGTCAAAGGATGTAAATCCGAGATCTTCCATGAAACGGGACTCCGGATGAATATTCTCCGGCTCAACTTCAACATAATTGCAGATGATATCAACTAATTTTTCAAACATGATCGTTCTCCTCTTCCTATCTATATATCTTTCTATCTATATAAGAATTTTCCCTGCGTCCGGCCCTATACTAACTTGATGATCTCTCCGATCGTCAGATCCGGATTCTCCACACCCTTGAACATGATCTTGCACAGATAATAGTACAGGTACTCCAGCTCATCCCTGGACACTGCCTTGACCTGATGCTCAAAGTTGAAGTCCAGCCCATTGTCCTCCGGGCGGTGCATCACAGTGAGGTACATTGCCTGCGGACATGTACCGTTGGGATACCATTTTGTCTTATAACGGATATCCCCGAGCTGGTCCAGCCCCTTCTCCTTCAGCGTCAGCGGCTGGTAGGTCAGGGAAATCTGCTCATAGGTAAGCCCTGCGTGCGGCTGGGGATAGGTCTTTGAGCGGTATGCAAAATATGCCGTCGGGTCGTAATTTGCATGGCGGAAGATCTCGTTCTGCTTATCGCGGATCGCAAAAACTCCGTCGATGAACTTCATATCCTCCGGGAAGATCGTGCGGATCGGGAAGGAGTGGATCCTTGTGCCGCCGCATTTCTTTTCCTTCAGGGTAGCGCGTCTCGCGATGGCATTGTTGATGGACACATCCTCGAATCCGTTCATCTTCTGGAGATAGGTGCGCAGCCCCATCAGGAGCAGGCATGCCAGGGAGACATGATACTTCTCGCAGAAGTCCATGAGCCGCTTCGTGGGCTCCTCCTCCAGGTGAAAGATATCCAGCGCGGACGTCGTATCACCGGATGCACTGAATGCGGTGCGCAGTTCCGGATTTTTGAACATCTCTCTCGCCGCTTCCAGCTTATCTCTTCCTGTGATGCCGCTGAAGATCGGCTCTCCCTTCTCAATCTCCTTCTGGAAATACTCGATGTCTCTCTTCTGCGCCTTGCTCCCCGCCTCATACGCGAGATCCTTCTGCAGCTGCTCGAGATAGGACGTCATTTCCTTCGGATACGGAACCCCTTCAAACTTCGCATTGCAGTAGAGCTCGATGATATCCTTCAGGAAACAGATCAGCGACTGCGCGTCCACGATCATATGCTGACCGAGGAAATAGAGTCCGTTGAACCCGTCCGGCATCTTGATCATGACCACTCTTGTAAGCTGCGTATCCTCGATCTTGAACGGGACTCTCGTCCATGCCTTCATCGTCTCTTCCGCTTCTTCCATCGTCCCGTTCGAGAAATCGACGAACTCGATGTCCTGATCTTCGTGCTTAACTATGTACTGATAGTAATTTCCTTCTTTATCCTTTGCGAAGCGGACGCGCATCCCTTCGCTTCTCTCATACGCTTTATTCACCGCTCTCTTCAGCTCGTCCCAGTCAAGCTCGAACTCGATCGTCAGGCTCGTCCCGATATTCAGCACAGCCAGGCTCGGGCAGTGCGGCGCGTAATACATATGAAACTTCTGTGCGACTGTCAGCGGATATACTTTGTATCCCTTCCTTGTCTTCATCATTTTATGACTCCTCCTATAAATGAATCCATTGCTCTCTCATAGCCTTCTGTATCCTTATAATAGCTCTCTCCGTGCCCGGCTCCCTTGACGATCAGCTTCGTCTTCGGGGACGCGCAGTTCTTATAAATCTCCTCCGTCATCCAGCACGGCACGAAGACGTCGTCCTCTCCGTGGATGAACAGGAACGGCACCTTCGCCTTCCTGACCTCTCGCGCTGAGCTTAAGTCGTCCAGCCCGTAGCCGACCTGCCTCTTATTCGCCCAGTCTGCAATCTGCAGCATAGGGAATGCAGGGATATGGTACATGCTGTGCAGCACGTGGGTAAACACCTCTTTCATCGAGGTGAACGCGCAGTCGGATATGATCCCCTTGACCTGGGGCGGAAGCTCCAGCCCGCTCATCATGCAGACCGTCGCGCTCCCCATGGAGTTCCCGTGGAGCAGGATCTGGGCGTCATCTCCCATCTTCTCCACCATCCACTGCACCCAGCGCATCCCGTCGAGCCTGTCCATATTGCCGAAGCCGATGTGCTCGCCCTCGCTCTTCCCGTGGGCTCTCAGGTCGATGAGCAGCATCCGGAACCCGTGCTTCAGATAGTAATGGGAAAGGCTGCCATAGTCGTTCAGCCCCTCGCTCGTATACCCATGGAAGCAGATCACCGCCTTGTTCCCTTCATCGCCTTTGAAATAAGTACCGTGGAGCTTCAGGCCGTCATGGGAAGTGATCCACACATCCTCGTGGGGCTGCTGCATCATCCATTCCCTGCGCTCTTTCATCATGGGAATGTATTTCTCCCAGTCCACGCCGGACATCTTCATCGTGCGTTCCGTCTTCGCGTTATAGCGGATCATGGTCCTCCTGTAAAGGTAGGCGCTGCCCGCCGCCTCCGCCGCTGCCGCCGCTCCGAGAAGCGCGGCCGCTGTCTTTAATATCCTGCTCATTTTCTGGCATCTCCCTTCCTGTCATGTCCAAACTTTCTGTACTATCTCTGTGCTCTATCTGCACTATACCTGCGCTCTGTCTGCGCCTGCTCTGTCAGGATCCTGCCGCTGCCGCCGGCACTCTCTGTCCGATGCCGCGCCTGCTTATTTTGCCGCTTTTTTCCTGCTGTTGATCAGGTCTTTCAGCCTGAGCGCTTTGTCAATATTCCCTTCTACTTTCAGCTTGCCGAGTGTCACTGCCAGGATGGGGTCTGTCTTTCCCTCCGCGATCTTGAACAGCGTCTCCGCCGAACATGTGAACATAGCGTCGCGGTCAAAATATTCATACGGCTCCACAAAGAGCTGTCCGTCTTTTACCTCCGCGTAAAAGATCCCTTCCGCCTCGCCTGTGATATTAAACTGATAAGCCAGGTGCTCCTGGATATCGCTCACATCAGCGCCAATGAGCATCCCTTTTACTTTTGAAAACATATCTGCGTAAGTCATGGTTTCCTCCTTTTCGACCGTGTCTTTCTTTTTTCGACCACCGGTCATCCCTTTTCTTCCGTTAGATTATCACCTTTTCGACCATCGGTCAATTTGCGCTATCATCAAAATAAACGTGATTTCCGGACAATTTTTTGTGCGTTTTGATCAGTAGTCCTTTTTTTGCTGATGTGCTATACTGAGGTGTAAAATCACACAGAACTTACGGCAGCATGATAACACTCACATATCCAGTCATTTTGAAAGGCGAAAATCATGGCAGTACAATCACAAAAATACGAACTTATATTAGATTCCCTGCAGAAGCTTCTGGAAAGCAGGAACCTGCAGACCATTTCTGTAAGCGAGATCGCCCAGACCGCCGGGATCGGGAAAGGCAGCATTTACTACTACTTCCCGTCAAAGGACGCGATCCTGGACGCGCTCGTTGAGCGGAACTATGAAAAACCGCTGGCTACCGCGAAAAATCTTTCTTCCCAGACAGAGATCCCGCCGTTTACCAGGATGGCGATGATCTTCCAGGCCTGCCGGAATTCTTCTTCCGAATATTTAAGGTCCAGGGAAGGCAAAGGGACAGGGGCGCAGGAAGAATCCTTCCTCCACCAGAAATACCTCAACCATCTGATCACAGAGCTGAAGCCTGTGCTGGCTGAGATCATACGCCAGGGGATCGATAAAGGAGAAATTTCTTTCGACAAGCCGGATGCCCTCGCAGAGATCGTACTGATCATACTGACAGTAAAGATGGATAACACTCTGATCCCGTCTTCCCGGGAAGAGATAGAGGATACAATAGCCGGGCTGGTCTCCCTTCTGGAAAAAGGGACAGATAACCCGCCCGGCTCGCTGAATTTTCTTATGTCTGGTTTTTGATCATATCAGTTTTTCATGCCGTAACGTGTTTCACGGCATTTTTTCTTACGCTGCGGCAGCCTGTCCCGCCGCGGCCAGCTTTCGTCTGACACGGTCAGTTACAATCGCCGCGCGCTCAGCTCAGCCCGCCACGATCACATAGCTCTGTTCGAACCTGCCGCCTGCCGGCACTTTGTTGACATCCGGCTTCTCCGAGAGCTCTCTGTCAAACCCGATATCATCGCATCTTCCCATCCACGGCTCCAGGCAGACAAACGGCGCGTTTTTTACGGACCAGATACCGAAATTGGGAAAGCCGCCGCACTTCATCCCCACGCGCGGCGTGCCGTCCTTATGGCAGAGCCACACCTCGCTGATCTGGCCATGGTCCAGGATCAGGGCGTCATTTTCAAACATTTCTTCATTCAGCGGGCAGCACTCATCCTCCAGTTCCAGCTTATACACCTTCTCCGTATCCGCCGCCAGCTCCGCCAGGTCGATCAGGATATAATCCAGGGATGTCTTCCCCGGGAATTTCAGGATGTAGTCTTCTTTTTTATCCGCTGCGTCCGCGAAGCAGAATGCCGGATGCCCGCCGATCGTAAAGTACATCTCCTCATCCCCTGTATTCTGGACTCCCCATTTTACGGTGAGGCAGTCTCCTTCCAGCCTGTACGTGACTGTCAGCTCAAAATCAAAGGGATATACTTCTTTTGTCTCTTCGTTTGAGGAAAACAGGAAAGAAACTGTATCCGCTGTCTCCCTGACACACTGAAATCTGTTATCCCTCGCGAACCCGTGCTGCGAGGTCGGGTACTGTGTCCCGTTGATGAGCACTGTATTGTGGTATGTCTTCCCCACATTCGGGAACAGGATCGGGGAATGCCTCTTCCAGTATGCGGGATCCCCGTTCCACAGAAGCTCTGTATCCTTCTTTTTATCATAGATTCTCGTCACTTCCGCTCCCTGCTCTGAGATTTCTACACAGAGTCTTTCATTTTCCAGCTTCATTCCATTCTCCTCCTTTTCTTTTTTCCTCATCCCAGGCTGCCGGTCCGCATGCCTGTTGTATCCGCATGCCTGCCGTATCCGCATGCCCGCCGTATCTGCCTACTCTGCTGTATCCGTATCCTCCACCTGGACGCATTCATCTACCAGATAGTCTGTCACTACATCCACCAGGATCGCATTTTTGAGCACGTCTTCTCCCACCTGCTCTTTATAGGCATCCACATCGTCCATGCCCGCCTGCTGGGCATACTCCTTAGCCATCTCTTCATACTCCTTGTCAGAGGGTTCCAGTTTCTGCTTTTCCGCGATCAGACGGATCGCTTCCTCCAGGGCAGCAGTCTGCTGTGCAGCTTCTTTGATCTTAGCGTGGAAATCATCCTCCGTCGTCTGGAGATAGGTCTCGATAAACTCTGACAGCTCGATACCATACATAGACGCCATCTGCGTGTAATAGTCTTCCATCTGCTGCACCTGCTCATTGACGGCATCTTCCGGATACTTTTCCACTTCGATCTTATCCATGAGAGCTGTCTGGACAGAATTTTTCAGCTGCGCCTGCGCTGTCTGCTCCGCCTGCTCCTCCAGCTGCTTTTTCAGGTCTTCGCGGTACTGGTCCACGGTATCTGTCCCTTCGATGTTTGCTTTTACCCAGTCATCTGTAAGTTCCGGTACATTCTCCGTGTAGATCTCATTGAGCACGATATGGAAATCAGCCACTTTTCCTGCCATATCCGCTGTGTAGTTATCCGGGAACTGTACGGTGATATCAAACGCTTCCCCTGCCTGGTGACCTGCGATCTGATCTTCAAATCCCGCATAGTCTCCCGAGGCGCCTATGTAACCGCCGGCGCCAAGCTGGAGCTCCTGCGCCTGCGCAGTCCCGCCGTCAAATGCCACTCCATCCAGATATCCTGTAAAATCTATATTTACCCAGTCGCCCATCTCTGCCGCGCGGTCCGTTACAGGCACTTTTTCTGCCGTACTCTGAAGATTGGTCTGGATGGCCTGCTCCACCTGGTCGTCGGTCACTTCCGACTTTTCCGCCTGCGGTACTTCCAGCCCCTTGTACTGGGTCACTGTCACATATTCATTGGACAATTCTCCGCTGCTGCATCCCGGAAGTGTACCGGCTAAAGCCGCGGCAAGCATAACTGCGATGATCTTTCTTTTCATTTCTCTTTCTCCTTTTATAACCTTTGTATATTATATTTTACCTGCTCCGGCACATCTGCGCCGGTCTGATAACATAATCCTTCCGCCCTGTCCGCAGTTCCTTCCTGCTTACAGGAGCGGGGACAGAAGCCTTGAGAACTGTTCCTTGCCTCTGATGACCAGGCTTCTCTCGTCATAAACTTTTCTCGTCACATGCGTACACTGTGTCATATCATTTTCAAACGCACGCTCCAGTCGCTGGACAGTACGCTCGCTGTAAATAACAGCGTTGACCTCAAAGTTCAGCCCGAAACTGCGGATATCCATGTTCGCGGTGCCCACACAGGCTACCATGCCGTCCACGCTCAGCGTCTTCGCGTGCAGGAAGCCATTATTGTACACATAGCACTTCGCTCCCGCCGCGACCATGTCCCCTATGTAAGAGTATGTCGCCCAGTAGACGAACGGATGGTCCGGCTTGCACGGTACCATGATGCGCACATCCACCCCGGACCTGCTGGCGATCTTCAGGGCGTCCAGTATGGATTCATCCGGTATAAAATACGGCGTCTGGATATACACATGGTCTTTCGCGCTGTGGATCAGTCTCAGGTAATTGTCATGGATCGTCTTGGTCTGCGAGTCAGGGCCGCTGGATATGATCTGCACCGGGTCACGGCCTTTTCGGACATATTCCGGGATCTCAAACAGCTTATCCTCCAGGAACAGATTTTCCTTAGACGCATAATTCCAGTCGAGGACAAAACGCACTGCAAGCGAAGTGACAGCCGCCCCCTCGATGCAGAGATGGGTATCCCGCCAGTAGCCGAATTTCTTCTCCCTGCCAAGATACTCCCTTCCCACATTAAATCCGCCGACAAATCCGATCCTTCCGTCAATGACCACGATCTTCCTGTGGTTGCGGTAATTGACGCGGAGCTGGAGTTTCCCCAGCAGTGCGGGGAAGAACTCCGCCACCTGGATCCCTTCTCTCTCCAGGCGCTCCCAGTCCCGGTTCTTCATGGTACGGCATCCCATACTGTCAAAAAGCACGCGCACTTCCACACCCTCACGCACTTTCTGGATCAGGACTTTCTCAATCTCCTGCCACAGCTCGTCATTGCGGATAATATAGTACTGGAGATGGATATACCGCTTCGCCTGCTTCATCTCTTCTATGAGGGCACGGAATTTTGCTTTGCCGTCTATATAGATCCTGATGTCATTGTTATCCGTCAGGACCGCCTCGCCCGCCTCCAGATTATAGAGGATCAGATCCTTAAACCTTTCCATCTCCGGGTTCGCCAGCTTAAGCCGCCTGTGATAGACCGCTTCCTCCTGTCTCCTGACCGCGTACTTCAGCTCCCCTTCGATCTCTTTCGCCTTAAACATCCTGCTCTTATGGAAATCCTGCCCGATGACCAGATACAGGATAAATCCCAGGATCGGTATAAAATACAGCAGAAGCAGCCATGTCCACACAGTCTGGGGAGACCTTCTCTGGAAAAAGACGATGATCAGCGCGAAGAGGATGTTAATGATAACGATATTGTCCATGATGAAATCATAGACCGTCACCGCTCCGTTCCAAATCATTTCTGCCATGTAAAAAACTCCTTTTTCATCTTCCCTGCCACCCGCCGCTTCCGCTCCGGGAACAGGATCAGCCCTCTGCGCCGGTTCTCACTCCCGCGCAGGAATGCTACTCTAACAGTATACCCGCTTCCCCGATAAAAAGTAAACCCCAAATATACTGATCTGCTTCCGGAACCCGCTCCAAATATGCTGATTTGCTTGCACTTGCCCTGAAAGGATGTTACAATACTAGTTGCGCAAAAGCGGAAATCTATGATTTAGGAGGATTATGATGTGAGTCCATTAACTATCGTACTGACCGTTATTCTTGTACTGGTGATCGCAGCGTGCATCGCCCTGTATATCTTCGGAAAAAAAGCTGAGAAAAAGCAGGCAGCCCAGAAGGAACAGATGGAGGCAGCCGCCCAGGTCATCAGTATGCTGATCATCGATAAAAAGAAAATGAAACTAAAAGAAGCGGGGCTGCCCGCTGCTGTCGTTGAGAATACTCCCAAGTATTTAAGACGTACGAAGATCCCGGTGGTAAAGGCTAAGATCGGCCCCAGGATCATGACTCTCATGTGTGAGAACAAAGTATTCGAAGTCATGCCGGTCAAGAAAGAGATCAAGGCTGTTGTCAGCGGTCTCTACATAACAGAGATCAAAAGCGTCAGAGGAGGCTCCATAGAGCCGCCGCAGAAAAAGAAAGGGTTCTTTAAGCGGTAAATCGCTCCCCTGATGGTTTTAGTATAAGGTCCGTTCCCGGACTGCATATCATAACGCAGGACCCGCTCCGCTCTACCTCAAAGATTTGAACGGATGTAACGCCGGAGTCAAATGTTCGCCCAGTGGGGCTCCATTTGCCGCCAGCTAACATCCGGAACAAATGCTTTTCGGAACGCTCCACGGGATGTCCTGCTTTTATGATATGCAGTCCGGGAACTTGTTTTTTCTAAGACGGAAGGGGAAGCGGATTTCCGGCATCGCATCAAAGATGCTCGCCTGCGGCGTGAGGCGCTTCGCGCCAATATGCCACTTGACTTTTGCCCCGCAGGGGCTTTTTTCTTCCGGTTTGGATAAAGTGAGTCCTCGGGGTGTGTATCATAAAAGCGGGACATCCCGCGGGAGCGTTCCGAAAAGCATTGGTCTTAGATGTTAAGAGAAGAGAGATGGAGTCCCACTGGACGAACATCTCTCTTCTCTGTTACATCTACACAATCTTTGAGGTAGAGCGGAGCGGGTCCCGCGTTATGATACATACTCCGGGGACGCCCCTTTTATCCACTCCGCACTCTCTTTGGGCATGATGCTCATTTTGATCTTGCAGTCAGCGAGGGGTTCGTGGTTGACGTCCAGCTCATAGTCGACCAGGACGCCGATCTTATCGTCTTCCACGCTGATCTCCATTTTCTTTGTATTGACTCCGACGAGCATCTGCCCGTACGGGGTCTTATAATAGGTCAGGTTCTTTTTGTTTTTTTCAAAGATCATGTGTGAGCTGGTCAGGCCACTCTTCATGATCTCTACCATATCTGTGCCTGTGATCTTGATCTTGTTCTTAACAGTCCCTGCCGTCCCCTCGAAAACTTCGTCGTAGATAATATAATGTTTGCCGTTCCGGCAGTAATAATCAGCCGGGGTAACGACCTCAATGGCGTCATCCCCGGTCTCATACCCCTCTGCGGGGTCATTCATGATATCAATATGTTTTCCCGAAATACTGACCAGTACATCCTTTGTCATCAGTTAATACTCCTCGATATTTACCACATTTGTGGTCGGCACGTCGAACGGCATGACTGTGTTCGCAAATCTGCGGAATTTCTCCGCGGTATCGCTCACATAGAATGAATACCTGCTGTGCCGCGCATCTGATCCGTCATTTTCCATATCCATCTCATGCAGCAGCTTTTTCAGGTCCATGGCCGTCTCATACGCCGGATTAACGATCTGGATCTTATCGCCCATGTAATCACGGATCCTGGAGCGCAGGAGCGGATAGTGCGTGCACCCGAGTATCATTGCGTCAATATCCGTGCTGCGCATGGATTCCAGGTAATACTCTATGATCTCCTGCGTCACGATATGGTCTTTGAACCCCTCTTCCACCAGAGGCACAAAAAGAGGGCAGGCTTTCTCAATGACCGTGACGTCCGGATCCATCCCATGGATCACCTTTGTATACATCCCGCTCTGCACCGTGGCGTCTGTCCCTACGACCCCCACCTTTTTATTCCTGGTCGCCTCCACAGCCGCCCTCGCGCCCGGGATCACCACGCCCAGGATCGGGATCTCGAATTCATCCCTCACCGCATCCAGCGCAAGCGCACTGGCCGTATTACACGCGATCACGATCGCCTTGACCTCTTTTGTCCTGAGAAAGCGGATGATCTGCTCTGAAAAGCGGATGATCGTGTTCTGGGATTTACTTCCGTACGGTACGCGCGCAGTATCGCCAAAATATATGATATTTTCGTCAGGAAGCTGACGGGCGATCTCTCTCGCCACCGTCAGCCCCCCTACACCGGAATCAAACACGCCCACCGGCGCTGTCTTCCTGTTCTCCATATTCACGTCCTGATCTCTCCTGACCCTGCTCTTATTCTGTCTGCCCCTGATCTTATCCCGTCATTTAGATCGCAAGTGATTTTGCGATATTATACTGATACTCTGAGATCGACTTCTTCATTGCAAGCGCTTCCTCGATGTCGTAGTCAACATACTCGCCGTTCTTATATCCGACTACGCGGTTCGTCTTGCCCTGGCAGAGAAGATCCACAGCCATTGCCCCCATGATAGAAGCATATACCCTGTCCTTACATGTCGGGCTTCCGCCGCGCTGCATGTGTCCCAGGATCGTTGCCCTTGTCTCAATGCCTGTCGCTTCCTCGATCCTCTTCGCCATATTGATGGAGTCACCGATACCTTCGGCATTGATGATGATATAGTTCTTTTTGCCGCGCTTCTTATTCTTCATGATATCCTCGATCAGAGCCTGCTCGTCGAAATCGTGCTCCTCCGGCATCAGGATACGCTCTGCGCCGTTGGCGATACCACACCACAGGGCCAGGTATCCCGCATCACGTCCCATAACCTCGATGATACTGCATCTCTCATGGGATGTAGAAGTATCGCGCACCTTGTCGATCGCTTCCATCGCGGTGTTGACCGCTGTGTCAAAACCGATCGTATAATCTGTACATGCGATATCCAGGTCGATCGTACCCGGCACGCCGATCGTATTTACTCCCAGGTTCGCCAGCTTCTGAGCACCTGCAAATGATCCGTCTCCGCCGATGACCACAAGCCCGTCAATCCCATATTTCTTACAGATCGCAGCCGCCTTCTGCTGTCCCTCTTCCGTGCGCATTGTTTTGCAGCGCGCAGTCTGGAGGATCGTACCTCCGCGCTGGATCGTGTCAGACACATCCCGTGCGGAAAGATCGATGATCTCTTCTTTGAGAAGTCCGTGATACCCTCTGCGGATGCCGCGCACTTTCAGTCCTTTTGAAAGCGCTCTCCTCACAACGGCGCGGATCGCTGCGTTCATTCCCGGTGCGTCGCCGCCGCTGGTCAGGACACCGATCGTGCGGATGCTGTCTTCAATCTCGTCTAAATATTTTTCTTTGTCCATCATACTGTTCTCTGCCATGATTTTTTCCACCTTTCCTTTAAAAGTCAAAGTCAGATAACTGTCAAACCCAAAAATTGTAAATTTTTTAACAATTTCGAAATTATTCTACCCTATTTAGAAGTGGTTTTCAATAGCTTTTTCCACCACTTTTACCCGGCTCTCCCCAAAATGATTCATCAGTCTGCTCAAAACCCGGTCATCGATGTGGATATTCCTGTTCCTTGGCAGCCTCTTGACCGCCCGTTCCTTCGCGCAGTAGATCACGACTTCGTCCTCGCCCTCGGAATCCGCCAGGTATCCGTACACGATCTGCTCTTCATCGAGATACGTCTCCTTATCCGGGAACTGGAGCCACAGCTCCCGTTTTGTCCTCTCGAAGGGGATCACTTTCTCGCAGATCAGCTTGCTCGCCTTCTCGTCCTCCTCGGACACTCTCCCGCGGATAAATACCTTGTTGTCCACCTCGAGGAATTCCCGGCTGTTTTCGTAATCCCTCGGGAAAACGACGACTTCGACCGTGCCCAGCAGATCCTCCACCGTCACGAACGCCATCATCTGGTTCGTCCTCGTATGCTTCACCGTCTTATCCGTGATCATGCCTCCGATGATCTGCCTGGAGCCGTCCCGCACCTTTGTCCTCCCTGTCTCCTCGTCCGGCTGGAAATCCAGGGTGGTCGCGGAGATCACTTTTCTCCATTTCTCCTCGTACTCTTCCAGAGGATGTCCGCTGACGTAGATCCCGAGCACTTCTTTTTCAAATGCCAGCAGGTTTTCCCTTGCATATTCTCCCACGTCCGGCATACGGATCTGGAAATCCGCTTTCTCTTCCTCTCCCACCAGATCGAAGAGGCTCATCTGGCCTGACATGGAATATTTCTTTTCCTGGTTCACATGGTCCACGATCTGCACATAGATGCTCATGAACTGTTTCCTGGTCCCGCCCAGTGCATCCAGTGCCCCGGCTTTGATAAAGTTCTCGATCGTTCTTTTGTTGAGCACGTCCTTTGATGACATCCGGGTAATGAAATCCTCCAGATTCTTAAATGGCCCGAATGCATCCCGCTCCCCGATCACTGCCTGCACGGCCGGGCGGCCGATGCTCTTGATCGCTGCGAGCCCGTAACGGATATTCCCGCCGTCAACGGAAAAATCCGCCTCTCCCTTGTTGATATCTGGCGGCAGGATCTGGATCCCCATCTGGCGGCAGCTGTAAATATATTCTGCCACTTTCGACGGATTATCGATCACAGACGTCATGAGCGCTGCCATAAACTCCACAGGATAATAATATTTCAGCCACGCGGTCTGATATGCCACGACCGCATATGCCGCCGCATGGGATTTGTTAAACGCATATTTCGCGAAATCGATCATCTCATCATAGATCTTATTCGCCGTCTTCTCGTCGATCCCGTTCTTCACACATCCCGGCACATCCGCCTCTTCGTCCCCATAGACAAAGATCTGGCGTTCCTTCTGCATGACGTCGCCTTTTTTCTTGGACATGGCACGGCGCAGAAGGTCGCTCCTCCCCAGCGTGTACCCCGCAAGGTCGCGCACGATCTGCATAACCTGCTCCTGGTACACGATACACCCGTAGGTCGGCTCCAGGATCGGTTCCAGCTGCGGGCAGTCATAGGTAATGGACGACGCGTCATTCTTTCCCTTGATATACTGCGGGATAAAATCCATGGGGCCCGGACGGTACAGGGAGATCCCGGCGATGATGTCCTCCAGGCTGTGGGGTTTCAGCTCCTTCATGAAGCTCTTCATCCCCGCGCTCTCGAGCTGGAAGATGCCGTCCGTCTTCCCTGTGCCGATATAGTCCAGCACCTTTGCGTCATTGTAATCAATCTTCTCCATATCAATGGTGGGCTCTTTCTTCCTCGCCATCTGCACCGCGTTCTGGATCACAGTCAGCGTCCGGAGCCCCAGGAAATCCATCTTTAAAAGCCCCAGCTCTTCCAGGGTCGTCATGGTGAACTGGGTGGTGATCGTACCGTCCGCAGCCCTGGACAGAGGCACGTATTCGTCCACGGATTTCTGGCTGATGACTACGCCCGCCGCATGCATGGAACTGTGCCGCGGAAGCCCTTCCAGACGCTTCGCCATATCGATGAGCGTCTTCACCTGCTCGTCATTTTCATAAGTCCGCCTCAGCTCCGGATTCTCCTTCAGCGCCTTGTCGATCGTGATATTCAGTTCCTGGGGGATCATTTTCGCGATGCTGTCCACAAACGCGTACGGAAGGTCCATCACTCTTCCCACATCGCGGATGACGCCCCGGGCGGCAAGCGTTCCGAACGTAACGATCTGTACGACCCTGTCCTTGCCATACTTGCGCACAACGTAATCGATCACTTCCTGCCTGCGCTCGAAACAGAAATCCACGTCGATATCCGGCATGGATACACGCTCCGGGTTCAGGAACCGCTCGAACAGGAGCTGGTAGCGGATCGGATCAATGGTAGTGATGCCCAGGCAGTAGGAGACGATGCTCCCCGCCGCTGATCCCCTACCCGGCCCGACCGCGATACCATGATCCTTGGCATATTTGATAAAATCCCATACAATGAGGAAGTAGTCTACATATCCCATGTTCCGGATCGTATCCAGCTCATATGCCAGCCTGTCCTTCAGCTCCTCTGTCGGCTCCCCATAGCGTTTCTCAAGCCCTTCATAGCAGAGTTTCTGAAGATATTCCCAGGAAGTCAGCCCGTCCGGCACGTCATACTTGGGCAGCTTCGTGACCCCGAACTCGATTTCCACATGGCACCGGTCCGCGATCCTCTGGGTATTGTCCAGCGCCTGGAGCGCATACGGGAAGAGCTTTTCCATCTCTTCGGGAGATTTCACATAATACTGCCCGCCTTCATACCGCATCCTGTTCTCATCAGAGAGCTTCTTCCCTGTCTGTATACAGAGCAGGATATCGTGGGGCTTCGCGTCTTCCGCATACGTATAATGGACGTCATTGGTCGCCACCAGCCCGATCCCCGTCTCCTGGGATATCTTCAAAAGCTGCTGGCTCACCAACGCCTGATCCGGGATGCCGTGGTCCTGCAGTTCGAGGAAATAATTATCCTCACCGAAGATCTCCTGATATTCCAGGGCAGTCTTTTTTGCCTCATCATATAATCCCTTCACGATATAGCGCTGCACTTCTCCCGCCAGACAGGCGCTCAGCGCGATAATACCCTCATGATATTCCCGCAGGAGCGATTTGTCCACGCGGGGCTTATAATAGTATCCCTCTACAAAACCTTTTGATACGATTTTCATGAGATTCGCATACCCGGTATTATTCTCCGCCAGGAGCACCAGATGATAATATCTGTCGTCCCCGCCCGTCACTTCCCGGTCGAACCGGGAATTCGGCGCCACATAGACTTCGCAGCCCAGGATCGGGTTGATCCCCTGCCTGTGCGCTTCCCGGTAGAAATCGATCACACCGTACATCACGCCGTGGTCCGTGATCGCCGCACTGTCCATCCCGAGTTCTTTCACCCTGGATACATATTCTTTTATCTTGTTCGAGCCATCCAGAAGACTGTATTCTGTATGGACGTGCAAATGTACAAAACTCATCTCTTACCTCGATTAAATGAAAAGGGCGGCTCCCTTTTCGGAAACTGCCCTGCTTATCCTGTCCTGCTGTTGTCTGAAGACCGCCGTCAGACAGCCTGTGTCTATGTTTCTCCGGCAGGATCTTACTCTGCGCCTTCCATCATAAACTGGATCAGCCTGTCTATATCTTCCTTCTCATATGCGATGACCTCCAGTTCCGGTATCTCGCCGTTTGAGAAGATATTTGCCATGGAAACATACTGGGACAGTTTGGACTTCAGGTTCAGCCTGTCTCCCTCTCCTGTCACCAGCTCTACCTTACCCTTGCAGGAATCAATGACTTTAAAAAAGCCGTCTATATCTGTAATATTCTGAACTTTCATTTTATGTTCTCCTTTCTATGCTTTCTGATTTTTACATTTTCAACCTCTGTCGGAGGAACGCAGGCACTGTTCCGCGCCCGACCCGCTCCTATGCCTATTATAAACGATTTCATCTGGATTGCAAGATTTTTCCCTGATTTTCGTCTATGGTGACCTTTCCCTGTTTTAACAGTCTGCCCACGGCCCGCTTAAACGCGGCTTTGCTCATGCCGAACTCCATTTTTATCCGCTCCGGGTCTGCCTTGTCCGTAAACGGGAGACATCCGCCGTTCTTTTCGATCCTTTCCATGATCTGCTGCGCGTCCGCGTCCATCTGCTCCGGGATCCTGCCCCTGACGCTTAAGTCCATCTTCCCGTCCGCCTTCACATCCGCCACCCGGGCTTCGACCTGCTGGCCGATAAACATCCTGCCATAGACTTCCCTGCGCGGGATCAGGGCGGAATACCGGTCATCTACCGCGACAAATACGCCGAACTCCCGGCTGATCCCATAGACTGTACCTCTGACCATGTCATTCTTTTTATACGGAGAATCAGTCCGCAGCAGGGGGTACACTTTCATCGTCGCGCACAGTCTCCCGCTCTTGTCCACATAGAGGCTGACAAGGCAGCGGTCGCCTTTTTCCACTTTTACAGTCTGTTCCTTAAACGGCAGGAGCAGGTCTTTCTCCAGCCCCCAGTCCAGGAACGCACCGATACGCCCCACGTCAGCCACCTCGAGCACAGCCAGTTCTCCCAGGGTGATCTTCGGTTCCTTTGTCGTGGCGATCATCCTGTCCGAGGAATCTTTATAGAGGAATACTTCCACCGGATCGCCCACTTCGATCCCTTCCGGCACCTGCTTCTTCGGCAGCAGCACCCGCTCTTCATCACTTCCGAGGTACACGCCGAAGTCAACGATCTTGACCACGGTGAGCACCTGTTTTTCTCCTAATCTCATATCTTTTGGTCTCCTTTTCGGGACATCCCCTTCTGTCTGTCAGGCTTTCCCGGTATTTTTATCTTACTATATTTTTATCCCGCTGTATTTTCATCTTACTATATTTTCGTCTCACTATAATCTAAGGTATCACGGGAAGAATGTCAATGTCATAGTTCAAAGAGGTCATAGTTCAAAAAGGTCATAGTTCGAAGAGGCTCATCTGGTGGAAGTCCTCTTCCACTTTCCGCTCCGCGGCCTGTTCCCATCTGATCCGGCTGTCCGGCAGCTCATTTTCTCCATTTTCTCCGTTTTTCTTTTTCAGCTCCTCGAGGAACTCAGAGAGTTCGCCTGACGATGTAATGACCAGCTCTTCCTTTGCCCTGGTCATCCCCACATAGAACAGCCGCCGTTCCTCATCTCTGTCTGCCGGGTGTTTTTCGCTCTCCAGCGGGATCAGCCCTTTCTCTGCCCCGCAGATGAATACTGCCGGGAACTCCAGTCCTTTTGAGCCGTGGAGCGTCATCAGGGTCACTGCCTCTGATACATATTGCTTATTCCCGCACCGTTTCAGGTCGCTCTCCACGCCCAGCTCAAGAGCGCTCAGGAATTCATCCATTGTCCTGTAAAATACGGTCATTCCCGCAAACTGCGCCATCGCCTGCTCTTCTTCCAGTCCCATTTCAGAAATCCATTCTTCCAGGAATTTCTGCGGCTTTTTCTTATTCCATGATAGCCTCAGTTTTTCCGCTGTATTCCTGATCAGCTCCTCCGTCATAGTATTCCACGGGAGCTTCCAGATCAGCCTGGCGCACTCCTGCGCTGCCGCCAGATCCCCTTCATCCTGTACATACCGGAAAAAGCAGATGCTCCCCTGAACGGAATCTGCCTGGAGAAACTCTTCCCGCCCTGCCACGACATAGGGGATCCCCTCTTTTTTCAGGCATTTTTCCAGGAGATGCGCCTGATGGTTCGTCCGGTACAGGACGGCGATATCCCCGAAGCCTCTGACCTTCCGGTCTCCGTTTTCCCATGCTTCTCTGTGGGCCTCCAGCATTCCGACGCCGCCTGCCATGTGCCCGATCTCCTTTGCGATAAAAATATCTTCTGCCAGGGGGCTTGCCGCCTGCACGACACGCACAGGCACATTGTCCGGGCAGTTGGCGTGCAGGCTTTCCCTCCTGCCCATAACTGTCTCCGCCGCTGTCAGGATCTGCGGCGCGGAGCGGTAATTTTCCTTCAGCCCGATCACTTCAAGGTCCGGATAATCCTCTGCCAGTTTTTCAAAGCACTCCGCGTCCGCCCCGCGGAAACCATAGATCGACTGGTCCGGGTCCCCGATCACAAAGAGCTCCTGCCCGAAACTGTGCCAGATCTTGATCAGACGGCGCTGGATCAGGTTGATGTCCTGGAATTCATCCACAAGAAGATACCGGAAACTCTTCTCCCACCCGGGCTGCACATTCCCGCTCTCGATCAGATCTGCGGTGCAGAGGAGAAGATCGTCAAAATCGTATAGTTTTTTCTCTGCTTTTAACTGTTCATAGCGGTCATATGCCTGTCCTGTCTGTGCGTCCGCGATCCCTGATTTCTGCCGCGACACCTGCTCAAGGAATTCCTTTGCGCTCATCGTCTGCCCGCACTCGTCCAATGCCTGTTCCGCCAGCTCCCGGAGCTCTGCCTCTCCTGCCAGGAAGAATTCCCTGCCCTGCGCTTTCAGGAAATCCAGGCAGACCGCGTGGAAAGTGCCGATCGTCATCATCCTGCCCGCTGATCTTTTCCCGGTCTCTCTGACTACTCTCTCCCGCATCTCAGCCGCCGCCTGATTTGTAAATGTGACTGCTGTGATCTCAGACGGGCGCACCCTGCGGGTTTCAAGAAGATATTTCAGGCGGGATACAAGAGTCTTTGTCTTCCCCGTGCCCGGTCCTGCCTTGACAGCGATCCGCGCAGCCCCTGATGTGACCGCCCGGAGCTGCTCCGGATTCAGGGCTGCGGTCTGCACACGGCTGCCCTTGCGATCGATCCCATTCTCTTCAACAGCGCTTTCCCCTCCGGCCTCATCCTCACCGCCGGCCTTATCCGAGCTGCCGTCTTTCTCCGCACCAACGGCTGCCGCGCCGATCATATCAAAGAAGCTCATCTGTCCTTCTGTATTTTCCAGCTCATCCGCGCTGAACAGGCGGATCACGCCATACTCGCCGTCAAATCCGGGGATGCGCTCCACCTTCCCATCCCTGAGCCGCTGGATTCCTTCCGCGATCCTTGTGCCGGACACCCGCCGGATATCCTCGATGGGGAGTGTCCTCAATATCTCAAACTCCGGGCCCAGCCCCGAGAGTATATGCGCATACTCTTTTCCTGCCTTTTTACTCGCCGCCGAGCATCCCATAGAAGCGGCGATTACTTCCGGGAGCGGTACAAGGCTCTCAAAAGCCTTTGCCCCTTCCCGCACATATCCTTCCGGACGGTCCGCAAGCTCCTCCACCCGGTGGGATACGCCGATGGTGATCTTGCGGCCGCACACCGGACAGATCCCATTATATTTCATAGTGTCAGAAGGAGACAGGCAGAGATTGCACTTCCTGTGCCCATCCATATGGTATTTCCCTTCCTCCGGGAAAAACTCGATGGTACCGTACAGTCCCTCTCCTGTCTGTATCGCCTGCACAAGCCCTTCGTAGGACATAGGAATATCCAGCAGATTTGCCTCTCTCCCCAGCTTCGCCGGAGAATGAGCATCCGAATTCGACACGAGCTGGAACCGGTCCAGGGCGGAGACGCGCCAGTTCATAGGCGGATCCGAAGAAAGCCCTGTCTCCACGGCATGGATATGCGGGGTCAGATCCTCAAAGCACTCTTCCACCGTATCAAACCCGGAAAACGCGCCGAACATGGAAAAATGAGGCGTCCAGATATGCGCAGGCACATACACCGATGAAGGGCATAGCTCCAGAGTGATCTCCAGCAGGTCATGGCAGTCCAGCCCCAGGATCGGACGCCCGTCGGAATGGATATTCCCGATCTGTTCCAGCTTATTTGAGATCCGCTCTGCATCCTCAAGCCCAGGCAGGATGATCACACTGTGGACCTTCCTCACCTTCCCATTTTTCTTATATATGGAACTGATCTCTCCGGTGATGACAAAGCGGGGAACCATATCTCCCCGCACACTGCCGTCTTTGATCCGGTACTCATCTCTCAGCACATACAGTCCGTCCTCCGCGGGCACGAGCTTTTCTGCCAGTTCCTCCCGCCATGCCGGGTGTGTGAAATCTCCTGTCCCCACGATATGGATGCCTTTTCTCCTCGCCCAGAGATCCAGATACTCCGGGGTACACTCTCTGCTGGTCGCCCGGGAGTACCGGGAATGGATGTGCAGATCCGCTATGTACATAGAATGCCACCTTCTCTTTCTTGCTTAAGTTTCGTTCTCTATATCGGCTGTTGAGCTACTCCTGCCCCTCTGATGTAGCTTCCTGTCTGAGCAGTTCCTCCGCGACCTGAAGGTCCGTCCAGTCAGGATGCGCTCCAAGCAGCCCCATTGTTCTCTCCACCTCTTCACACCCTGTCTCCAGCAAATCTGCGATATCAGCAGCCGACATGCTCTTTGAAACCTTTTTTCGGATAATACTCACCAGCCGGGCCTCGCCCTCTGCCCTGCCTTCCGCTTTTCCCCGCCTTAAACCTTCATCTCTTATCAGCCTGTCGCGTTCTTCCATCTTCATATAACTCACTCCAATCTCTTCACTCATTTTAATCTGGTGAATCTTTTTATGCAGATGTTTCAAACGCTCATCACAGTCTTCCGGCACATTCTCCTCGCTGCTCTTTTCCACATAATGCAAAAAATCGATCAGCGCCCTGTCCACTCCAGCTTCACTTTCCCCCTTCGTATTCAGGATGATCTTGCTGCATTCGTCTCCCATGACCAGATCCGGGAGCTCTTTGCACCGGTTGTCAAATGTATATCGGTACAGCCCATATCCATAAAGGTCGAACCCGCATAGAAATCCATCCGGATCCCCCGGTTCCCCGGAAGATTGCGGATCACCTTCTGTCCTTCTTTCCAGGCAATGTTACGGATCCTGATGCCCAGTGACAGTTCGATAATGATCCTGCATGTTTCCAGATCCCCGGTGGCAGCATCAAACAGGAAATCATCCATCAGGTTCAGCTTCTGCAGGGGAGCAAGGATACTCTCAGCATCATACATCTGCATATTCAGTTTTGTTTTTTCTTCCATAAGCTTTTCTCCTTTGATTATAGTATTTTTGCTTTTGATTTACAATAAATAAACAGCTCCTGCTCCTCACTCCTTTCCTTTGCAGTTCACGTCTCACATCTGTGAATAACCGGCTGAACCAGCCTTGAAATAAAATGAATTTGAAACTGATAGTTTGATCCCCATGACCGGGGATCAGGTGGACTTAATCATAGCATATCCGGGCAGAAAAAACTATGGGCAGTTTTACTCAAACCGCCCACAGCAATTTTGTACATTTTGCAGTTTTAATATTATGTAGGAAATAACCCGTCAGAACATTTTTTATCAGACGATTTCTTTCACCGAACTTATATTATCGATCCGAAGTATTTTTACTACTGTCTTCTTTTTCCGTCTGCATAAAAGCATGATCCACTCGTCATCCATATCAAGCAGCATTCCTTTTTCACTGTACATAATATCAATGTAAGGAAGGGGTTCTTTTACAGCAATCTCACAGTTTTTCCCTTTATATCCCGGCAGAAAAGGGCTCCATGAAAATTCTTGTTTTCCCTGCTCATTTCCTTTTTTCTTTTCCCAGATAATATAGATCAAAAGCACGATCAGCACAATTAACAAAAAAACGACCATCCTTACTCCCCCTCTTCAAATCCGATCCCCTGTATCTTCGACAGATCAACCACTCTCTGCACGGTTTCCTTCTGGAATATCGTCCCTTCTTTTCTACGGGTATATTCAATCTTCATCCATGCCTCATTCACATCAAGTATTCTTACTCGGATATTGCCGGAAGCATCCTCCGCTCCATCTAAAAGCAGTACATCCCAGTCCGAGCAGTCCAGAATACAAGTCCTCCCTGTCAGTTTTTTCAACACATGGATATCTTTTTCTTTCTGTTTTTCCACCCTGTTTCTCACTTCATTTCCAACCAGCTCATCCAGACTGATCTTATATATCCTGGCAAGCTCGCACGCTTTATCCAAGGCAGGCGCCCCTTGACCAGATTCCCAGTTCGAGATTGTCTGCCTGCTGACGGACAGCATATCAGCGATCTCCTGCTGACTGTACCCGTGCTTTTTCCTCACTTCCATTAGCTTATCTCCGAGCATTAATAATTCTCCTTCATGTCCACATTTTTTTGAAATCCTCTTTTATTCCGCCTGTATCGTACCAGATAACGTTGCCTGATACCAGTAAATCTGCTTGGAACATAGGTAAATTTCTTTGACATTCTCTTATTTTCTTCTCATATACCAGAAAAATTCAGAATTGGCAGGCAGGACGGAGCTGGTATGTATGTGGAGAGGGCTAAGGTGACTGTATATCCGGCTGCCAAAACTTAAAAATCAAAACTACGCATCGAATTTGGCAAGGTTTCCCCTGCCCAGCAGTTCTTCCGCGACCTGAAGGTCCGTCCAGTCAGGATGCGCTCCAAGAAGCTCTATTGTTCTCTCCACCTCTTCACGCCCTGTCTCCAGCCAGTCTGCAATATCAGCAGCCGACATGTTCTTTGAAACCTTTTTTCGGATAACACCGACCAGCCGGGCCTCGCCTTCTGCTCTTCCTTCTGCTCTTATCAATCTGTCGCGTTCTTCCATCTTCATATAACTCACTCCAATCTCTTCACTCATTTTAATCTGGTGAATCTTTTTATGCAGATGTTTCAAACGCTCATCACAGTCTTCCGGCACATTCTCCTCGCTGCTCTTTTCCACATAATGCAAAAAATCGATCAGCGCCCTGTCCACTCCAGCTTCACTTTCCCCCTTCGTATTCAGGATGATCTTGCTGCATTCGTCTCCCATGAC
>ERZ1090864.155-NODE-155-length-37531-cov-29.489033_pt1 | contig 37531 bp, 33 predicted proteins | sample MGYA00478479_ERZ1090864 | MGnify/ENA primary metagenome ERZ1090864 (study PRJEB33644, sample SAMEA5815743) | chicken gut metagenome | biome: Chicken; feature: Gastrointestinal Tract; material: Caecum | place: Ireland | collected 2019-01-01 | study: A study of the...
CGTACGCAAACTCGCTCTGACCGTCGCCCGCCGCCGAGTTGTTCTCGCCCGCGCACATGCTTTTGGGCAGCAAAAAAAGCAGGCGTCACGCCTGCTTTTTCAACATAAGATCGTGTTTTTTGCCCCATCGGCAGCCGTTTCGGATGCCCCCGACGAGATATACGGACTTGGCGGATATCGCTCCGCCTACTGCACATAATGTACGGTTTGACGGTTCCTGTACCGCCCAGCCGCGTTTTCGGGCGTTACTCCGCCGATTCCTCGGGCTGCTCGGTCTGGGCCGAGCGCTCCTTGATCTCGACGTTGTACTTCTTGGAATCCTTGGGCGTGGCGGCGCGCACGAGCGTGCGGAGCGCCTTGGCGATCTTGCCCTGCTTGCCGATGACCTTGCCCATGTCCGAATCGGACAGGACGACGGTCACGTTGATGGCGTCCTCCGTCTCCTCGACTTCATAGGAGACGTTCTCCTTGTCCTCGGCAAACTGGCCGACGATATACTTGATGAGTTCCAGCATGATGTTTCCTCCTTATGATTACGGTGTGTTTGGAAAAGAGGGAAAGATTGTGCGAATGCCGTCAGAACGGAACGACCTCGTTATGAGCGAACACCTTGCGGTATGCCTCGGAAGCGCGCATGACTTCATACGCGTCTTTCTCGACGAAGAACACCTTTCCGCGCACGCGTTCAAGCTCCTGCAAGGAGAGCTCCACGGACGGAAGAAAGACGGCGCAGGCCGCATAGAATGCCTGTGCGCGATCTTCGGACATCGAACCGGCGAGAAAACTCTGCAACGTCTCTCTGTCCTCCGTCCGATAGGCCTCAAACGTGAAACTGTCCCGCGAAGTGGGCGCATTCAGCCGTTTTGACTTCCCGAGGTAGAGAAGATGCACATACCTGGCGCGCGCAAAGATCGCGCGCTGTTCTCCGCTGTCCCGCGTATTCGCAGACCGATTCGCCTGCCGCTCCTTCTTTGCGGCAAAGAGCAGGCCCGCAACGCCCAGGACGAGGAGCACCAGCCCCACGATCCACAAGACGATCGTCGCAGTCCCCTCCGTTACGGAGGCCACTACGCTGCAGACCGCCCCGCCGACCGCAAGAGCCGTACTTGCCCATGTCAAAATCCGATCGTTCATGGCACCTTCTCCGTAGAAAACGCGTTCTCATGCCGCAGGCCGCATCGGCGGAAATGCTCTTTCGCGGACGGCGCACCGATGCGTCTGTCCGCACATCTCCCCGACGATCGCCGCCAAAACAAGAACGTGTTTCTTCCTGCATTCATCCGCAGCCGAAACGGCCGCGGGTCGATCCGCATACGGCGGCACACACAAGTGCAAAAAGCCGATTACTTCTTTTTCTTCGCCTTGGTCTTGGAAGGAGAGAGCTTCGCGGGCTTCTCCATGGCGCCCGAACGGATGAGAAGGCTTCTCACGGTCTCGGTGGGCTGAACTCCCTTTGCGAGCCATTCCTTTGCCTTTTCCACGTCGACGGTGAGCGTCACGGGCTCGGACTTGGGATCATAGAATCCGATTTTCTCGATGTACTCACCCGTTGCCGCCTTGCGCGCGTCCACGACGACGATACGGTACACGGGGGACTTCTTGTCGCCCATGCGCACCAATCTCATTTTGACCATAATAGTTGACCTCCGAAATTTGTTTTTCTTGTTTTATGTCTGCCGCACAGATCTGTGCGGAAAACTGCTTTGTCAGATTTTTCAGAAGGGAAGGCGCATCCTGCCCTTGCCGCTCTTCATCTGTTTCATCAACAGCTTGGTCTGATCGAACTGCTTCAGAAGCTGGTTGATCTCCTGGACGGTCGTCCCCGAGCCGAGCGCGATGCGCCGTTTGCGGGACGAGTTGATGATCTGCGGGTTGTCGCGTTCCTTGGGCGTCATGGAGAGGATGATGGCGCGCGTGCGCTCGATGCGCTTTTCGTCCAGATCCCCCTCTTTGATCTTGAGTTTGCTGCCGGGCAGCATGCTCATGAGCGCCGACGCGCCGCCCATCTTTTTGAGTGCTTCAAACTGATCGAGATAGTCGGTGAGCGTGAAGGAATTTTCGCGCATCTTGCGCTCCAGGTCCTTCGCCTGCTGCTCGGTGACCGCCTCCTGCGCCTTTTCGATGAGGGAAAGCACGTCCCCCATGCCCAGAATGCGCGACGCCATGCGGTCGGGATAGAAGGGCTCGAGATCGGTGAGTTTTTCGCCCACGCCGATGAACTTGATGGGCTTGCCCGTGACCGCCTTGATGGAGAGGCAGGCACCGCCGCGGGTGTCGCCGTCCAGCTTGGTGAGAATGACGCCCGTCACGCCCAGCCGGGCATTGAACGTCTCGGCAACCGTGACGGCGTCCTGACCCGTCATGGCGTCCACCGTGAGCAAAATCTCGGTGACGCTGACCGCTTTTTCGATCTCTTCCAGCTCTTTCATGAGCGCGTCGTCGATGTGAAGACGGCCTGCCGTATCGATGATGACGGTGTCGTATCCCATGCGCAGCGCGTATTCGACGGCCTGTCTGGACGTCTTTGCGGGCGTCTGCGTCCCCTTTTCAAAGACTTCGGTGTCCGCCCGCTGCCCCACGACTTTCAGCTGTTCGATGGCGGCGGGACGGTAGATGTCGCACGCGACCAGAAGGGGTTTTTTGCCCTGCTTTTTGAGGAGCAGAGCGAGCTTTCCGCACAGCGTCGTCTTGCCGGCACCCTGCAGACCGCACATCATGATGACGGTGGGCGGCTTGGGAACGACTTCCAGCTTGGCATTGCCCGGCCCCATCAGGGCGATGAGCTCGTCATTGACGATTTTGATGACCTGCTGGGCGGGATTGAGCGATTGCAGCACTTCCTGCCCCACCGCCTTCTCGGAGACGTCGGCAATGAACTGCTTGGCGACCTTGATGTTGACGTCCGCTTCCAGAAGGGCGATGCGCACTTCGCGCATGGCCGTGCGGATCTCCAGCTCGGTGAGCTTTCCGCGCTTGGTGAGTTTGCTGAAGATGTGATTGAGCCGCTCGGAGAGCGATGCGAATAACGCCATGATTCCCTCCTATGAGAGTTTCCCGCGGTTCTTCTCGAAGAGCGCCGAGGCCTCTTGGGAATAGTCGCGGTCGATCAGCGCCTGAACGTGCGCGCTCTGTTCTGCCGAAAGGTTCGCCTGCGCCCACGTTGCGATCTCCGTCATCATGAGAGACTGCGCCAACGACGTCTCCGTCAGAAGCCGTGAAAAATGCAGCTTTTCCTCGTACTCCTCGAGCTGACGGCGCACCTTGGCAAGCGTATCGGAGACGCTCTGCCGCGAACACCCCTTTTGCTCGGCGATCTCCGCAAGAGACAGATCGCAGTTGAAGTACAGATCGGTCACTTCGCGCTGATGGTCGGTGAGAAGCGGATTGTAGATGTCCCACAGCCGCAGAAAATGCAGATCCATTTCTCCCCTCCTCTTCCACCATTATAGTGGATAACAATGCGCCTGTCAAGCATTTTCGCTTGACAGGCGCAATTTCTTTTCTCGTTTTAAGTTCCTTTTTTTCTGTCCCCCGCTCCGACATTTCACGCTTGCGCCGCGGCCGCGGAAAAAAGCGGAGGCGCGGGCGATCAAAGGAAGCCTTCGACAAACTGCTCGGCGTCGAAGCGCTCGAGGTCGTCGATCTTCTCGCCGACGCCGACAAAGACGACGGGGATTTTGAGTTCTCCGCACAGGGAGAACACAAACCCGCCCTTTGCGGTGCCGTCCAGCTTGGTGAGCACGATGCCGTCCAGCTCCACCGCCTCGTCGAAGATCTTGGCCTGACTCATGGCGTTCTGGCCCGTGGTGGCGTCGAGGACGAGATATTTGAGGAACTGCGCCTCGGGGTACTCGCGCGTGACGACGCGGTCCATCTTCTGCAGTTCCTTCATGAGGTTTTCCTTGACGTGAAGGCGGCCCGCCGTATCGATGAGCACGACGTCCGTCCCACGCGCCTTGGCGGAGGAGACGGCGTCGAAGATGACGGCGGCGGGGTCGCTGCCGTCCTCGTGCTTGACGATACGCACCTTGGCGCGGTTCGCCCAGATCTCAAGCTGATCGATCGCCGCGGCGCGGAAGGTATCCGCCGCCGCGATGGTCACGCTTTTGCCCTGACGTACGAACCAATTTGCGACCTTTCCGATGGTGGTCGTCTTGCCGACGCCGTTGACGCCGACAAACATGATGACGCAGGGATATTGAAGTTCGGGGACAGGCGCCTCGTTCAGCGTGTCCTCGAGGATGTCCTTCAAGAGGTCGGTGACGAACTCCTCATCCTTGAGCTTTTGCCCGATCGCCTCCTCGCGGACCTGTTCGATGACGTCCTCGGCCGTGCGCACGGAGACGTCGGCGGAAATGAGGATCTCCTCCAGCTCGTCATAGAACGCCTCGCCGATCTTGTCCTTCAGAAAGAGCTGGCGCATTTTGAGCGCGACGGAATCCTTGGTCTTTTTCAGGGCGTCGCGGATCTTACCGAATAATCCCAATGCTGTACTCCTTTTCCCGCAGGCGGGGAGAATGTATGCAGACTGCCGCAGGCGTTACGCCACGACGGTGTCGCCGCCCAGTTTTTCCTCCACTTCGGAGAGCTTGACGGAGACGACTTTGGAGACGCCTTTTTCCTCCATCGTCACGCCGAAGAGGATATCCGCCTGGTTCATGGTGGGCTTGCGGTGCGTGATGACGATGAACTGCGTGTCCTTGGAGAATTTTTTGAGATAGCGCGCAAAGCGGTCGACGTTCGCCTCGTCGAGCGCCGCCTCGATCTCGTCCAGAATACAAAAAGGCATGGGCCGCGACTTCAGAATGGCGAACAGAATGGCGATGGCGGTGAAGGCGCGCTCGCCGCCCGAGAGCAGAGAGATCTTGGAGAGCTTCTTTCCGGGGGGCGAGACGACGATCTCGATGCCCGCATTGAGCGGATCGTCGCAGTCGGTGTAGTCGAGCTGCATCTCCGCCTTGCCGCCGCCGAAGAGTTCGCGGAAGATCTGCGAGAAGTTCGCGTTGATCTCGTTGAACCCGTCGTCGAACTTCTTCTGCATCTCCCCTTTGAGCTGTTCGAGAACGCCCGTGAGGTCGGAAATGCCCTTGTCGAGGTCTTCTTTCTGCGTCTGCATCTCGGTATAGCGCGCGAGCAGGTTGTCGTAGTCCTCCTCCGCGTTCTGGTTGATGGCGCCCAGCGCGCCGATCTGCCGCTTGAGCGAGTTGATGCGCGTGGACGCCTGCGCGATGTCGAAATTCTCGTCCCGCAGTTCCTGCGCGCTCTCATAGGTCAGGCCGTACGCCTCGTCGATGCGCTGTTTCATGTTCTCGAGGCTCGCCTCTGCGCGGGAGATCTCCAGTTCGCACGCGTGCTTTTCCTCCGAGAGCGTCATCTGCTGCGTCAGAAGCCCGCGCTTTTCCTCGGCGAGCTTCGCCTGCTGCCCGGAAATGCCGCGCTTTTGCTCCTCCACGCCCGCAAGCCGCTCGCGCAGCTTGTTGACGGTCGCCTGTTCCTCTTCGGTGAGCGCGGCGCGCTCTTCCTCGTGCTTGAGCTGTTCGATGCGCTTTTGCGTCTCGGCAATGGCCGCGCGCGTCTCGTCCACCTTGCGAAGCAGGGAATCCCGCTCCTCGCGCAGACGCTGCATGGTCTCGGCATCCGACTCGCGGGCAGAGGCAAGCGATGCGCCCTCGATGCGCAGGGCGCCCAGCTTTTCCTGCAGGGCGTCGCGCTCTTTGCGGAGCTTCTCCCCCTCCGCCTGGCGCGCGGAGGCGTCTGCCGCCGCTTCGGAGCGGATCTTTTTGAGGAGTTCCTCGTTCTCCTCGGCGGAGAGCGCCTCGCTCTTCAGGTCGTCCGCCGTACGGCTGAGCTTTTCGAGCAGTGCCTCGTATTCGGAGATGTCGCGCCCCGCGTCCGCGAGCAGGCCTTCAAGCGTGGCCGCGCGCTGGGAAAGCGCCGCGAAGTTCGCCGCCTCCTCCTGCACCTTCTGGCGGAATGCCTCGTAGGCGGAACGCTCCGCCGCGAGCTGCGCGTTTGCCTCTTCGAGCTGTGCGCGGTATTTTTCCAGCGCGGCCTTCTTCGCCGCGATGCCCTCCTCGCACTCCTTGATGCGGCGTTCGCCCGCGAGCAGGTTTCCGCTCTCGCGGCGGCGGGAGCCGCCCGTCATGGCGCCCGACGAGGCGATGGTGTCGCCGTCCAGCGTGACGAGTTTGAAGGAACGCGGGTATTTGCGCGCGATGCGCGTCGCGTTGCCGATGGTGTCGCAGATGAGGGTGTTGTCGAGCAGGTAGCGCACGATGTTGGCATAGTACGGATCGTACTGCACCAGTTCGTCCGCAAGCCCCATGGCGCCCTCTTCCCGCAGCGCCGCCTGAACCTCGCGCGAGTTGCCGCGCGGGCGCATGGCGTCCACGGGCAGGAAGGTGACGATGCCGCCGTTCGTGCGCTTGAGGTATTCGATGAGCCAGCGCGCGTCCTCCTGCGTGGCGGTGACGAGGTTCTGCATCGCCCCGCCGACGGCCGTCTCGATGGCGACTTCGTACTGCTTGTCCGTATGCACGATGTCGGCGATGGCGCCGCGGATGCGCCTGCCGATCTCGGGGTCCTTCTGCGCGCTGAGCTGCAGCTTGCGCACCGAGTCACGGTAGCCGTCAAAGCGGTTTTTCAGGTTGACGTACATCTCCAGATTGTTCTGGAGGTTGAGCACGGAGGTATTGCAGTCGGCGATGTCCTGCGCGAGCTTCTTGCCCGCGCCTTCGAGCGCGGCGATCTTGCCGCGGAGCGCCGTCTCGCGCTCCGGTTTTTCGTCGAGAAATTTTTCGCACGTCGCGCGTTCGGAACGGCACGCCGCAAGCTGACGGGAATACTCCTCCTGTCGCGCGCGCGCCTTCCCGAGCGCCGTGTTCACTTCGCCGATGCGCTCGCCCACGGCGTCCTGCCGCGCGGAAAGACTTCCCGCATTGGCGCGGACGTCGGCGAGATTTTCCACCGACGAGAGCTCGCTTGCGCGTTTTTCGTCGGAGAGCCGTTCAAAGGCCGTAACGCGCGCCGTCAGCTCGGCAAGCTGCTTTTCGAGCGACGCACACCCCCGCTCGATCTCGCCCGCACGCGCGGCGTTTTCGCCCGCGCGTTTCTTGCCCGCCGCCTCCAGGCGGTCGATCTCGGCAGAGCGCCGCAGCGAATATTCCACGTCGTCCGAGGCCGTGCGGAGCTGGCGGTTGTACGACTGAATGCGCTCGCTCAGCACCTTCGCCTCGCCCGTCTTGTGCTCCATGCTGACCTCGAAGAGGCGGAGCTTTTCGTTGAGCGACCGCAGATCGTCGTCCGCCTTCGCGATCGCCTCGCGGGCGGCCGTCTCCTCCCCGTCAAGGGCATTGAGACGCTCCTCCACGGAGGTAAGACGATCGTTCGCCTTTTCGATCTTCTCCCGCTGTCTGCCCGTCTCATAGGCGAAATTGTCATAGCGCGCGAGATAGGCATTGACCTCTTCATGTTTGAGCTGTTCGGAATAGGCGCGGAATTTCTTGGCGGTCTCCGCCTGCTTTTCAAGCGGCCGAAGCTGATTTTCCGCCTCGTCCATGCGCTGGACGAATACCGTCAGGTTGTCCTTGGCGTTCTCCAGCTTGCGCTCGATCTCGCCCTTCTGCGCCTTGAACTTCATGACGCCCGTCGCCTCTTCAAAGATGGCGCGGCGGTCTTCGGGCTTGGCGTTCATGATCTGCTCCACCTTGCCCTGTCCGATGATGGAGTACCCCTCTTTGCCGATGCCAACGCCGTGCAGCAGCGCCACGATGTCTTTGAGACGGCAGGACTGCCCGTTGAGCAGGTATTCGCTCTCGCCCGAACGGTACAGACGGCGGGTCATGGCGACTTCGTCATAGGCGATGTCGAACATGCGGTTCGCGTTGTCAAAGACGAGCGTCACCTCGCAAAAGGAGAGCTGACGGCGCGTCTGCGTCCCGCCGAAGATGACGTCCTGCATGGACGAACCGCGCAGCGTCTTGGCCGACTGCTCGCCGAGCACCCAGCGCACCGCATCGGCAACGTTGCTCTTGCCGCAGCCGTTGGGCCCGACGATACACGTCACGCCGTCCTCGAATTTGATGGTCGTCTTGTCCGCAAAGGACTTGAACCCGACAAGTTGTATCTCTTTGAAATTCATTGCTCTGTCAGTTTCCCGAATAGAAGTTTGGCAGCCGCCTGTTCGGCGAGCTTCTTGGTCGTCCCGCGGCCCTGCGCGCACTGTCCCATCGCGCACACCTCGCTGACGAAGCCGGTCTCATCCTCCCGCGTGTCGTACACGGGCATCTTCTGAATGCGGAGCTGCACAAACTCCTGCAAGGCACTCTTGTAATTTTCCCTGTCCCGCGCCACCAGCGTGCGCGCGAGAAACTCCGCCGCCGCCCGATAGCCGCCGTCCAGATAGATGGCGCCCACCGCCGCCTCATAGAGATTGGACGACGTCTTGCCGCGCAGATTTTCCTCGTTTCCCGCATAGCGCAGATAGCGCATGAGTCCCAGCCGCGCTTCGGATGCGGCAAGCGCTTCCCGCGCGACGAAGTCCTTCCTGCGCTCCGTAAGCGCGCCCTCGGCCGCGTCGCTCGAACGGAAGAGCATCTCCGTCACATACAGTTCCAGCACGGCGTCGCCGAGAAATTCCAGCCGTTCGTTGTTTCGCGCGCCCGTCACCGAGGCGTGCGTAAAACAGGCCGTCAGCAGCGCCCTGTCGCGGAACGTGTAGCCGAGCGCCGCCTCCTCCGGCGTACGCTCAGGCATTCTCCGCTCCCGTCCCGGAAGCGGGCTCGGCCGCACCGAGCATCTCTTCCATCATGCCGATGAGCCCGCCGCGGCAGGCGTCGAGCGCCTGATAGACGGAGGGCTTGATGCTCTTCGCCTTGGAAGAGCCGTGCGATTTGACGACCACCTTCTTCAGTCCCAGAAAGACAGACCCGCCGAATCGGGAATAGTCGAGCGCCCGCGTCAGGCCCTTGATGGGCTTTTTCGCAAAGAGGTAGCTGATCTTGGAGCCGAGCGACGACGTGAACTCCTTTCTGAGCATCTCGCCCACCGTCTTTCCGCACCCCTCGATCGCCTTTAACGCGATGTTTCCGGAGAACCCGTCCGAAACGGCGACGTCCACGTCCCCGTACATGATGTCGCGGCCCTCGATGTTGCCCACGAAGTGAATGCCGGGCGTGTTCTTGAGCAGCTGATGCGCCTCCTGATGAAGCGGGTCGCCCTTGTGCTCCTCCGTGCCGTTGGTGAGAAGCCCGACACGGGGATCTTGGATGCCGAACGCCGCGCGCGCATACGCCGACGCCATCACGCCGAACTGCGCAAGATAGGCAGGCTTGCACTCCGCATTGGCGCCGCAGTCGCAAAGAAGGGTCTGCGAGCCGCGCACGTTGGGGATCCCGGGGCAGAGCGCGGGGCGCAGAACGCCCTTGATGCGCCCGATGAACATGACCCCGCCCGTCAGGACGGCGCCCGTCGAACCAGCCGAGACAAACCCGCCCGCGGAGATATCGTTTTTCAGGATATTGAGCCCGACGACGAGCGAACTGTCGCGCTTGGAGCGCACGGCAGACGTGGGAACGTCGTCGTTGGTGATGACCTGTGCGCAGTGGACGATCTCCACGCGGGCAGCGTCGTAGGTGTATTTATCGAGCTCGTGTTTGATGAGCGATTCGTCTCCCGTAAGAATGACCTTGAAATCACCGCGGTCGGCGAGCGCCTCGACGGCGCCCTTGACGATCTCGGCGGGAGCGTTGTCCCCGCCCATGGCGTCCACGATAATTTTGAGCATATTTTCCCCTCCGAAAAGAAAAAGACACTTTTCGGTTATTATAACATTTTTCCCCGCAAATGACAAGGGGATAAGGCGTCTTTTGTAAAAAAAGCAAAAACCGCGCGCCCCTGCCCGCAGGCAGGGGCGCGCGGTTTTTTCATGCTCACGAAACACAATTTATGCCCTTCCCTTTCCGTCGCACGAGGCGCCTCAGGCGGGCGGACGGCCGCGCACGGAAAGGACGTGTCCGAAAAAACAGATCGGTTACTCCCGTTCCACCGTCACGACGGGGTCGTAGTCGCCGAGAACGCACACGGCACGCTCGACGATCTTTTGCACCGCGTCGTTGCTCATGGGGCAGACGAACGGAATACCCACTTCAAAGACGGCCTTCTTGGTCGACCCGCGCACCAGGCGGAAGTCGTGGATATTGATGCCCTCCACGGTCCCCTCGACGGCGGCGCGCAGACGGCTTTCGAGCTCCTTTGCCTCCTCGTCTCCGAGGACGACGGGATCGAGGTGCAGCGTCATCGTGACGCCCGTCTCGGCGAACACCTTTTTCTCCAGCGCGTCGAGCACGGCATGGGAGGAAAGGGCGGGAAGGCGCGCGTCCATTTCGGCATGCGCGGTGGCGAATGTCACGCCTTTGCCGTACCCGTACACGCGAAGATCGTGAACACCGAGAATGCCCTCTCCCGCAAGGAGAATGGCGCGCAGCTTCTCCACGAGCGCCGCGTCGGGCGCCTGTCCGAGCAGTTTGGAGCCCGCTTCCAGCAGCAGTTTTACCCCCTGCCAGCCGATGAAGATCGCGACGAGGATTCCCGCCCAGCCATCGGCGGAGAAATTCGCGAACTGCGTCACAAGGGCGCCCGCGAGGACGGCGAACGTTGCGATGCAGTCGCACGCGGAGTCGGTCGCCGCCGCCCGCAGAGGATCGCAGTCCGTCTTTTTCGCGACGATGCGGTAGCCGACGAACATCCCCGCCTTGACGATCACGGACACGCCGAGCAGGATATATACCCACCAGACGGCGACATCCTGCGCGCCGGAGAGCAGTTTTTCAAAGGATTCGCGCGCCAGTTCCACGGCAAGGACGAGGACGAGAAAGGCGATGCACATGGACGCGATATATTCGGCGCGGCGATGTCCGTAGGGGTGTTCCTTGTCGGCGGGTTTGCGCGCCACGCGGAACGAGACGAGCGCAACGGCGCCCGAGCCGCAGTCGCTCAGGTTATTGACGCCGTCCGCCATCACGGACAGCAGTCCCGTCAGTGCGCCCGCGGCGATCTTGGCCGCCGCAAGCAGGAAATTACAGATCATGCCGATGACGCTTGCCAGCGTCTCGGCAGAAAACGATTTTTTCATACTTTCATTATATCGGCAACCGCCCGCGCTGTCAATCACAGCTATGCGGAGAAAATGCGTATATTTTTCGCAAAATCGGACAATCATCTCCCTGCGGCGCACGGGAAGACGCTCCGTTACATATACTGATAGCGGAACCCCCTGCACCGAAGAGGAAATTATGGTCATCAAACGCGGAGAACTCTATTATGCCGATCTCTCCCCCGTCGTCGGGAGCGAACAGGGCGGCGTGCGCCCCGTTCTCATCGTCCAGAACGACACGGGAAACAAATATTCCCCCACCATCATCGCGGCGGCCGTGACGAGCAGAATCGGAAAAGCCCGCCTTCCCACGCACATCGAACTCCCCCACGCCTTCGGGCTCGCCAAGGATTCCGTCATCCTGCTCGAACAGATCCGCACGCTGGACAAACGGCGGCTGCTCTCGCGCATCGGCGCGCTTCCGCCCGCCACCATGTCCCGCGTCGACCGCGCCATCCTCATCAGTCTCGGCTTTGAAAATACGCGCATCCTGCGTTCGGACGATCCGAAAGCCCATCGCGAATGACACTCCTTCTCCATAAAACGCAGTCCCGCCGCAATATTTGCGGCGGGACTGCGTATGTTCGTTTCATTTACGGTCTTTCATGGGAAGGTAGGTGCGGCGCTTGGCGACGCTCTCATAGGCGGGGCGAATGATCTTGCCCGCATTGACGAGCTCCTCCATGCGATGGGCGCTCCAGCCCGCCATGCGCGCGACGGCGAAGATGGGCGTATAGAGCTCGACGGGGATATTCAGCATCCGATAGGCGAACCCGCTGTAAAAATCGACGTTCGCCGAGACGCCCTTGTAGATCTTGCGCTTGCGGGCGATGATATCGGGCGCGAGCTGTTCGACGCAGCGATAGAGTTCGTACTCCTCGTGCAGGCCCTTTTCATAGGAGAGCTTTTCCACAAATTCCTTAAAGATCTTAGCGCGCGGATCGGAAATGCTGTACACGGCGTGTCCGATGCCGTAGATGAGTCCCGCGCCGTCGAACGCCTTTCCTTCCACGAGCGCGGTCAGGTACTCGGCGACCTGTTTTTCGTCGCGGGTGTCGATGTTCTTTTTCATGTCGTCGAACATCTGCATGACGCGGATGTTTGCGCCGCCGTGGCGGGGGCCTTTGAGCGAGGCGAGCGCCGCGGCGATCGCCGAATAGGTATCCGTTCCCGACGAGGTGACGACGTGCGTCGTGAAGGAGGAATTGTTGCCGCCGCCGTGTTCGGCATGGAGCACGAGCGCCATGTCGAGGACGCGCGCTTCGAGTTCGGAATATTTGCAGTCCTGGCGCAGCATATAGAGGATATTTTCCGCCATGGAGAGCGCGGGCTGCGGGCGGTGAATGACGAGCGAGTCGTTGTTGTTGTAAAAACTCGCCGCCGCGTAGGAGTAGACCGCGAAGATGGGGACCTCGGCGATGAGCTGCAGGCACTGGCGCATGACGTTTTCGGGCGACGTGTTGTTGGCGTCCGCGTCATACGGGAAGAGCGCGAGCACGCACCGCATGAGAGTGTTCATCATGTCCGACGAGGGCGACTTCATGATGATGTCGCGCACGAAGTTCTTGGGCAGCGTGTAAAATTCGCCGAGCAGCGCGCAGAAAGACGCCAGCTCGCGCGCATTGGGCAGTTTGCCCGTCAGCAAAAGATAGGTCGTCTCTTCAAAGCCGAAGCGCTTGTCTTTGAGCGCCCCGCGCACGAGTTCATTGACGTCGTACCCGCGATAATAGAGCTCGCCTTCGATGGGAACGCGTTTGCCGTCCTCCTCTTTCATGGAGCGGATCTCGGAAATTTCCGTCAGCCCCGCAAGAACGCCGCGTCCGTCCAGATCCCGGAGCCCCTTCTTGACGTCGTATTGCGCATAGTACTTCGGATCGATGCGGCACGCATCCGCACACTGGCGCGTGAGATCGCCGATCTTCATCCATTCATCCTTGGTGAGAAAGCCGTCTTCCCGTTCATTGACAGCCATATTTTTGCCTCCTTTGCCGCGTGAAGCGATCCCGCGACTGTTTCCACCTTACCATATTTTGTCACGTTTGTCAAATCGCCTGCAGGAAGAGCGGCGCGTTCCGCCGTTTTTTCACGCACTTTTCCCCTTCCCGTCCCGTTTTACGCCGAACACGCGCCGCGCTTTTTATTTCCCCGTCCCATTCTGCGCCGAACGCAAAACATACTTTTCGCCATAAATATACGAAAGCGCGCCCCTGCACTTCCATGCAGGGGCGCGCCGTTCATACACCGTTCAGGCAACCGGACCGGTATAGTTGTCCACATTCACCTGTTTGATTCCGTTCTCGCCCGCATCTTCTGCCAACAGATAGGCATTCCCGGACAAGGTGAGCGTGCTGCCCTCTTTCATGTCGCCGCGGATCGCCGCATCGGATTTTTCTTTTGCGGTCGTCTGCCGGTTGCAGCCCCAGCTTTCAAAGGTGCAGTTTTCCACCGTCACGGGGCAAGCGATGGAATACAACTGCAGAGCATTCCCGCGGATTCCCGTAAACGTGCATCCGCTGATCTGCGCCGAGATAAGTCCGTTTGTATTCCCGGAAACCGCTCCGAGCGACAAACCGTAGCCGCGGGACTTCCATCTTCCGCGATTATTCAGACCAAGCAAATCGTCCAGATTGGAATACCCGTTGCGATCAAGCGTCTTGTCGTTTTCGCCGACAAACTTGCAGTTTTTCACGATAACCGTAACCGGCTGTCCCATTGTTTCGATATCCAGGCAAAGTCCGTCTCCCGAATTATCGATTCTCTGGTATCCCGTTCTGAGAAGTTCCTGATTGCAGGCGTACACGGTGCAATCTTCGATCGTGATCGTGATCGGCTCCGCGACTTCATTCACCGAAACGGTAATCCCTTGCAAGAAATTTACGCCGCGGATGGTAAGATCATCCTGAACCCAGAGATCCTGCCAGGTCGTGACGCTTGCAGATCCGTGCCCGTCCACAACGACAGGCTCCGCCGTAGCCGCGCCATAGCCGAACGACACCTCAGCCCCGCTTTCGGTCGTCGCGATCTCCGACGTTTTATCCGTCGTCACGAAATCATATGTAGCGGCATTGGCCTGAACCGCTTCCACGACCACATACAGATTCGCCGTCTGCCCTGCAGCGTCATTGCTGCCCCAGGGCAAGACGATTTCAATGTCCATCGCTCCGTCGCCAAGCGCCGCGCCCGCTTCAACCTGCGTCCAGCCGACCAGCGACGTCGTTCCCGCTCCTGCCGCGCATTCCGTTCCGTCAACCGTCACTTTCAGCGCCTTCGTCAGAGCGTTGTCCTCTTTCGATTGTAAATAGACACGGTACTGCATATTCACCGTGCTCTCGTTCGCAAGCGACAGAGTATACGATGCTCCGTCCCCCTGCGACATGTTGTTCATCACGATCTTAGCTCCGTCCGTGCTGAACACACCGCCCTGCGCAACGACATACGATCCGTCTGCTTGCGCCGTACCGTTCTCGCGCTCCGACGCATTCTCTCCCTGCGACCACGCACTCGTAATCGCAAGATCGCCGGTGACCTTGATGTCGCCCGTACTTACTTCAATGCTGTAACTTTCTTGCTGCGAAAACAGCGCATAGGTACCCCCCCCCAGCAGTGCTGCGCTCACCACGACCGCCAGCGCCGAAAGCAAGAGGGAATTACGTCTTGTCGTACTCTGTTTCATCTGCTCTCTCCTTATTTTTTTCTTGCAGTAAAGTATAATACTTTTCATAAAATTTGTCAAATCTGTCGATAAAATTAACGGCTGATTTTGTTGCAAGGGGACGTTTTCGTCCCCAAAAAAAGTTTCCGTCCTTTTTTTACAAGTCGGCCCGGCAGCAAAAAAGCCTCCCCGAAGGGAGGCCTTTGCAATCGACCGTTTATGCCGTTTTATGCCATTTTTTCGAGCAGTTTGAAATCGATGCCCTTTTCGCCGATCTTGATGATCTTGACCTTGACCACATCGCCGACGGACAGGACGTCCTCCACCTTTTCGATGCGGTGATCGGCCATCTTGGAGATATGGATCATGCCGTCCTTTCCGGGAGCGAACTCGACGAACGCGCCCATCGTGGAGAGGATTCTGACGACGCGGCCGATGAACATATCGCCCACCTCCGGCTCGCGCACGATGCTCTCGACGATCGCCTTGGCGCGAAGGGCTGCCTCGGAATCGCCGAAGGAGGCGATGCAGACGGTGCCGTCGTCCTCGATGTCGATCTTGGTGCCCGTCTCGGCAATGATGGAGTTGATGACCTTGCCCTGCTTGCCCACGACGTCGCCGATCTTCTCGGGATCGATCTTGAAGGAGATGATGCGGGGTGCATACTTGGAGAGCTCGGGCGAGACTTCGGGCACGCATTCAAGCATCTTGGAGAGAATGAACGTTCTGCCTTCGTTTGCCTGCTCGATCGCGGTGTGCATGATCTCTTCGGAGATGCCCTTGATCTTGATGTCCATCTGAATGGCCGTGATGCCCTTCCGGGTTCCCGCCACCTTGAAATCCATGTCGCCGAGGAAGTCCTCAAGACCCTGGATGTCCGTCATGACGCGGAATTCGCCCGTCTGCTGGTTTTTGATAAGGCCCATGGCAACGCCCGCGACGGGCGCCTTGATGGGAACGCCCGCATCCATCAGCGCCATCGTGGAGCCGCAGACGGAAGCCATCGAGGACGAGCCGTTGGAGGACATGATGTCGTTGACGACACGGATGGCGTACGGGAATTCTTCCTCGGAGGGAAGAACGGGGATGAGCGCACGCTCTGCAAGAGCGCCGTGGCCGATCTCGCGGCGGCCCGCACCGCGCAGCGCCTTCGCCTCGCCCGTGCAGTAGCCGGGGAAGTTATACTGGTGCATATAGCGCTTGCTGGTCTCGTCGTCCAGGCCTTCGAGCTTCTGTGCATCGCCGAGCATGCCCAGCGTGCAGGTTGCAAGCGTCTGCGTCTGGCCGCGGGTGAACACGGCGCTGCCGTGGACGCGGGGCAGGACATGGCGCTCGCACCAGATGGGACGCACGTCTTTGAGCCCTCTGCCGTCGGGACGAATGCCCTTGTCGAAGATCTTGGCGCGCACCTTCTCCTTGGTGAGATAGTAGATGGAATCCTTCAGCTCGCGGACGTTGTCGGGATAGATCTCGGCGAAGTGCTCGAGAATCTCCTTTTCCGCCTGATCCTGACGCGCCTCGCGCTCCTGACGGTCAAAGGTATCGAGCGCCCAGTCGATCTTCTCGGAAGCATAGGCACGCACGGCGGCATCGAGCTCTTCGGGAATGTGATAGAGTTCGATCTGCTGCTTGGGCTTGCCCGCGGCGGGAACGATGACCTCTTCGATAAACTTGCAGATCTTGGAGATCTCCTGCTGACCGAACATGATCGCACCGACCATCTCGTCGTTGGAGACCTCGTCCGCGCCCGCCTCGATCATGAGGATGGCGTCCTTCATGCCGGCGAGGTTGAGGTGAATGGTGCTCTTTTCACGCTGTGCGGCATCGGGGTTGATGACATACTCGCCGTCCACAAGGCCGACGACAACCGAACCCGTGGGGCCGCCCCAGGGAATGTCGGAAATGGAGAGCGCAACGGAAGAACCGATCATGGCAAGCGGCTCGGGAGCGACGTCGGGCTCGACGGAAAGCGCCGTCGCGACGACGACCACATCGTTGAAGAGTCCCTTGGGGAACAGAGGACGAAGAGGTCTGTCGATGAGGCGCGCGGTGAGAATGGCCTTGTCGGACGCCCTGCCCTCTCTGCGCTTGAAGCTGCCGGGGATCTTGCCGACGGCGTACATCTTCTCTTCATAGTCGACCTGCAGGGGGAAGAAATCAATTCCCTCACGCGGGGTCTTGGACATGCAAACCGTCACCATGACGGCGGTCTCTCCGCAGCGGACGACGCACGAACCGTTCGCCTGCTCGGTGTACTTGCCCGTTTCGATGATGACCTCGCGGCCGCCGACGGGCATTCTGAATTCCTGGTAGTTCATTTTTTTATCTCCTTATCTTTAACGCCTTTCGTTCTTTGCCACTGCACCCCGACGGCACAGAAGCGATGCGAAACCACGCGCGCACGCGCGCAGTCCCAAAAAAAGAGCGGCAAAAAGCCGCTCCTTTTTCAAAGCCTCACTTTCTGAGATCCAGCGCCGCGATGACCGCTCTGTAGCGCTCGATATCCTTCGCCTTGAGGTAGTCAAGAAGTCCTCTGCGGCGGCCGACCATCTTGAGAAGTCCTCTTCTCGAATGGTTGTCCTGCTGGTGCTCCTTGAGGTGCTCGTTGAGGTGGTTGATGCGCTCGGTGAGAAGCGCGATCTGGACTTCGGGCGAACCGGTGTCTCCCTCATGAGCGGCGAACTTTGCGATGATCTCCTGCTTATCCATTTGCGTTTATCCTCCTATGGAATCTTTTGCCGCGCACGCCAGGGGGAAGGTGGAGAGCCATCCTCGTCGCGTACGTCGGAATCCATATTAACACTTTTTTCCGCACTTGTCAAAGGAAATTGCGCCGCTTTGCACAAATCCCCCCGATTTTTTCCGAAACCCCTCTCCCGCGCGTCCCGACAGCCCCCGCGCACCTCTCCTCTTCCGAAACTCCGCCATTCTCTTCGGCCCAACCCCGACGCTTTTCCCCTGCCGAAAATCCGCCGCACCCGTCCGAAATTGCCGCACGCGGCGCAGCGATGCGGTGTCGGGGATCCGTCTTGTTGGGTAAGAGGGAGGAAAAGAATTAAAATGTGCGCCGGCGGACAGATGTCCGCCGGCGCATAACGTTCCGATCTTTGTTTTGTGGGCGCGCGCATGGCGCAGAGGGCATATGTCGTCAGCGGAGGATGACGGCGCCGCTCACCGCGCAGATCTCCTCGCCGTCCTTGAGAACGAGGACGTCCCCGTGCGTGAAGTTGCGCACATACCCGCCGACGCGCACTTTGAAGGCATGGGAAGCGTCGCTCGAGGCGAGCACGGTATAGGTGCCGGGCAGGAGCTCGCCGTCCTTTTCGGCGCGGTACGTCTTGCCCGCCGCCAGGACGAAATCCCCTTCGGCGTGCGAGACGTTCGCCTGTCCGTCGCGCGCGATCTTGGGATCGGCAGAGTAGCGTTCGCCGTCCTTGACGACGACCTCCTCCGCATACGTCTTCTGTGCTTTTTCACGTTTTCGCAGGGAACGGTACTTCCATACCGTGACCACAAGCGCCGCAACCGCGATCACGAGCGCGATCCCGAGAACGAGAAGGACAATTTGTTCCGTCGTCATAGGTTCCCTCCGAGCAAGTACTCTTTTCGGCATTACTATACCACGATCGCCCCCGCCTGTCAAGTACGGCCGAAAAACTTTCGGTTGACAAACCGCCGAAAACAGGGTATAATCCAAGCAGAATACCTTCTTCGGAGGATCGGATGCAAGCCATTCAACGCGCTCTGCGCAAGAGCCTTATTCTCAGCCTTGTTCTCACGCTCTGTCTCCCGCTCGGCGGCGTCCTGCTCGGCGTCGGCCTCGGCATCGGTCAGCCCGCCGTCTGGGGAATCGGAATCGCCTTCCTCGGCATCGGGTTCTACGGCACCCCCGTCGGCTGGGCCATCGCGTATGCCCCCAAAAAGACGCTCGCCCGCATCGTGAGCGCCGTCACCGAAGAGCACCTCTATACGGTCGGGGAGATCGCCGCACAGCTCTCCCTCTCCGAAAAAGACGTGCGCACGCACCTGGATACCTGCTTTCAGAAACAATACCTGCCGGGATTCGTCCGCCAGGGCGACACCCTGCTCCTCAACGAAAATCAGGCGCTCGGGAAACAACTGCTGACCGCCGATTGCCCCGCTTGCGGCGCCCGCTTCTCCTATTCGCGCGACAAGGCGTTCTGCCCCTACTGCGGCACGCCCGTGCGCAGAGAAAAACCTTGACAAAACGCCGCCCCCGCGCCGATCGGCGCGGGGGCGGCTTTTTGTTTCTCGATTTCCTTCGCGGAACAATCGGAGCGGCGCAATCGGCATTCTCCTTCCGCCGCGGCGGCCGCAACCGAACCCAGACAGGCTTTGTCAAATCGGCATATGCAGATTCCTTCGTCGGGCCGTCATCAAATGCCCTGTCCGACCGAAAAAGACTTTATCCTGCTGCCTTGCGGCAAGGAGGCCGACGCCTTCGGATAACGAAACGGCTCTTTCGGACGGCGTTTTAACGGGACGACGGCGCGAACAGCTCCGCGCGCTCGCGGATGAGCTGTCCGACTTTCGCGAGGTATGTGGGGATGTCCTTGGGACTGCCGTGACGCTCGATGCGACGTCCGCCCTCAAAGAGCTTTTTGGAGACGGCATTCGCGCCCACGGCGAGGTTGTCGGCAATCTCCTCCATGACGTCGATGTTATACACGCACGCCGCGCCGGGCTTGGTCCAGCCGACGTTTTCGTGCGCACCCGCCATATATTTCTGGCGATAGAGATAGTACGGTTCGTAGCCCGCCGCGGTGAGCGCACGGCGCGAATAGTCGATCATGGCCGCAAGGCTCCCCTCTTCCAGGCGCTGCGTCTCTTCCTTGAGACGGGCGCCTTTTTTCAGGCACAGGGTGTGAACGGTGATGTTGTCGGGCGCAAGCGCGATCGCCTCGTCCACGCTGTGACAGAACACCTCGTACGGTTCGTCCGTAAGCCCCGCGATGAGGTCACAGTTGATGCGCATTCCATAGGGCGCGGCGAGCGCGAAGGCGTCGCGCACCGCCTGCGCGGTGTGCTTTCTGCCGATGCGTTCGAGAGTGGCGTCCGAAAAACTCTGTGCATTGATGCAGATGCGCGTGACGCCGTACTCTCGGCACACGTCGAGTTTTTCGCGGGTGAAGGTGTCGGGCCGCCCCGCCTCGACGGTATATTCGCAGCCGTTGGTGCGCAGGGGCGCGATCGCCGCCAGCACTTCGGCGAGTTCCTCCGCCTCGAGAGCAAAGGGCGTGCCGCCGCCCACATAGACGGAACGGAGATTGCCGATGAGCGGGCCGGCCGCCGCAAGCTCCTCTTTGAGCGCCGCGAGATAGTCGGGAAGATACTTCCTCGTCGCCGCGATGGGCGCCGTGATGAAGGAGCAGTACTCGCACTTGGTGGGACAGAACGGAAGAGAGACAAACAGATCGCAATTCCCCTCCCCGCGCACATAGTACGGCCGCTGTCCCTCCAGGACGCGGCGGACGAGCTCCGTGTTGTCACGGGAGACGTCCATGCGGGCAAAGAGCGGCTCGAAGGGCCTGCCCGCAGCCAGTTCCTGATAGGCAAGGCGGGTCGGACGGATGCCCGTCAGTGCGCCCCACGGCAGAGAGATGCCCGTCCGCTCTTTCAGGACGCGGTAGAGCGCAAGTTTGGCATAGCGCTTTGTCAGGCTCTTGAAGCGCAGCTCGTCCTCCGCCGTGTCCGAATCGGAAAATGTACGCGTTTCGCCGTCAACGGTGACGGTATTTTCAAACACGCCGTCCCGTTCGTCGGAGTGTTGGACGATACACATATCCTGTGCGCCGTCAAAGAGACGCACGACGTCCATGAGCTCGGGTTCGAGATATTTGAGATTGCACGTCAGCATCGGATCCACCCGTTGTTGTGCCGCTCGTATTCGAGCGACGTGTCCTCGCCATGCCCGGGGCAGACGATAAAGTCGCCCGGGAGCGCATAGAGTTTTTTGACGCTCGCCGTGAGCTGCGCGCCGTTGCCCGTGGGGAGATCGGTCCTGCCCACGTCGCCCGCAAAGAGCGTGTCCCCCGTGAAGAGATGATCGCCCGCGCGAATGCACGCCCCGCCCGCCGTATGTCCCGGCGTGGCGAGGAAGGAAAAGGAAATCCCGCAAAGCGAGAGCGTCTCGCCGTCGCGGAAGGTAAAATCGATCGCAAAGGGCGGAACGGTGACGCCGAACAGCGCCGCCGAGTTGTCCCTGCCGAGGGCGAGGGACTTTTCCGCCTCGAGACAGCCGATCTTCGCCCCCGCCGCGCGGACGGCGGCGCACCCGCCGATGTGGTCGAAATGTCCGTGCGTGAGCAGGGCAAAGCGGATGTCCAGGCCGCGCGCGCGGGCCTCGTCGACGATGCGCGGCTGAGCGGGATCGATGACGACGGCGGTTCGGTTGTCGGCCGTCAAAAGATAGCTGTTTGCGGCAAATCCCTTGGGATAAATCTTGAAAACGGTCATGTCAGTTTGCCATACGATGCACGTCGAGGATCTTTGCGTGCGAACGGATCTTTCCGATGAGCACTTCCACGTCCTGACGACTCAGCAGGCTGACGGTAACGTCCACGATCGCGGAGCCGTTCTTGTCATAGCGGCCGTTGATGGAAGTGATCTCGAGGCGCATCTCGGCGACGGAGCCGGAGATGGCGGCAAGCGCCGCGCCCTGATCTTCCGCCATGACGACGATCGCCGCCTTAAAGCGGGCCTCCCCCTCCTTGACCAGCCATTCGGCGTTCTGCAGGCGGGCGGGGTCGATGTTTTTCATGTTGGGGCAATCCTTGCGATGGATGACGACCCCTCTGCCGCGCGTGACGAATCCGACGATGTCGTCGCCGGGGACGGGCGAACAGCAGCCCGCAAAGGAGACGAGCATTCCCGTCATGCCGTTGATGGTGACCGACCCCTTTGCGTTCTTTGCCTTGAAGAGCTGGGGAATGACGGGCGAAGGCGCCTCTTTGCGGAAGTAGTCAAGCAGTTTGAAGATGACCTGATTGACGGTCACGGCGCCGTAGCCGATGGCAGAGTACATCTCATCGGGCGTGTCGAAGGAGAGCTTCTCGGATACCTTTTTGAAGCTGTCGGGCGTGACGAGTTCGGCGAGGGACATCCCCCTGCGCTTTGCGGCCTCTTCGAGCATGCTCCTGCCGAGGCGGATGTTCTCCTCCTTCATCTCCTTTTTGTAGAAGGACTTGATCTTGGCGCGCGCCGAGGAGGATTTTATGAATTTGAGCCAGTCGCGGGACGGGCCTTTGCTGTTCGGCGAAGTGATGATCTCGACCACGTCGCCCGTCTCGAGGGTGGTATTGAGCGGGACGATCTTGCCGTTGACCTTGGCGCCCGTACACTTGTTGCCCACTTCCGAGTGAATGGCATAGGCGAAGTCGACGGGCGTCGCGCCTGCGGGCAGGGAGATGACCTTGCTCTGCGGCGTGAAGACCAGAAGCTCGGTTGAGTACAGCTCGCCCTTGACCGTCTCCATGAACTCCTTGGAGTCCTTGAGCCCGCCCTGCAGTTCCATGACCTCGCGGATCCATGCGATGCGCGCGTCCAGCGACGTCTCCTCGTCGCGGCTCTCCTTGTACTTCCAGTGCGCGGCGATACCGTACTCTGCGGTGCGGTGCATCTCCTCGGTGCGGATCTGGATCTCGAAGGGCTGGCCGAAGTTGGTGACGACGGTCGTGTGCAGAGACTGATAGAGGTTGGGCTTGGGCGTGGCGATGTAGTCCTTGATGCGCCCCGGGACGGGTTTCCACTTCTTGTGGATCTTGCCGAACACCTCATAGCACTCGTCCACCGTGCCGACAATGACGCGCACGGCGGTGAGGTCGTAGATCTGGTCAAGCGTCTTGTGCTTGTCCTTCATCTTCTTATAGATGGAATAGAAGTGCTTGGGGCGACCGAACACCTCGCCGTGGATGTGGCTCTCCTCGAGAATGCCGTTGATCTCCTCGACCACGAAGTCGACGAAGCGGTTGCGCTCCTCCAACTTCTGATGGATGTTCTCGACGAGGTACTCGAACGCGGCGGGATCGAGGTATTTGAGGCAGAGATCTTCCAGCTCGCACTTGACCTGCGAAATACCCAGCCGTCCGGCGATGGGCGCGTAGATGTCCAGCGTCTCGCGCGCCATCTTCTGCTGGCGTTCCTTGGAGAGGAAGTTGAGCGAACGCATGTTGTGCAGGCGGTCGGCAAGTTTGATGATGATGACGCGGATGTCCTTCGCCATCGCAATGAAGATCTTGCGGAAGTTCTCGGCCTCCTCCTCTTCCTGCGACTTGAAGACGATCTTGTCGAGTTTGGTGACGCCCGAGACGAGCGTCAGGACGTTTTCGCCGAATTCGCGCCGGACGTCCTCTCCGGTGACGGGGGTATCCTCGATGACGTCATGCAGCAGGGCCGCCGCGATGGTCTCGGCGTCCAGCCCGAGGTCGATGAGGATCTCCGCCACGGCACAGGGATGAATGAAATAGGGCTCGCCCGAGGCGCGCTTCTGGTTCCGATGCGCTTCGCGCGCGAAATCATAGGCGTGCAGGAGCATATCCCGCTCGTCCCCCGTGTAAAATTCGTAGATCTTCATGAGGATGGCTTCCATCTCATTCCTCCTTGAGCTTCTCCACGGCGCAATAGAGCGGCGAGGCGGAGAGCTCCGTCTTTTTCCCGCGGACGATGTTCAGCCGTCCGCCCTTTAACGATACCAGGCCGAGTTCTTCAAACACGGCCAGCGCAAACGCAAATTGTTCCAGCGAAAACCCTAACCCGTCGCAGGATTTTGCCGCGGCGGCATAGGTCTCCCCCGTCACGCGCGCCGCCTGCGTGCGCATTGCCTGAAAGACGGCGAGCATCTCCTCCCGCACGCAGGAAAGTGCGCGGAGCGCGTGTTTCCCGCTGAGGTCTCCGTTGACGCGCACCTGCGCCTTGCCCGTCTTTACGGCGAGCGCGGGAGGCGTCTCGAGAAAAACCACGTCGCGATAGCCCGAAAGATCGCACCCGGGATCGGGGGCAATGAGCACCACATTCTCGCAATTCCCGCCCGAGAGACGGAACACGTCGGCGGGCAGGCCCGCAAGCGAAGGGAAGTCGGCGAGCGAGGCGACGTCGTAGCACACGGCGCACAGGCCGTACGGACAGGCGGCGCGCCGCTCTGCGAGAAAGGCGTCCAGTTCCGCCGTGGCGGCGTCCGCCTGCACGGGAGCGCCGCGCAGTGCGAGAAGCGTGTTTTCAAAGATCTCGGGCGCGGCGCCGCGGCCGCCCGCAGGCAATACCGCGCGCACGAAGCCCTTCAGGTACTCCCGCCCGCGGAAGGTGGAGAGGTTATATTCGTAGACGATGGTCTTTCTGAGGTCGCTGCGCAGAAATTTCAGATCTTTCGCGCCGCTGAAATACATGAGATCGAGCCCGCCCGCGTGCAGCGAGACATGGGGCGAAAGCGGCTTGACGGGACCGGCGTCCGCTTCTCCGACCTCCATCGTGAAGAGCGGGCGGCGGTTTCCGATGCCGAAGGGTTCGAGCATGGAAAGCTCGTGCGCGACGCGCATATGGTTCTCCCCTTCGCCCACGACGTAGAGCTTTGCGGCGAGGTCGTCGCGCGTGTAGTGACGGACGATGTACTCCCCCAGCGCACGCTTGAGATCGTCAAACCGATCGGCACGCACGTTGACGCCCGCGGCCTGAGAGTGTCCGCCGAATTCCTCGATGTACTCCGAACAGCTCTTGAGCGCCTCGAAGATGTTCACGCCCTCCACGCTGCGCGCACTCCCGCGCAGCATATCGCCGCGGCGGACAAACAGCAGCGCGGGACGGGAGAACTCCTCGGCGATGCGCGCCGCCACAATGCCCACAAAGCCCGCGTTCCAGTTGTCCGCGGCGAGCATGACGACGGGGTCGAACGCCCCCTCGCGCCGCACCTGCGCCACGGCCTGCGCATACAGTTCGTCACAGGCGCGCTGGCGCTCCGCATTGTACAGATTGAGCTTTTCCGCAAGCGCGGCGATCGCCTCGGGATTCTCCGTCGTGAAGAGGTCGAGCGCGGCGTGGGCGTCCCCCATCCGGCCCGCGGCATTGATGCGGGGCGCGACGGAAAAGGCAAGCGTCTGCGCCGTCGTCTCGCCCGTCTTTCCCAAAAGCGCGGAAAATGCGGGCCGCGGGTGCTTTTCGATGCGCCGAAGCCCCTCCGCCACGATGTCGCGGTTCTCCCCGAGCAACGGAACGCTGTCCGCCACCGTGGAGAGCGCCGCAAAGTCGACGAACTGCTCCGCCTCCTCGCCCAACAGCGCCGTGGCGAGCTTGAACGCCACGCCCGCCCCGCAGAGGTTGTCATAGGGATAGTCGTCGTCGAATTTGGGGTTGATCGTAATGCAGTCGGGAAGACGGTCGGGCAGCTCATGGTGGTCGGTCACGATGACGTACGCCCCCTGCTCCTGCGCGTAGGCGACTTCCTCCGCATTGGAGATCCCGCAGTCCACCGTGACGATGAGATCGGGCATGAACTCGTCGAAGATCTTGTCGAGCGCGGCAATGCTCATGCCGTACCCCTCGCTGCGCTCGGGGACATAGAGATAGGGTTCGATCCCGAACACCCGCAATGCGCGGGAGAGCACGGCAAGCGCGCCGATCCCGTCCGCGTCATAGTCGCCGAAGAGCGCAACGCGCCACTCCTCCTCTTTCGCCTGCCGCAGGAGCGCAACCGCCTCCTTCATCCCCTTCATGAGGAAGGGCGAGAGGAAATGCTTTCGGCTCGGGTGCAGGAAGGAACGCATCTTCTCCGCCGTGTCCATGCCGCGCGCATACAAAATCCGCGCCGTCGTCAGGGTTATCCCCAGCTCTGCGGCGCACTTCCTCCCCTCCGCTTCCTGCGCGGGGGTAAGTTCAAATTCATGCACGAGTTTTTTCATGGCTTCCGATCGTTCCCGAATTGTGTGTTTTTTCTATTATACCACAAAATATGCGTTTTTTGCAAAATATTTTTGCACCTTTGCGCGCGAAAACACAGAAAGAGCGGCGGGATATCTCCCGCCGCCCGAAGGTCTCATATCATTTTTTCCTGTTTTCAGGAATGCGCACGTTTTGTTCCGGGCGATCGTCCGATCAGTCCTCGGCGTTCGCCTTTGCCGTCTTCTTCTTGCCCTCGTAGCGCGCGTGCTTGCGCTTGATCGCGTCGAAGTGCGCCTTGACCTTGACATGAAGCGCGGGTGCGAGCAGCATGGAGGAATACAGGCCTGCCGCCACGGGAACGAGCGCTCCCGCGAACACGGCCGCGGCACCCGTCATCATGGTGCAGAGCGCGCAGACGACGATGAGTGCCAGCGTGACGCCTGCGGCGATCCAGACGAGCTTGTCCGTCGCCTTGCAGACGCTTGCGAGGCTCTCCTCTGCGGAGACCGCACCGGCGGAGGGCTCTTTGGCGTCGTCGCGCAGTTTCATGCAGCGGATGAGCCAGAACACCGCCGAGACGACGGCAGCAATGGCGGCATACAGCATGGGCGCGAAGGTGTAGACGGGAATGCGCGCGATGGCGAATACGGCGAGCGTCAGGAAGGCATCGTTGACACAGGCGACAAGTCCGGTGAGCGCGCTGCCCAGCCCGCATCGGATGGCGACATAGATGAGCGCCACGATGGCGGCGACCGCCACGGCGACGGCGCCTCTCCAGACGGACTCGTTCATGGGCTGAAGCGAATAGGTGTCGAAGGAGACGTACGTCTCGGCGGGAAGGAGGAATGCCTCATCGCCCGCGATGGACGCTTCCACCGCCGTCTTGGCGGCAGCGAGGGAGGCATCGGAGACATCGGCGCCGAAGGTATAGCGCAGCAGGAAGTCATTGCCCGTCTGCGAGAAGGAACCCTGATCGAGAGAGACAGGATCGCTCTGGCCGTCCAGCGTTGCGACGTCGGAATAGGCGATGCCCGCATCGGCGAATGCCTGTTCGCAGTAGCGCTCCAGGGACGCCTTGCTCTCTTCGTTGAGGTCGACCACGACGTTGTAGTGGACATCAAAGACCTTGCTCTCGGGGCGGTCGAGCGCCACGTTGAAGCCGAGCAGAGCCATGAGGACGATTCCCGCGAGGATGATGACGGCAGACACGGCCGCCCAGACGGGAAGCAGATTCAAACGCTTGTTACTCATCTTCCACTTCCTCCCGCTTGAAGTTGCAGAACTTGCCGGGCTTCTTGGACGTACCCATCATGACCGCCCAACCGAAGCGGTTGACGAGGAGGGTCGCGATGCCCGAGAATGCGGCGCCCAGGCCGAGGACGAATCCAGCCGTCTGCAGGCCGGTGAGCGCGATCGCGTACACGAGGAACCCGATGACCGCCACGACGATGTGCAGGTCAAAGAGTTTCCAGAAGCACTTTTTGTAGCCCGTCTTCACGGAGGACGTCATGGTCTTGCCGAGCGCATATTCCTTGCGCGCGCTCTCGAACGAGACTGCATTGGCGAAGCAGAGCAGGACGGACGTGAGCAGGAAGGCGAGGAAGGTCTCCACGCTCAGATAGAGGAACGGGATGGACCAGCCGCACAGGATCATGGCGAACAGGAACAGAAGATAGGTATAGAGATGGACAAACCCGAGGCGGCGATAGCGCGCGAAGAAGAATGCCATCATTGCCACGAAGAACACGCCGAATGCAATATAGAGCATGACGAGCGTGTTGCTGCCGTAGAGCGCCGAATGGAAGTAGGCGTCGGCGGGCGTGAGCGTCAGATCTTCCGCGGTGCCGTCGAGCGCCGTGGAGAAGAGCACCGCGACGGTGTTTGCCGTCTCGGCGGTGTAGCTGCCGCTGATGTAGAGAGTGTTCTGGTCATACACCTCGCTGACGGAGAGCTGGATGACGTTGGTCTCGCCGACGTTGAAGAAGAGCGTGACCGCGGTATCCGCCGCACCGGCCGTGGCCGTCTTGAGGGCCTCTCTGCCGGCGTCGGTGAAGGTAAATTCGACGTAAGCCGTATCCCCCGCCGAGCGCGACGTGATCTTCTTCACATAGTCGCGGATGGTCTGTCCGGGACGGATGGTGAAGACGTCGGTCGCCGACGCCTCGTCCGAACCGGCGCGGATGGAGAGCTCGCCCGTGTAGGCAAACACGCTGATCGCCGTGTACTCGCCGTCCATCATGGCGGGCAGGAACACGCCGATGGCGTAGTCCCCCACCGACTCCACGCGCGCGCCGTCCGCTCTGAGTCCGGCATAGCGTGCCGTGACCGTCGCAAGCGCCGCGTCGAATGCCGTGCGGAAGCTGTCCAGAACGGCGCCGTTGTCGTCGCAGGCAACGCCCTTTTCCAGATACACGGAACCGTTCTCGTCGGGATAGCGGACGTAGTCCGCAGCGTACTGCGCGGCCTCGTCCTCGCTCATGCCGTCGGTGTTGTCGTCAAACTCCTTGGCGGAGATGACGCCCTCGGGATAGTACACGGCAGAATAGCCGCCGCCCAGATAGGTACCCGCATCGGCATTTGCGCCGTATGCGATCCCGAGGTCGGCGTCCTTCTCCATCATGCGCATGACGGAGCTGAACGTGTACAAGTTGTCCGTTCCGTAGGAAAACGAAACGGTACAAATAAAGCACAAAGCGGCGATCAGAAGGGTGTAAATCACCAACAGAACCACCGATTTTTTCTTGCTCATTGCCTCCTCCTGTATTGCGAACGGGAATCAACGGATCGCTTCCGTAAAGTATTCCAAAATGCTCTTTCGGAAAATTCTCGCTCCTCTCATTATATAGAAAAAGGGCCGTTCCGTCAAGCCGAAACGCGCCGCTTTTCGTATTTTTTGTTTAATTTTCGCGGGACTTGCGCTCCGCAAGGACGTGCATCGCACATTCGATGCGTTTTTTCATCATGGCGCAGGTCATTTCATAGGGTTTGTTGATGTCGCCGTTGTAGTGATAGTTGTTCGCGCTGCATCCGCCCGAGCAGATGAACTTGGCAAAACAATCGCCGCACTTCTCGCGCGTGAAGAGGCTGGACGTCGCAAACAGATTGCGGATCTGCGGATCGATGACGCCCTCATAGACATTTCCCATGCGCCACTTCGCGTCGCCCGCGAACTGATGGCAGGGATAGATGTCGCCGTTGGGCACGACGGAGAGATACTCGTTCCCCGCGCCGCACGCCGAGACGCGCTTTTGCAGGCAGGGGCCGCCCTCGAGATCGATGTGGAAGTGGAAGAAGGAAAAGCCCTTCCCCTCCGCTTCGCGGCGGATGTACTCGTCGCAGAGCTTTTCATACTCCGCCTCGATGACGGGCAGGTGCTCCTCTTTGATCTGAAGGTCGGGGATGTCCGTGACGACGGGCTCGACGGAGAGCGACCGGAAGCCCTGATCGGCGAGGAAGAGCACGTCCTTGGAGAAATCCAGGTTCTTCGCCGTGAACGTGCCGCGCACATAGTAGTTCTTGTCGCCGCGGATCTCGACGAACTTCTTGATCTTGTCGATGACCGCGTCAAAACTGCCCTTCCCCGAGATTGTCTTGCGGACGGCGTCATGCACTTCCTTTCTTCCGTCCAGGGAAAGCACGACGTTCTCCATCTCGCGGTTGAGAAAGTCGATGGCGTCGTCGTTGAGCAAAAGCCCGTTGGTCGTGGTCGTGAACAGAAAGCGCTTGCCGCGCTTTGCCGCCTCTTCCTTGGCATAGGCGACCGTCTCCTTGATGACGTCAAGGTTCATGAGCGGCTCACCGCCGAAGAAATCCACTTCCAGCACCTTGCGCGCGCCGCTGTTCGCAATGAGAAAATCAATGGCCTTTTTTGCCGTCTCGAGACGCATCATCTCGCGCGCGGCGTGATAGGCGCCCTCGTCCGCAAAACAGTACTTGCAGCGCAGGTTGCAGTCGTGGCAGATGTGAATGCAGAGCGCCTTCAGTTCATGCGACTTCACCGGCGCAACCTTGACTTCCTCCGCATAGAGCAGTCCCGCGTCCTTGAGCCCCTCGATGTCCGCGAGCGTCGCCTTGAGCTCCTCGTCCGTGAACTCGGCCTCCTCGCCCGCGAGATACTTCGCGGTCTTTTCGTCGCACTCGTGCAGCGCCCCGCTGCCCGTATCGTAGACATAGTGATGTCCGTGATAATGAAATACGTGTACCATAAAAATAAAAAAAGTGCAAAACAAAGAGCAGCGCCGCCGGCGCCGCTCCCCGTTTCACCAAACGGTTGTTATCTTCTCTCGATCTTCTCTTCTCTCGTCACGCGCTCGCAGGACTGGTTGCCTACGGTGCAGCTCGTCTTGCAGGCGGACTGGCAGGTGCTTCTGCATTCCCCGCAGCCCGTGACTTTCTTTGCCTGAGGTTTTGCAATCGTACGGATCATATCATTTCTCCTGTCTTCTTTTTTTTCATTATACAACTCTTTACGGAATTTTGCAAGTAAAAATGAAAAAAATCACAAAAGTTCCCGAAATTTTGCGCCGATCCGCGGAACCGTCTCGGACGGGACATTCCTTCCGAAAGGGATTATTCCCTGCGCAGGGCAGTCCCGACCAGCGCGCCCAGGCCGCCGAGGGCGCCGCAGACGAGCAATTCGACGAGGAAGAAGGCATTGATGCGGAACCCGCCGCCGATGGCGGCGAAGAGCAGCATGGCAAGAACGGCGGCGAGGATTCCCGCGGCGATGCCCTTGAAAACGGCGCGGCCGCGGCGGACGAAGAGCAGCGGAAAGAGAAAGGCGCCCGCGCATTTGATGACCCAGTTGACGGCGAGAACGGCGCCGTCTGCCGGGGCATAGGCGCGCACGAACACGGCGGCGAGCGCCGTTGCGATCAGATAAAAGATGACGCAGACCGCCGCGGAAAGGGCAACTTCCCGCACCGCTTTTCCCCATTCGCTCATAAAAAAGACCCCCGCACCGTGATATTCTACGGTATGCGGGGGAATGTGTTTTTATTCCGTACGTTATTTCTTGTCCTCGGAGGGCTCTTCCGCATCGGCGGGTTTGTCCTCGGCGGGCGTTTCGGCGGGTTTGGTCTCGGCGGGGACTTCCGCAGCAGGGGCTTCCGCGGGCTTTTCGCCGCGCTTTGCCGCTTCCTTCGCCTCTTTTTCCGCCTTGCGCTTGGCTTCCGCCTCTTCGCGGGCGATCTGCGTCGCGCCCTTGGCGTCCGTCTGCGCGATGAGTTCCTTGTCCATCTTCACATAGGACTTGCCCGACTTCTCGCTGCCCGTCTCGATGATCACGGTGTTGTCGTCGCACACCTCCACGACGATGCCGCAGATCCCGCCGGCCGTCTTGACTTTGTTGCCCGGACGGATCGCCTCGATCTGCTCGACATACTCCTGCTGGCGCGCCTTATTCTTTCTTCCCGAGAAGAAGAGGAAGGCGATGAACACCACCAGAATGACACCCACAAAGACATAGAGAAGCACGTTGGACGAGCCGGAACCCGTTCCCGCGTTCGTCGCATTATCTGCCGCCTCGGCAAGCATTGCAAACCACATCGTTTGTTATCTCCTTATTTTTTGAAGTTCCCTTCGGGGGACTATTTCCATGATACCCTTTTTGCACCTGTTTGGCAAGCGTTTTGCGGTTATTTTTTCCAATTCGGCGGCATTTTACACCCGCTGTCCCCGCCGTCTACACGGAAATTCCGCCTTCGCCGCCCTGCTTTTTGTAGAAATCGGCGACAAACTCCTTCACGTATCCGCCGAAGATGCTCTCCCGCAGGCCGCGCATGAGCTTGTGCAGATAGGCGATATTGTGCATGGACAGAAGGATCGCGCCCGTCATTTCGCCCACGTTGACGAGATGACGCAGGTACGCCTTGGTGTAATTCCGACAGCAGTAGCAGTCGCAGTCGGGATCGAGCGGCGTGAAATCCTCCTTGTACTTTCCGTTGCGGACGACCACTTTTCCGCGGGACGTCAGCGCCGTTCCGTTGCGCGCGACGCGCGTCGCCAGCACGCAGTCGAACATGTCCACGCCGCGCAGCGTGCCTTCCACGAGGCAGTCCGGCGACCCCACGCCCATGAGATAGCGCGGCACGTCCTCGGGCAGGACTTCCCGGAGATCGTCGAGCAGTTCGTACATCAGCGGCTTCGGCTCGCCCACCGAGAGCCCGCCGATGGCAATGCCGTGCCGCACGAAGGGCAGACACCGTTTTGCGCTCTCGCGGCGCAGGTCTTTGTAGAAATTCCCCTGCACGATGGGAAAGAGCGCCTGCCGCGGGTTGTCGTGCGCCGCATAACAGCGCTCCAGCCACCTGGCCGTGCGCTCCATGGCGGCGCGCGCCTCGTCATGGGTATAGCCGTATTCCGAACACTGGTCAAACGCCATGATGATGTCCGAACCGAGGTTGTGCTGGATCTTCATGGCCAGTTCGGGCGTGAACGTGTGACGGCTGCCGTCCACGTGCGAGGAGAACGTCACGCCGTCGTCGGTGATCTTGTTGAGCGCGGCGAGCGAAAACACCTGAAATCCGCCGCTGTCCGTGAGAATGGGACGGTCCCAGTTCATGAAGGTATGCAGTCCCCCCGCGCGGGCGATGAGATCGTCCCCCGGGCGCATATACAGATGATAGGTGTTGGAGAGAAGGATCTGCGTCCCGATCTCCTTGAGATCTTTGGGAAGCAGGCCCTTGACGGTCGCCTGCGTGCCGACAGGCATATAGACGGGCGTCTCGATGTCGCCGTGCGGCGTGTGGAAAACCCCCGCCCGCGCCCCCGTCTCGGGATCGACCTTCTGCAGTTCAAAGGAAAAAAATTCGTTGTTCATAACTACCTTTCGGAATCTCTGTGAAGTCTCCGCCCCTTCCGCGTCTGTTCCTTGCCCCCTTCCTGCGTCTGCTCCTTCTTCCCGCGCCCATCCGTGCAGGCGCGTTGTTCATTGCCCGAAAGAGCGCTCACAGAATGAGCATGGCGTCGCCGAAGGAGAAGAAGCGATAGCGTTCCTGCACCGCCGTCCGATAGACTTCCAGGATCTCCTCGCGGGTGCAGAGCGCCGACACGAGCATCAAAAGCGTGCTCTCGGGCAGGTGAAAATTGGTGATGAGGGCGTCCACGCACTTGAACCGATAGGGCGGATAGATGAAGATCTCCGTATTGCCCTTGCAGGGGTGAAGCAGTCCGTTCTCGTCGGCGACCGTCTCCACCGTGCGCACCGACGTCGTGCCGACGCAGATGACGCGCCGCCCCTCTTTTTTCGCGCGGTTGACGATGTCCGCCGCCTCGGGGCTCACCTCGTAGTATTCCGAGTGCATCTTGTGATCGAGGACGTTCTCCTCCTTGACGGGGCGGAAGGTCCCCAGCCCCACATGGAGGAGCACTTCGGCGATCTCCACGCCCTTTGCGCGGATGCGCTCCAGAAGCTCGGGCGTGAAATGCAGGCCTGCCGTGGGCGCCGCCGCCGAGCCCTTCTCCTTGGAATACACCGTCTGATAGCGCTCGGGGTCGGCGAGTTTTTCATGGATATAGGGCGGAAGCGGCATGGTCCCCACGCGCGAGAGAATGTCCTCGAACGTGCCGTTGTACTGAAAACGGACAATGCGTTCGCCCGATTCCGTGACCGAAAGAATGTCCAGCGACAGTTCCTCGTTGACGACGAGGTGTGTCCCGGGGCGGCACTTTCTGCCCGGACGCACGAGCACTTCCCAGTCGGTGAGGTCGAGGCGCTTGAGCAGGAGCACCTCCACCGCGCCGCCGTGCTCGGTATGCGCATAGATGCGCGCGGGGAGCACCCGCGTGCGGTTGACGACGAGCACGTCCCCCGCCTTCAGGTAATCGATGACGTCGCGGAAGATCTTGTGTTCGATCTGCTTCGTGTCCCTGTGATAGATGAGCAGCCGCGAAGAATCGCGCGGCTCGGCGGGCGTCTGCGCGATGAGCTCCTCGGGCAGCTGATACCAGAAATCGCTCTTTTTCAATGCTTCCATCGTTATCCTTCGTCCTCGTCAAATACCGAGAGCTGTCGTTTGGCGCTCTCCGGCATCTTCATCTTCATGTGTTCGTATCCCCCCTTCAGACAGACGCGGCCGCGCGGCGTACGCGCAATGAATCCGAGCTGCAGCAGATAGGGTTCGTAGACGTCCTCAATGGTGACGACGTCCTCGTTGATGGTCGCGGCAAGCGTGTCCAGTCCCGCAGGCCCGCCGTTGAACTTCTGTATGAGGGCGCGCAGGAGGTTTCTGTCCGTCTCGTCGAGGCCGAGTTCGTCGATCTCCATGCGGGCGAGCGCACGGCGCGCATCCTCCCGCGTGACGACCTCGCTCCCCGCGACGGCGGCAAAATCGCGCACGCGCTTCAAAAGACGGTTGGCGATGCGCGGCGTGCCGCGGGAACGACGGGCGATCTCATAGGCGCCGTCCTCCTCGATGCCGATCCCGAGCGTCCGCGCCGAGCGCGTCACGATGCGCCTGAGCTCCTCGGGCGTGTACATATCGAGGCGGCACATGATGCCGAACCGATCGCGCAGAGGCGAGGACAGCAGTCCCGCCCGCGTCGTGGCGCCGATGAGCGTAAACCGATTGAGCGTAAAGCGGATGTTGCGCGCCGAAGGCCCCTTTCCGACGATGATGTCGAGGGCATAGTCCTCCATGGCGGAATACAAAATCTCCTCCACGGCGTGGTTGAGACGATGGATCTCGTCGATGAACAGGACGTCCCCCGCATTGAGGTTGGTGAGAATGGCCGCAAGATCGCCCGAACGCTCGATCGCGGGGCCGCTGGTCAGCTTGATCTGCGTCCCCATCGTGTTCGCGATGATGTGCGCGAGCGTCGTCTTGCCCAGGCCGGGCGGGCCGTACAGGAGAACGTGATCGAGCGCCTCGCCGCGGCTCTTGGCCGCCTCCATAAAGACGGACAGGTTGTGCTTGACTTTTTCCTGCCCGACGTACTCGGCAAGCGTCTTGGGACGCAGGATGTTCTCCTCTGCGTCGTATTCTCCCTTCGCACTCGAAAGAAGGCGCTCTTCGCCGTAATCGTAATCGTCCATTTACATCCCCCTCAGCGCCGTGCCGATGATCTCTTCGATGGTCTTTGCCCCCGATGCCTTGGCACGCTCGACGGCACGCGCACTCTCCTGCCGCGTGAACCCGAGGTTCATCAGCGCGGCAACGGCATCGCCGTCCTCCTGCGACCTGGGCATCGCGGCCGCAGCAGGCACGCCGCCTTCCGCCGACCCGAGGATCTCGTCCGCGGAGATCTTGCCGTGCAGTTCGAGCACGATGCGCTCCGCCGTCTTTTTGCCCAGCCCCTTGACCGCCGTCAGCCGTTTCACGTCCGCAGTATAGATCGCCTCCGTGAGATCGGCAGGCCGCATGGCGGAAAGCGCCGCAATCGCGAGCTTCGCCCCCACGCCCTGCACGGACGTCAGCCGCAGGAAGAGCTCTTTCTCGCGAAGATCGGCAAACCCGAAGAGCGCAATCCCCTGCTCGGAGACCTGCAGATAGGTATAGACTTCGCCCTCCTCTCCCTTTTTGAGGCCGGAGAGATTGGCAAACGCCGCCCCCGAACAGATGATCTCATACCCGACGCCGTTCACGTCGAGCAGCACATAGTCGGGCTGCAGCGTCAGCACTTTTCCTCTTAAATATCCGATCATATCCTTCTCCCGCTCCTCGTTTTCTCTCCCGCCGCGCGCGGCGCTATTCTCTTCTGAATGATCCTGCCCCGTTATTTGACGCCGAACAGCACGCCGAAGCGGCTGGTGAAGGCGTGGCAGAGGGCGACGCCGAGCGCGTCCGCGGCGTCGTCGGGGCGGGGCGGCTTGGGAAGGTGCAGGTGCGCCGCAACGACGCGCTGCATCTGGCCCTTGTCGGCGCCGCCGTAGCCGGTCAGCGCCTGTTTGATCTGGTTGGGCGTGTACTCGAAAATGCGTCCGCACCGCTTGTTGCAGGTGAGGAGCATGACGCCGCGCGCATGGGCGACCGCGATGCCCGTGGTGACGTTTTTGGAGAAAAAGAGTTCCTCCATCGCCGCCTCTTCGGGGTGAAACTTGTCAAAGAGCGCATTGACGCCCTCTTCGAGGATACAGAGCCGCACGGCGAGGTTTTCCCCCGCGGGCGTTTTGACGACGCCGTAATCGACGGCGGAGCAGTTGCCGCGGGCATCCTTTTCGATGACGCCGTACCCCATCGTTCCGATGCCGGGGTCCAACCCTAAAATGATCATGCTGTCATTGTACCGCAAAAGCCGCCGTCCTGTCAAGAAATTTGGGCGGCGCGCGCCCGTTTGCGGGGGGAAATGAGTTGCGTTTGTCGGGAAAATATTGTACAATAAAACGCGAATCACGATAAGGAAGGTGACTCTATGAAATTATGGCAGGGAAGGTTCGACGCGCCCGAGGCGGCTGACGCCGACGCGTTCAACGAATCGCTCTCTTTCGACAAAAAACTGTGGCGGGCGGACATCACGGCGTCCGTGGCGCACGCGACCATGCTCGGAACGTGCGGCATTCTCACCGAAGAGGAGGCCGACATCATCTGTGCGGGGCTCAAGGGCATCTACGCGGACATCGAACGCGGGACGCTCCCCATCGAAGGACAGGAGGACATTCACTCCTTTGTCGAGGGCGAGCTCGTCGCGCGCATCGGGCAGACGGGCAAAAAACTGCACACGGCGCGCTCGCGAAACGATCAGGTGGCGACCGATCTGCGCCTCTATGCCCGCGACGCCGCAGACAGCGCCATGGCGCTGCTCAAAGCGCTCATCTCCGCCCTGCTCGTCCGCGCAAAGGAGAGCGTGAAATACGTCATGCCGGGCTTCACGCACCTGAGAAAGGCACAGCCCATCAACTGCGCGCAGTACTTCAACGCCTATTCGGAGATGTTCCTGCGCGACCTTGACCGCTTCGCCGCGCTCCGCAAGCGCATGAACGTGATGCCCCTCGGCAGCGCCGCGCTCGCAGGCACTTCCTGGCCCATCGACCGCGACGTAACGCGCCGTCTTCTCGGCTTTGACAGCATCTCGCAAAATGCGCCCGACGCCGTATCCGACAGGGACTTCGTGGCAGAATATCTCTTCAACGCTTCGCTCGTAATGGCGCATCTGTCCCGTCTGTGCGAGGACACCATCCTCTACACTTCCGACGAATTCGGCTATTGGGAGATCCCCGACGCCTACTCGACGGGCTCCTCCATCATGCCGCAGAAGAAAAACCCCGACATCCCCGAGCTCGTGCGCGGCAAGACGGGCCGCGTCTACGGCCACCTCATGGGCGTGCTCACCATGCTCAAGGGCATCCCGCTCGCCTATGACAAGGACCTCCAGGAGGACAAGGAGCCCTTCTTCGACGCGCAGACGACCATGGAGAGCTGCCTTTCCATCTATACCGCGCTCGTCTCGAAACTCACCTTCAACGTCAACAAAATGTACGACGCCGCCGGCGAGGGCTATGCGACCGCGACCGACGTCGCCGACTACCTCGCAAAGCGCGGCGTTCCCTTCCGCGACGCACACGCCGTGACGGGGAAGATCGTGCGCTACTGCATCGAGCATCAAAAGACGCTCCCCGCGCTCTCGCTCGAAGAGTTCCGCGCCGTCAGCCCCGTGTTCGAGGCGGACATCCTTCAGGCCGTGACGACCCGCGCCTCCGCCGAGGGCCGCAATTCGGTGGGCGGCTCCTCCACGGAAGCCGCAAAGGCGGGCATTCTCTCGCTGAAAAGACGCCTGAAACAATATTGAATCCGACCTGACCCGACAAGGGGCCGCGCCGTTGTGGCGGGCCCCCCGGTTTTTTTTTTGCAAAACCCGTTTTTTGCCCGGACGCGGGGGGGGGGAGCGGGGGGGGGGGTTTTTTG
>ERZ1090864.156-NODE-156-length-37485-cov-8.234304_pt1 | contig 37485 bp, 31 predicted proteins | sample MGYA00478479_ERZ1090864 | MGnify/ENA primary metagenome ERZ1090864 (study PRJEB33644, sample SAMEA5815743) | chicken gut metagenome | biome: Chicken; feature: Gastrointestinal Tract; material: Caecum | place: Ireland | collected 2019-01-01 | study: A study of the...
GATTACGGAACCGGAACCTGAGCCATATCCCCGCCCGCCGCGAAAACGTCCTGCATCAAACCAACGGTTTTCGGACGTTCATCCAATCGCCCGGCTCCCCCACAAATACAGATTTATATCCCCGCATCCACTGCCGCTCTTTCGACCGCGAGTCCCCGGGTATATTTTTCCATAAATCTCTCATACCCCTCCACATCTTCTGACACAGGATCCATCCCCGTGCCTTTTGCATCGTGGAAGACTTTCTCCGCAAGATAATCTGTCAGGCTCTCTCCGTCTTCTCTGTGAACGAGATAATCTGCCAGAAGTGCTATCCCCCATGCGCCGCCTTCTCCGGCAGTCTCCATGACATATACCGGCGTGTTGATCGCTCCGGCGAGGATCCGCTGTCCTACGCCTTTTGTCTTGAACAAGCCCCCATGTCCCATAATGCGGTCCAGAGTGACATTTTCTTTTTTGAGCAGGATGTCCATGCCGGTCTTAAGCGCTCCCAGTGAAGTATACAGATGCACTCTCATAAAGTTTGCCAGATTGAACCGGCTCTCAGGAGAACGGACGAACAGAGGCCGCCCTTCGTCAAAACCTGTGATGTGCTCGCCCGAAAAATAATTGTACGCGAGCAGCCCGCCGCAGTCAGGATCCCCTTCCAGTGCTTTATTATACAGGGCGCCAAAGAGATGATCCATATCCACGTCCATGCCGAAAGCCTCTGCGAATTCTCTGAACAGGCCGACCCAGGCATTCAGGTCAGAGGTGCAGTTATTGCAGTGTACCATTGCAACAAGGTCCCCTGCCGGGGTGGTGACGAGATCGATCTCTTCATATGGTTTTGAGAGATCTTTTTCCAGGACTGCCATGGCAAACACACTCGTCCCTGCGGAGACATTCCCCGTCCTTACCGCCACACTGTTTGTAGCTGTCATACCGGTTCCCGCATCTCCCTCCGGAGGGCACATCGGGATGCCCGGCATAAGGCTCCCTGACGGATCCAGGAGCTTCGCTCCTTCTTCGGTGAGACATCCAGCGTCCTGTCCTGCGACCAGTACTTTGGGGAGCAGTCCACGGATCTTCCAGGGGAAACCATAGTCAGCGACAAGGGCATCAAACTGATCCAGCATCACACTGTCATAATCTTTGTCAGCAATATTCATGGGGAACATCCCGGCGGCGTCCCCGCTTCCGAGCACTTTCTGTCCGGTCAGCTTCCAGTGGATATACCCTGAGAGCGTTGTGATAAAACGGACATCCTTTACATGCTCCTCTCCGTTTAATACTGCCTGATACAGATGGGCAATGCTCCAGCGCTGCGGGATATGGTACGAAAACAGCCCTGAGAGCTTTTCCGAAGCCTCCCCCGTGATCGTATTACGCCATGTGCGGAACGGCACGAGAAGCTCTCCTTTATCATCGAAGGCCAGGTACCCGTGCATCATCGCACTGATGCCGGCAGCCGCCAGACTGGTCAGCCTGACGCCATACTTCCCCTGTACATCTTTCACCAGATCTCTGTAACATCCCTGGAGCCCTTTCCACACCTCGTCCATATCATAAGTCCAGATATGGTCCACATACTGGTTTTCCCAGTCGTAACTTCCCGAGGCAATGGGAGACTTGTCCTCATCGATCAGGACAGCCTTGATCCTCGTAGATCCCAACTCGATCCCGAGCACTGTTTTTCCCGCCTTGATCCTCTCTCCGATCTCTTCTCTTTTTCCCATCCTGAGCGCCTCCTTTTTCTTTTTCCCTCTGCTTTGGCTTTATTCTTCTATATGGCTTATTTATGCGTAATGCCGCGCGCAGGCCGGAAATCTGTCCAGGGATCCGTGTCCGCGGTGCGGCATTATTTCAGTTATCTGATCCGGGCTTACAGCATACTCTTCCTGAGTTCTTCCCCGCTCTTTGCGCTTAAGTATGCCGGAGCGATGTCAAAGACTGTCCTGCATCCGGAGACTCCTTCCTGAGACAGTCTGTATGCGGCGCGGGCATATGCCACGAGTACAGAAGATGTAAATTCCGGGTTGGAATCCAGCTTTAAGCTGTACTCGATGAGATGGCTGTGCTCACCGTCCCAGCCGGTCTTTCCGCTCCGTAAAACAAATCCGCCGTGCGGGATCCCGCTGTGGTCTCTCTTTAATTCATCCTCGCTGATGAAATGTACGGTTGTGTCATAATCAGAGAAATAGTTTGGCATTGTCTTGATCTCTTCCTCAACCTTTGCCGCATCCGCGCCTTCCTCAAGCACGACAAAGCACTCGCGGGTATGCTTTTCTCTTGTCGTCAGTTCCGGGTTCTCTCCGTTTCTAACAGCTTCCAGCGCTGCTTCCACAGGGATCGTGTACTGCTTCGCATCCTTTACGCCTTCTACCCTGCGGACCGCGTCCGAATGTCCCTGGCTTACGCCCTTCCCCCAGAATGTGTAATCCTTTCCTTCCGGAAGGATGGCATTCGCATACAGACGGTTCAGTGAGAACATGCCCGGATCCCAGCCCACGGAGATGATACCGACTTTATTTCCTTCCTTTGCCGCTGCATCCACGTTTGCGTAATGCTCCGGGATCCTTGCGTGTGTGTCAAAGCTGTCGATCACATTGAACATGCGCGCAAACTCCGGCGTCTGCACCGGAAGGTCTGTGGCGCTCCCGCCGCACAGGATCATAACATCGATCTTCTCTTTCCAGTCAGCCGCGTCCGCAATACGGCACACCGGCACATTCTCCGTCAGGATCTTTACATCCCCGGGATCCCTGCGGGTAAATACTGCCGCAAGCTCCATATCCGGATTCTGCTTTATCGCGCATTCCACGCCTCTTCCAAGATTTCCATAACCTAAGATTCCAATACGAATACTCATTTCTTATCTGCTCCTTTGCTGTTTTGATAAAGGGAGCCGGTCAGGCTCCCTTGTTATTATACAGGCATAAAGATCAGTTTTCAACGGATCATTCTTTATTTTCAGTCTGCTTCCCGAAATTATCCATTCATTCCCAGCCACAGTCTTTCTGCTCAGGATCTCTGTCCGTAATACGCATTCTCACCGTGCTTTCTGTAATAATGCTTATCCTGCAGTTCCTGGGGCGCCGGCTTTATATCCGGGTTGAGGAATTCGCTCCTCGCCGCCATCTTTGCCACTTCCTCTGTGACTACGGCATTGTGTACCGCTTCTGCCGCGTCTTTCCCCCAGGCAAAAACCCCGTGGTTCCGGCAGAGCACAGCCGGGACTGCGGTGTGATCGATCTTCTGCCGCTCAAACTCATCTGCGATCACGACGCCCGTATTTTTCTCATACGCTTCAGCGATCTCTTCCTTTGTCAGATTCCTCACACATGGGATCGTCCCGTAAAAATAATCTGCGTGAGTCGTCCCATAGCACGGGATGTCCCGCCCCGCCTGGGCCCAGCTTGTCGCCCAGGCAGAATGCGTATGCACGATCCCGCCGGTCTTCGGGAAACGGTTGTAAAGCACGACATGCGTAGGCGTGTCGGAAGAAGGATGGTACTTTCCCTCCACCTTATTTCCTTCAAGATCCACCACCACCATATCCTCCGGTGTGAGCTTCTCATATTCTACGCCGCTCGGTTTGATGACGAAAAGACCGTTCTCCCGGTCTATCCCGCTTACATTTCCCCATGTAAAAGTCACCAGCCCGTATCGTGGGAGCAGCATATTTGCCTCGTATACTTCCTTTTTCAGCTGTTCCAGCATCTCCAATTCTCCTTTCGCATTCCCCTGCCGCGGCCTCTTTTCAAACGTCCAGCACTTCTCCTGGCAGATCTGATATAACTATATAACATTACATGATTCAATACAACTCGCGATTTTTAAGAAATGCTTTCCGGATCTTCTGATGCTGCTTTTCTTCTCTATCCTATCTTACGCCTTGCTGCAAAGAGGGCGGCTGAAACCATTCCCGCCGCGGCAAGTGTCAGGAACCAGGAAAGAGTCTCTGCTCCATCCCCTGTCTTTACCGCCGCTTCAGCCTTTTCCCCATATTTATCTTCATCTGTTCTGCTGTCAGTATTTTCCCCAGGCTCCCGGCTTCCGGATGTATTCCCGTTTCCATCCGGGATCCTGTCTCCCGGATCTTCTGTCATTGTGACGAACGCAGTGCCGTCCGGGTCTCCGCTTCCTCCTTTGAGCACCGGATCTGCTGTCGTAACGATCACCTCTTCACCCACAGCGTCACCGCCTGCATATTCTCTGTCAATGATCTTCTGGGAATCACCGCCGATGCATTCCAGTTCGTTTGTTTCAATTCTGCCTTTTCCGGCAATTGCGTCCCCTCCCGGTCCGTCGTTCCCTACGCCGCCTATCGCGACCAGTTTCCCGCCGCCGGAAACCGTTCCGCCATTTAAATAGACGCCGATGCCGCCTGTATGCCCGGGAGCATAAGTCTCATCACCTCCTCCGGCTGCTGTCAGCGAGCTTCCTGATGGTATCACAAGAGTCCCGTTTACCTGGAGAGCTGTCTGTCCGGCAAGATCTCCGCTCCCGCAGTCTCCTTCTATATAATTCGTCCCTGACGCTGTAACTGTTCCGTTGATGATCACAACTGTACCCACATCATCTTTCTTCGCGCCGTCAGTGAGGAATCTCGCATTTGAGATTACCTGAGCGTCTTTGAGAACACTACCGTCATTGAGCGTCAATGTATCTGTGATGGCTGCATAATGATCCATGGAAAAGGTTCCTCCGTTTACCTCTATCGGACCATATGCCACGGAATCCCGCAATGTGAGAGAACCTCCTTTTTCTACAATGATCTTCACACTGCTGTAAATCTTAATATTCTCAAAAGTCACATCACACCCCGCAGGGATCACCAAAGTATCCGATGCCACGGACTTATTATTTCCAATGATCCCGTAAAGTCCTGATTCATGAGATCCGTAGATAGTCTCCAGATTTGTCGGCACCACCGCGTTATCACTGGTCCAGATCTCATACGGCTCCATATCCCATTCAGACACATTCTCGTCCAGCCCTTCGAACTGTTCTTTCAGGGTCTCGTCTCCTCTGTAAATCCGAAGCTCTGCGCTGTTGGAAACTACGGTCTGTCCTTTATCCTTTAATACGGCTGTCACCTGGTAAGTTCCGGCTTTCTCCGGTGTCCCGGAGACCACAATACCGTCATAAAGATAATATGCTGTCATCCCACTGCCCTCAGGTGTAAGCCTCACCTGCAGTTCAGCGCTGTCCGAATCATAGTCATAGTAGTCTATTTCTTTTTCATCGGCTGTCCTCACATACACTTTCAAATACTCCTGATATCCGCTCTGGCCCTTTGTCACACAGTCAAGCGTGCCATCAAGACGAAGTTCCATTCTCTCATTGATCACAAGGGAAAGTTCCTTTGATACCGGGGTATCTCCATCCGCTTCCGCCGTCAGCGTCACTTTTACATTTCCTGCTTTCACCGGTGTTCCACTCAGGATCACGCTTCCCTTCCCGGCAGTTCCTTCTGTCCTCACAGTGATGCCGCAGTCTGCCGGAGACACAGATGCAGCTATCTGAGCTGAATCTTTATTTGTCCCGGTCACTTCGTATCCTATCTCGCTGAAATACTCAGTCCCGACTGCCGCTTCCTCCAAGATATCTCCGGTCAGGTTCATTCCCAAGGGAATATGGGAGGGAATAGGGGTTCCGGTATTTTCAGGCTCTTTTGTCCCGCCTGTGTACTGGGCAGAGCCATTGTTCTCGATCTTTCCGTTGGAAAATATACAATCGTTGAAAGTTGCCGTTCCATTGTTCACAATCGTACTGCTGAAAGTACAATTGTCAAACACGACCGACACTCCTGCCGGGACAGTTATGCTTTTTTCCGGCATATTAAATTCAATATATTGAACAGTCACATCACTGTCCTCTGCAAATGTAAAGCTTCCGCTGTTGTAGCCAATCTGCCTCGTAGCAGGGCCGTTATCACCAAAAAACGACTTGTCCCATCCGCTGAGCAGCGTCACCTGCGCCGGAAGGACAGTCTGTCCCGCTCCAACCGCCGTACACGTGATCTTTACTGTGTCCGCGCTGCCGATCCCAGTAAGCCATCCGTCCAGATCTGGATAATTGTCAGTAATCTCAAGCACCTTTTCTTCCGCCGCATGCACCTCCTGCATAGATATCCCGCTGCCCACTGCTATCATGCAGAGACAGAGGACACACGCAGCAAATGTTTTCCATCTTTTCACTCTTTCTTCCTCTCTTTCTCTGTGATTAGTTTTAACTAACTATTTTACAAAGAGAAAGAGGACGATGATCCATCCTCTTATTTTGAAAAAAGCACATACAGAAACTTCTCTTTTTATGCACTTTTTCCTCTCCCCGTCTGTTAGCCACGGCTAATTATAGTCCTGCACCCATCTACTGTCAATCAATCTCCTTTGGGCTAATTGAGACTTTCTATCACTTTCTGCTTTAAAGGTCATTTTTTCTCAGTATTACACTCCCGCAGCGGCTTTCTGAATCGAAATATCGTATCCATAATAAAAATCGCCAGCGCGATCATCCCCGCGATCTCCAGCGTCTGTAACAGATAATACCCGCACATCTCCCGGTCATTTTCAATGATATAATATACGATCCGGTACATCCCCGCCCCGGGTACGGTTGGCAGGATCCCCGCGATCAGAAAAACTGTCACAGGCGCTTTAAACACGCGGGCAAAAACATGAGATACAAAAGCGATCGCCAGGGCAGAGAGAAAGGAAGCCAGGACCACATCCATCTCTTTCTGGGTACAGTACAGATAGATCCCGCCGCCGATGGCGCCTGCAAGTCCCGCAAGGGGCACATATTTTCTCGGGGTCTCAAGCAGGACGGCAAACCCTGTGATCGCAATAAAGCTTCCAGCGATCCCTAATATCAGAGTCATAAAAACGCACCTCCCGGATCGATCAGCTGCATGAGCAGCATCCCAACACCTGCGCCAAGCGCGATCGCAGCCGCAGTCATAAACGCTTCCAGCGCCCTGGCTCCTCCTGATATAAAATCATGCCTCAGAGTATCACGGACCGCATTGGTAACTGCCATCCCGGGCACGAGCGGCATGAGACCGCTGATGATCAGCGTATCCACATTCAGCGCCGGAAACAGACAGAAGAGCAGGATAGAAGCAGCCGTAGTTCCAGCCGCGCAGACCGCATTCAAAAAGAAACCTCCTGCTCCCATCCTCTTTCCAACAGTCATAAGAAGAGCCAGCGCTCCGCCTACAAAAGCCGAGGCTGCAACTTCCCTCAGCCCTCCGCCCCATAAAGGGGCAAACCCCATAGGGACCAGCACTGTCGCTATATTATACACTGATGTAGAATACTGCCTTCTCTTCAGATTTTTCAGGGCTGCATATGTCTCTTCCAGACTCATTTTCCCGGAACAGTATTTCCTGGAAATATCATTGACTTCGATAATACGGTAAATATTTGTCCCCCGGTCATCCACCCTCCGCATCACGGTCACAGGCTGCACGCCGGGATCCTCCATTGTTGCCACGATCCCTGTCAGCATCACAAGAGCCTCCGCTGTCTCCGTATTTCCCGTACTCAGGATGTGCTTCATTGTATCCTCCACCCGGTACGTCTCAGCCCCGCTCTTTAACAGGATCTCTCCCGCCAGGACTGCTGTATCTATTACAAGTTTATGGTCCATTTTCCAACCTCCGGCCCGATCATCTTTCCTTCCCCCCTCTTTTCAGACAGGAATCTCATTCATACTTTCCTTTCGCCACTTTCCGTCCCTTAAGCACAGACTGATTTTTATTGACGAAGGATCTGGTCCTTGCCCTCAGCAGAGTCTTCCGCCCTTCCGGCGTCCGCGTATACACAACCTGGAAACTTCCCATCGCTCTGCGGATCTGCCGTTCAAAAGTATACGCCCGTTCCTTCTGCTTTCCAAAAATTTCTGGCACCGCATAGAATTCTTTTTCCCGGCGTCCGGCAGCTTTGCGCATCAGCACATACCTTGGGTTATCAATGATCCCCCATAGTTCTTCCATACAGGCTGCAAATACTGTCTTATCACGCATGGTCCCGCCTTTAAGCCACACCGAGATCAGGATACCATCCGCAGATTCCACTTCCACACGGCAGTGTTCCGGGTCTTCCAGCTCTCCAAGCTCAGCCAGAGCATCCGCCACCGCCTGTCCGAGCCGCCTCATCCTGCGTTCCGGCGTACTGAACTGAAAGAGCCGGATCCCGTATTTGGCAATGCCCGCTGACGCCAGGACCGTAACCGCCCACAGCACTATCGAAATTCCGGGAGAAGACAGATATCCCGCTTCCAGAAAAACTCTTCCCATGACTGACAGGACCGCCAGGATAATGCTGAGTATCTCCAGTCCTAATGCGTGGACGAACAAATAGCCTGTCGCAGCTTCACTATCCCGGATATCTTCAGTCTGCTGTACTTCCATCTCTCCCCTGATCTCTTTCATTGCGTCCGCCCATCGCCTGCGGAGCCCCTCTCTGTCTGACGCCCGGGCAAGCATCTTTTCATTGATCTCTTCCATCTCTTCCCTGGTATTAAAATCAGGGATTCCCAGCCGTCCGATCCCGCTCTCGATCACCGGGGTCTCCCATGAGACCCCGAGAAACGTATCAAACCTTCGGGCCAGTGTCTCATAGTCTCCTGAAAAATCCGCGTCTTTTTTCTTCCCTTCTTTCCGCGGGAAAATACAGGCCAGATGCCAGATATTCCCTGTTTTTCCCGGATCGTTCCGGTCTGTCCGGATCGTTCTTCCCCGCATCTGGTTGCTGAGCATGAAAGCCCCCACATAGGTGGCCAGGATCAGAGAATTAATGCATGGAGCGTCCCAGCCTTCTCCTAAAAGTGATTTTGTCCCAACTAAAGCATTGATCTCACCCTGCTCAAAAAGTTCTGTCACCGCTGACACTACATGCGTCTGTTTTCCCTTTACCTGCAGCTTCCCGTAACCGGTATCCCCGATCGGGATCAGGTTCCCTTCACACTTCTTCTTGTCCAGCATTCCCAGGATTTTTTCTTCTGTATCCAGGGGGATGATGACCACAGTACCGCTCAGGCATCCCAGACGGATCCCCTCTCTCTGCTTTCTCCTCAGGAACTCAAAGATGGGCACCGCGCCGATCTCCGAGGTCATTTCCTGCTGCGTGCCTATAACGGAAAGTTTCTCCTTCTTAATATAGTCACACAGGATCAGCAGCCTCATCCGTCCGCCCATACTCGCATATTCTGCCTCCACGATCCTGCCGATGCTCTCCATCTTGCCCTTGCTCTTGACCAGGAGCTTCTGCATGACATCCTTATGTGTCAGGCAGACTTTTTTCCGGTAAATGCACCCTGCTTCCTTTAATTTTCCTAAAAGCTCTGTCCGTTTTTCCTCCAGGACATGGTAAGACTCTGTATCATCGTACAGGAACCCCTGCAGGAGGATCTCCAGCCACTCATCATTCAGCCCCGGGAGTTTCCCCCGGGTGCCGATCAGCTCTTTGAGATATGGGGAAAACGGGATCCCCTGCGCCTGGCAGAAGATCAGGAGTGCAGAAAAATATTTCGGCTCATCCAAAAACTTTTCGCTGTATCCTTCCGGATCCGCCAGCCCTTTATGGGATGCGACCATCCGGGCGAACTCACGGTCTGCCAGAAGCTCATCCCGTACTTTCGCCGTCTTTTTCTGATATTCTTCGATCTCCCTCAGTTCGTCTCCTGCCGGCCAGTTAAAATAAACGTAATCCTCATGAGGGCACAGGCTTCCTTCCCTCACCAACTCCGGCGTGGAGATTTCTTCGTCAATAGGGCCGCACAGATCGATATACCGCTTCCACTGATTCGGCGTACTGTCATATGGCGGTGTAGCTGTCAGGGCGATCACTGCCGCCCCTTCCATCTCTTTCATAAATGCTTCCAGGGCTTTCCACCATTCGCTCCTCAGGTGATGCGCCTCGTCCAGACAAATTGTCTGTATTCCTGACTCTTTTACAGCTTTAAAGAGATCAAAATCCCGGAAGTCCACAGTTTCTGATGCTTCCGGATCTCCTGTGCTTTCACCCCCGCTTTCATCCTGATCCTCCAGAGCTCCTTCATAATGTTTCACAGCGCTGTACAGAGCCTGATACGTAACTGCTGTGATCATTTTCATATTTTTAAGGTCATTGGAAAGGATCGTCTCCGGGCTGCACCCGTCTGCAAGGAACCCCTCCGTTATACGCTCCAGCCACTGCTGCCGGATCGTTATACTTGGAGACAGGATCAGGCAGGGCTCGCCCAGACGGCGGATCAGTTCGATCCCAAGCGTTGTCTTCCCGGATCCCGGCGCGGCAACTATATGCAGCTTCCTGTCCGCGAGATACTTCTGAGAATTGGTCAGCACTCTATCCTGATAATCCCGCCATGTGCCTTTAAACTGCAATAAATTTTCATAAATATTTCCCATCATTTACGTCCCCGGTTTTCCTTCGTATTTACGTCCACTTTATAACGGTTTCCTGAAAAAGTCAATCAGGCATATCCGATGCGGCCCAAAGCACTGCTGTGCATACACGCAAAGACCCGCAGGCTTATGATACACCTGCGGGTCTTGTTTTCTTCATTATAAAATCTGCGGAAGATCCGGCTTAGTTTCCAGCCATCTGAGCAGCAACTTCCTCTGCGAAGTTCTCCTGCTTCTTCTCGATTCCTTCGCCAGTCTCGAAACGGACAAACTTCTTAACTGTCATGTTCGCGCCGTTCTCTTTTGCTACCTTGTCAACATATTTTGCAACTGTAAGGTCGCTGTCCTGAACGTATACCTGATCCAGAAGGCAGATTTCTTTCATCTCTTTGTTGAGACGTCCGATGATCATCTTCTCGATGATATTGTCCGGTTTCTCCGGGTTCTCTTTCTTAGCCTGAGCAAGAAGGATCTCTTTCTCGTGATCCATGTACTCCTGAGAAACTTCATCGCGGGATACATACTTCGGAGACATAGCTGCAACCTGCATTGCCACGTTCTTTAAGCATGTCTTGATCTCATCGTTCACAACGTCAGTATCTGCCGCAACGAGGACACCGATACGTCCGCCGCCGTGGATGTAGGATACAACGCATCCGTTCTCAGCGCTGACTTTCTCAAATCTTCTGATATTCAGGTTCTCGCCGATCACTGCGATCTTCTCTACCAACGCATCTTTCACTGTCTTGGAATTGTCAGCTGCCCACGGCTCTGCCATGAACGCATCCATATCAGCCGCGTCAGAATCAGCGATCTGATTTACAACAGTGTCAACAAATCCCTGGAACTCATCGTTCTTTGCAACGAAGTCTGTCTCAGAGTTTACTTCTACGATCGCTGCAAGCTTGTCATCTTTAACAACAGCTTTTACGATACCCTCTGCTGCGATCCTGCCGGCTTTCTTCTCAGCCTTTGCCTGTCCGTTCTTTCTTAAGAACTCGATAGCAGCATCCATATCTCCGTTTGTCTCTGTGAGAGCTTTCTTGCAGTCCATCATGCCTGCGCCTGTCATCTCTCTTAATTCTTTTACCATTCCTGCTGTGATTGCCATGATAAATTCCTCCGTTTAATCATTGATCTATCGTTTATATAACCGCTCCATCCCTGATGAAGCAAAAGCTCCAGCCTTTTGTCAGGCTGAAGCTTTTCAGGATCTCTTACTCTTCAACAGCCTCTACAGCTTCCTCTGCTACCTCTTCTGCCGCCTCTACCTCATAGTAATCCTCATCTGTCGCGCCCTGGTTCGCCTCGATGACAGCGTCAGCCATCTTGGAAACGATCAGTTTTACAGCTCTGATCGCATCATCGTTGCCCGGGATCACGTAGTCAAGCTCTTCCGGATCGCAGTTTGTATCGCAGATACCGATCAGCGGGATTCCCAGTGTATGAGCTTCCTGCACGCAGATCCTTTCCTTCTTCGGGTCAACTACGAAGATTGCATCCGGGAGTCTCTTCATCTCTTTGATACCGCCCAGGTTCTTCTCAAGCTTAGCCCACTCTTTTTTCAGAGCGATAACTTCCTTCTTCGGAAGTACATCGAATGTGCCGTCCTCTGACATTGCCTCGATCTCTTTGAGACGTTTTACACGGCTCTGGATCGTCTTGAAGTTTGTGAGCATACCGCCCAGCCATCTCTCATTTACATAGAACATCCCGCAGCGCTCTGCCTCTGTCTTGATCGCATCCTGAGCCTGCTTCTTTGTTCCAACGAAAAGGACCGTGCCGCCTTCAGCAGCGATGTCAGAAACGGCATTATATGCATCGTCTACCATGCCTACGGATTTCTGCAGGTCAATGATGTAGATACCGTTTCTCTCTGTATAGATGTACGGAGCCATCTTAGGGTTCCATCTTCTTGTCTGATGTCCGAAATGAACACCTGCTTCTAAAAGCTGTTTCATTGAAATAACACTCATGTTTCTTTCCTCCATTTGGTTTTGTACTTCCGCATGTTTTATTTTTTCCGAGACCGTCCGGGTTTCCGGCTTGGGCACCATCAGAAAAATCCGCATGCGTGTTTTTTTGCAACGTTTGTAGTATAGCACAGAAATAAGGGGCTTGCAAGAAATTTCTCCACAAAATTTCTCCACAAAAAGCCCGTAAACCAACCAAAATGTAACCATAAAATATAACCTGTCCGTAAAATGTAACAGTCCAGCCGCGCCATTCGTAAAACAGTACTGTAAAAAAAGAGGGTGCATCCGCACCCTCCCTGCATGTTCCTTATTTTTTATGTCTGCGTTTTAGATAAAGGATGACGAAGCCCGCTGCCACTGCTGCCACCGCGAGAACTACCCACAACATAACATTCGAGGAATCCCCTGTCTGAACAGCTTTTGCACCCTCAGCTTTTCCATTATTTTTATCCTTATCAGCAGGATCTGTCTGCGGCTTTTCACTTTCAGGAGCCTTTGCCACAGCTTCGCTTCCTGCTTTCAGATCTTCGCCATTTACTTTGATGGCTGCGCCTGACTCATTCTTCACAGTCACGCCGGCCGGCGCTTCCAGAGCCGCTCCCTCAGAAGCCTCCTGGACCGTAACGACCGCGTTTTCGCTCACTGTTTCCAGCACCTGATTGATATTGCCAAGTCCAACAACCGTTTTGGTAACTCCCTTATCCGTGATCGTTGCCACCTCCGCAGCATCGAATTTCTCCTTTCATTTTCATTACTAAGTAACACATATCATTTTACCTTCTTGCCGCATTTTGTCAAGTTTTCCTTCCAAAAGAGCCCTGAACTCTGGCAGGATACTCTGTTTGCCTGAAATTCTGACCGCAGAAAAATACCCGCAGGACATGCCTGCGGGTACAACTTGGTACGTGTTTTATTCTATTACTCATCAACGCTGTAGTTCGGAGCCTCTTTTGTGATGTGGATGTCATGCGGATGGCTCTCTTTCAAAGATGCAGCGGAAATCTTCATGAATCTGCCGTTCGCTTTGAGCTCCTCGATCGTATGTGTGCCACAGTATCCCATACCGGAACGCAGGCCGCCCATGAGCTGGAACACGGTATCTTCTACAGTTCCCTTATAAGCCACACGGCCTTCCACGCCTTCCGGAACAAGCTTCTTGGCGTTTTCCTGGAAATACCGGTCTTTGCTTCCGTTTTCCATGGCCGCGATGGATCCCATCCCGCGGTAAACCTTGTACTTTCTCCCCTGATACAGCTCGAATGTTCCCGGGCTCTCATCGCATCCCGCAAAGATGCTTCCCATCATACATACATTCGCGCCTGCCGCGATCGCCTTTGTCATATCTCCTGAATATTTGATACCGCCGTCCGCGATGATCGGGATACCATATTCTCTTGCCGCCTCATAGCAGTCCATGACCGCTGTGATCTGCGGGACACCGATGCCCGCAACCACACGTGTCGTACAGATGGATCCCGGACCGATCCCGACCTTGACCGCATCCACGCCTGCCTCGATCAGAGCTCTTGTCGCCTCTCCTGTCGCCACATTACCTGCGATCACCTGAAGCTCCGGATATTTTTCTTTCACCATGCGCACAGTACGCAGTACATTCGCGGAATGTCCGTGAGCAGAATCCATGACTACTACGTCAACCTTCGCCTTCACCAGAGCATCCACGCGCTCCAGGCAGTTCGCTGTGATACCGATCGCAGCGCCGCAGAGGAGACGTCCCTGGGAATCTTTTGCTGACAGAGGATATTTGATCTGCTTCTCGATATCTTTGATCGTGATGAGACCTTTTAAGTTGCCTTCATCATCCACAATCGGGAGTTTTTCTTTTCTTGCCTTTGCAAGGATCTTCTTTGCCTCCTCAAGGGTGATCCCTTCTTTTGCAGTGATCAGCCCTTCGGATGTCATTGATTCTTTTATCTTTTTAGAGAAGTCTTCTTCAAATTTCAGGTCACGGTTCGTGATGATCCCGACCAGCTTGCGTCCTTCTGTGATCGGCACTCCTGAGATACGGAATTTTGCCATCAGGTTATTGGCGTCCTCCAGAGTATTTTCCGGTGAGAGATAGAATGGATCTGTGATAACCCCGTTCTCTGATCTTTTTACCTTGTCAACCTCCTCTGCCTGAGCCTCGATCGTCATATTCTTATGGATGATACCGATACCACCCTGGCGCGCCATCGCGATCGCCATGCGGTGTTCTGTTACCGTATCCATCCCGGCGCTCATCATCGGAATATTCAGTCTGATCTTCTTTGTAAGGTAAGTCGACAGGTCCACTTCGTTCGGTATTACCTCAGAGTAAGCCGGAACAAGCAGCACATCATCAAACGTAATCCCTTCGCCAATAATCTTTCCCATATTTTGACCTCTCTTTCTTTTGAATCCGCATTTTGTAAATGTTTACCTGATATACTACAAAAATTCAAAACATATGTCAACAGTTTTGGCAGAGGCAGGATCTTTTTTGAGTTGATTTATTTTAAGCCCTATTTATAAGTTTTGCTAATATATTGATCAATTTAATCAATCCGGATCTCTCGGAGAGTCCCCTGCGAAAGACAAAGACTCAAAAAAGGAAGCATGGCGCTGACCGTACGGCGGGACCAAATCTTCCGCCGCATGGCCGGTTTCAGCCATACTTCCTTTTATATCTTTCTCAGATCACGGAACCTGAAGCAGATCTTACATCATACCCATTCCGCCTGCACCTCCTGCCGGCATTGCCGGAGCAGGCTCTTTGATCGTGGATACAACGGACTCTGTTGTCAGCAGCGTTGATGCAACGCTGGTCGCATTCTGAAGTGCGCTTCTCGTAACTTTTGCCGGATCGAGGATACCTTCCTCTACCATATCCACATACTCTTCTTTGTACGCGTCAAATCCGATACCCGGCTCTGATTCTTTTACTTTGTTTACAATAACAGCACCCTCAAGTCCTGCATTTGCAGCGATCTGGTAAAGCGGAGCCTCCAGGGCTTTCAGGATGATCCTTGCACCTGTCTTCTCATCACCGTCCAGTTCCTCTGTCAGTTTTGCAACTTCTTTTGCAGCGTGGATATACGCGGAACCGCCGCCTGCGATGATTCCTTCCTCTACTGCTGCCCTTGTGGCATTCAAAGCGTCCTCCATGCGGAGTTTTGCCTCTTTCATTTCAGTCTCTGTTGCCGCGCCCACACGGATAACCGCTACGCCGCCTGCCAGTTTTGCAAGCCTCTCCTGAAGCTTCTCTCTGTCGAAATCAGATGTTGTCTCTTCGATCGCTTTCTTAATCTGAGCGATCCTGTCGTTGATCCCGCTCTTCTCTCCGCAGCCGTCGACAATGACTGTATTCTCTTTCTGTACCTTAACGGATTTCGCACGCCCGAGCTGATCCATTGTTGTCTCTTTGAGGTCAAGACCAAGCTCTTCAGAAATCACCTGTCCGCCTGTAAGGACCGCAATATCCTGGAGCATTTCTTTTCTTCTGTCGCCATATCCCGGAGCCTTCACTGCAACTACATTGAATGTTCCGCGCAGTTTGTTGACGATCAATGTGGTAAGAGCCTCGCCCTCGATATCCTCAGCGATGATAAGAAGCCTTGCGCCTGACTGTACGACCTGCTCAAGGAGCGGAAGGATATCCTGGATATTGGAAATTTTCTTGTCTGTGATCAAGATATACGGATCATCAAGAACTGCTTCCATCTTCTCCATATCTGTTGCCATATAAGCGGAAATGTATCCGCGGTCAAACTGCATACCTTCTACCAGATCCAGCTCTGTCTGCATTGTCTTGGACTCTTCGATCGTGATCACGCCATCGTTGGAGACTTTCTCCATCGCGTCAGCCACCATCTCTCCTACAGCCTCATCACCTGAAGAAACTGCTGCGACTCTTGCGATCTGATCTTTGCCTTTTACTTTGCTGCTCATAGCGTGGATCGCTTCAACAGCCTTATCTGTGGCCTTTTTCATACCTTTTCTCAGGACGATCGGGTTTGCTCCTGCTTCCAGGTTCTTCATTCCCTCATGGACCATAGCCTGTGCCAGGACTGTAGCTGTTGTCGTACCGTCTCCGGCTACATCATTTGTCTTGGAAGCGACTTCTCTGATCAGCTGTGCTCCCATATTCTCGAATCCGTCCTCCAGTTCGATCTCTTTTGCGATCGTAACGCCATCGTTTGTGATCAGCGGTGCGCCAAATGATTTGTCGAGAACCACATTTCTTCCTTTCGGTCCAAGTGTCACCTTTACTGTATCCGCCAGCTGATTTACACCCTTTTCCAGGGCTGCTCTGGCTTCAGCTCCGTATTTGATTTCCTTTGCCATGTCAATACATCTCCTTATATTATTCTTTGACTGTCTGTTTCAAAATAGCCTCGCTAAGTGTCTGTGGATGATCCTCCTCGCCTCTGCTCGGAGTATCGGCTAAAACACTAAGCTCGAAAGTACCTCGCTAAGTGTCTGTGGATGATCCTCCTCGCCTCTGCTCGGAGTATCGGCTAAAACACTAAGCTCGAAAATACCTCGCTAAGTGTTTTATGCCTCTACGATTGCGAGGATGTCGTTCTGTTTTACGATGATATATTCCTCACCGTCGAGCTCTACGTCTGTTCCTGCATATTTGGAATAAATCACTTTGTCGCCCGGTTTCACCTGCATTACAACTTCTTTTCCATCTATATTTCCGCCAGGTCCCACAGCGATAACTTCTGCTTCCTGCGGTTTCTCTTTTGCCTGTCCCGGCAGTACGATACCGGATTTTGTTGTCTCTTCTGCTTCTAACTGTTTTAAAACAATTTTGTCACCCAACGGTACTAACTTCATTGTAATTCCTCCTTAAGCTTTTCTTTGTTAGCACTCATTTCTTACGAGTGCTAAGCCTCATGAATATAAAATAGCACTCCCATTTCCATTTGTCAACCTGGTTTATAAGGTTTTTATAAATGTGAACGGGGTCTGACCCCTGCCAGGAAAATTGTCAGAATTTTCAACCCGGAGGGGTCTGACCCCGTTCACACTTTTTTCACAAAAACAAAGCGCGCCGCTCAGGCGCGCTTTGTCATCCTTCTGCCTTCATAGACATTATAGAACCCATTTTCGATCCGAAACTTTAATATCTTCCGGTCTTCCTTACAATATCTTTCTTTTACAACACCGGTACAGTAAAGGAGTTCTGTCCGCGTAGAGATATAGCAGCGGTATTTTGCATCCAGAGAAATTACTGTAAGTTCATCTTCTTTCAGTTCAAGATAAATATTATCCTCTTCCGGATCATATTTGTATACCCTGCACTGTCTGGTCGCCTCATCAAAGATTCCATCTGCGGAAATTGTCTTCTCCATCCGCAGGTCAACAGGATTGCCTTCATACATTGCCGTCACCCTCCAGACTACATGCGCTCTTTCCTGATCTTTTCAAGTTCTGTGAACACATAATCATTTAAGACTTTAATGTAAGTCCCCTTCATTCCGGAAGACCGGGACTCTATCACGCCCGCACTCTCAAATTTGCGCAGTGCGTTGACAATAACCGAGCGTGTGATGCCCACGCGGTCTGCCACCTTGCTGGCCACCAGTATCCCTTCTGTTCCGCCAAGTTCATCAAAAATATGTATGATCGCTTCCAGCTCTGAGAATGACAGCGTGCTGATCGCAGACTGCACGATATGCTCTTTTCTTGTTTCTTCTGCGTTTTCCTCATTTACAGAGCGGAGCATCTCCAGCCCGACAACCGCGGTCCCATACTCGCTGAGGATAATATCATCAATAGAATATGTGGAATCCTGCTTATAAATAAACAGTGTTCCAAGCCTTTCCCCCGCAATATCGATCGGAGTGACGATCGCCTGGCATCCCTGGACCGCATCCGCAGAAAAACCGAGCGTCTCAAGGTTTACATTCTCCTTGGTAGAAAGAATGCTCAGAAGCCGCTCATTGAGCATGGCATCGATATGTGAGCCGACGGACTCCGTGATCAGTTCATGGATCTCCCTGACAGACGGGCATTTGCTCACTCCGAGTATTTTCCCTTTTCTGCTGACTACCAGCACATTAGAATCAAGTATCTCGGTAAGCACAGCACAGATATCATTAAATACCACCTTGCTCGAGTTATTGTTGTGAAGCAGCTTATTGATCTTTCTTGTTTTGTCTAATAGTTGTACGCTCATTATTTCCTCCGAATACCATTCATCACATGCAATTGTATACACAAATCCTTTTATAGTAATATACACATTTATGCTATCACACAATTTTCAGAATAGCAATACAATTTCGTCATTGTTTTACTATTTTTTTCGGTCGATGCCCGTCACATACCCACATTTTTCATTCGCGCAGACAAGCTTATTTCCTTTTTCCACCATGTATCCGCCGCATTCCGGGCACTTTTCCGAAGACGGCTTTTGCCAGGACATAAATTCACATTCCGGATTATCCTCACATCCGTAATATTTTCTGCCTTTTTTCGTCTTTCGGACGACCACATCCTTGCCGCAGACCGGGCAGGGCACTCCGATCTTCTCAAGATACGGCTTCGTGTTCCTGCATTCCGGGAAGCCGGGACAGGCAAGGAATTTTCCGTGGGGGCCGTATTTAATGACCATATTCCTGCCGCATTCTTCACAGATAACATCTGTAACCTCATCCTCGATCTTTACGCTTTCCAGTTCTTCCTCAGCCTTTTTTACCGCTTCATCCAGATCCGGATAGAAATTACGGATGATCTCTTTCCATTCGACCTTGCCTTCCTCTACCATATCGAGGAGCCCTTCCATATTTGCCGTAAAGTTCACATCAACAATGCTCGGGAAAGACTGTTTCATTATATTGTTGACGACCTCTCCGATCTCTGTGATATAAAGATTCTTCGCCTCTTTTGTCACATAGCGCCGTCCCAGGATAATGGAAATCGTAGGCGCGTACGTACTGGGGCGTCCGATTCCGAGCTCTTCCATCGTCTTTACAAGGCTCGCCTCAGTGTAATGTGCCGGCGGCTGTGTAAAATGCTGCTTCGGATCAAGGCTCTCCTTTGTGAGCACAGAATCCATGCTCAGCCCTCCTACGAGCACATTGCTCTCTTCCTTCTCCTCGTCAGCCTCTGTATATACCGAGCGGAACCCTTCAAACAGCAGTTTGGACGCTGACACTGTAAAGCAGTACTCCCCCGCTCCGATCTTTACAGATGTAGACTCGTAGCGCGCGGGCGCCATACGGCTCGCAGCAAATCTCTTCCAAATAAGCTGATAGAGACGGAACTGATCCCGTGTGAGAGATTCCTTCAGAGAAGCAGGCGTCCTGCTGATATCCGTCGGGCGGATCGCCTCATGGGCATCCTGTATCTTCTTCCCGTCATTTTTCGACTCCTGCCCCGCCGCTGCATATTCATTTCCATACACAGAAGAAATGTATTCTCTCGCAGAAGCATCCGCCTCATCCGCGATCCTGGTGGAATCTGTACGCAGATAGGTGATCACACCGACTGTCCCGTTTCCTTTGATGTCAATCCCCTCATAGAGCTGCTGTGCGATACGCATTGTCTTCTGTGTCCCGAAGTTCAGCGCTTTTGCCGCCTCCTGCTGAAGCGTACTGGTAGTAAACGGCAAAGGTGCCTTGCGGATCCGTTCGCTCGTTTTGATATCCGTGATCCTGAATTCGGCGTTCTCCGTCGCTTTTAAGATCTCATTCAGTTCATCCTCTGAATGGATGGTCATTTTTTTCTTATCCGTACCGTAGAACTTTGCCGTAAGAGGCCGCTTTTCCCCCTTGATCTTCAGCACTGCATCCAGCGTCCAGTATTCTTCCGGGATAAATGCATTGATCTCATCCTCTCTGTCTGCTACCAGGCGCAGGGCGACTGACTGCACACGTCCCGCACTCAGCCCGCGCTTTACCTTTGCCCAGAGCAGGGGGCTGATACGGTATCCGACCATACGGTCAAGCACACGCCTCGCCTGCTGGGCGTCCACCAGGTTCATATCAATATCACGCGGCGCTTTCAAAGACGCCTTGACCGCATTTTTCGTGATCTCATTAAATGTGATCCGGCGCATCTTTTTCTTATCCAGCTTCAGCGCCGCCGCAAGATGCCAGGAGATTGCCTCACCTTCCCGGTCAGGGTCAGTTGCGAGAAAGACTTTATCAGACTTTTTGGCTTCCTTCCTCAACGCGGCAAGGATATCTCCTTTTCCCCTTATCGTAATATATTTGGGTTCATAATCATGCTCTATGTCGATCCCCAGCGAACTTTTTGGCAGATCACGCACATGTCCCTGGGACGCGGCTACCGTATAGCTGCTTCCCAGAAATTTTTTGATCGTCTTTACTTTTGCAGGAGACTCCACGATAACAAGATAATGTGCCATAAATCTAAATCCTCCATTAACACCGGGCTATGATATACTGATTTTTCGATATTTCTCTGATGTATCCCTCCAATTCCAGAGTGACCAGCAGTTCCATGACATCTTTAATATCCAGCTTTGTCTCCGCAGCCACCTGATCCACGCCCTTGGGATACAAACCGAGACAACTATACACCAATTTTTCTTTCGTTTCAAGCACTTTTTCATTTTTGCCATCCTTTTTGGCCGAGGCTTTCCCGCCTGGCTGTACGCCTTTTCCGCTCAGCCCCCACTCTTCCGCGAGCGACTCAGGAGACAGCAGGATCCCCGCTCCCTGGCGGATCAGACGGTTGCAGCCATCGCTTAACGGACTGTTCACAGGCCCCGGGAGAGCATACACATCACGCCCCTGATCCAGAGCCATATCCACTGTGATAAGAGAACCGCTTTTCCGCCCCGCCTCCATCACCAGCACCGCATCGGCAAGACCACTGATGATCCGGTTACGCGCAGGGAAGTGCCTGCCCAGAGGCGCTGTACCGGGCGGGAATTCAGACAGGATCCCTCCGCCCTGCTCAAGGATATCAACATACAGCCCAATGTGCTCTTTTGGATAACATACATCTACTCCACACCCGAGCACAGCATAAGTCCTCCCGCCGCCTAACAGCGCTCCGCGATGCCCCATCCCGTCGATCCCCCTCGCCATTCCACTGATGATCTCTACCCCCATGCCTGCCAGTGTACGGGCAAACTCAACCGCATACTTTTCACCATAGGGAGTACATCTGCGCGCACCTATCACAGCTGCTCTCCTGGACTTTTCATCCGGCAGGCTTCCCTTAACATAGAGTGCATACGGATAGTCTGCTATCTCCTTCAGGCACTTCGGATACTCATCCGAAAACCACGGCACAAACCTGATCCCCTTTTTTACCATCGCATCATATTCAGCCCCCGGATCCCCTTGTTTCCTCGCCTGCTGTATTGTATTTCGCTCTCCTTCATCCAAGAACTCAAATTTCCTCATCTGTGTTTCTTCCATATAATATAGTTCCTCTGCTGCTTTGACACACTTCCTGAGCAGTATTTTTTTACTCAGCGGTATCCCATTCAGGTCCGCCAGCCAGTATTCATATTTCACAGCCTTACCTCCTGTCTCTGCCAATATCGCTCATCTACCACACGATATCCTACCGCCTCTTTCAAATGGCGTTCCCTGATCTTTTCCTCGCCTTCCAGGTCAGCGATCGTACGGGCAGTTTTTATAATACGGTGGTATGCCCGGGCGGTCAGCCCCATTACTGTAAACACCTGTTCCATCAACGCATGTTCCTTTTCCCCAAGCACACAGTATTTCTGGACATCATTTCCCCGAAGCGTAGAATTTGTCGTTATTTTTGTCCCTTTATAACGCCTTTTCTGTATTTCGCGTGCCTGGCACACTCTCTTCCTTATTGCCGCCGAGCACTCCCCCTTCCTTTCTTCAGCCAGATACCGGTATTCTACCCTGGGCGCCTCCACGCACAGATCGATCCTGTCAAGGAACGGACGGCTGACCCTGCTTAAATACATATGGATCTGTGCAGGTGTGCATGTACACTTTTTCATATCCGGATAGCATCCGCACGGGCACGGGTTCATCGCCGCCACCAGCATAAAATCCGCCGGGAACCTGTAATTTCCATAGTTCCTTGATATCTGTACGCTCTTTTCTTCCAGAGGCTGCCGGAGGACTTCGATCACACTCTTTCTAAATTCCGGCAGTTCATCCAGAAAAAGGACTCCTCCATGCGCCAGGCTGATCTCACCCGGTCGCGGGACTATCCCGCCTCCGATCAGGGCTGCTCTGGTTGCTGTGTGGTGCACTTCGCGGAAAGGCCTTCTGCGTATAAGCGGTTCCTTCTCATCCAGCATCCCCAAAACACTGTATATCTTAGTGATCTCCAGGCTTTCCTCCATATCCAGCGGCGGCAGGATCCCCGCAATGCATTTCGCGGTCATAGATTTTCCGCTCCCCGGAGGACCGATCATCAGAAGATTATGTCCTCCCGCCACAGCTATCTCCGCCGCTCGCTTTACATTTTCCTGTCCCCTGATATCTGCAAAATCCGGGATCTCTTCTCCCCATTCGTCTCTAACACCTGTCTCTTTCCTGTTCTCCGGCCGCCTGCCTCCTGAAAGGATGCTGACAACCTCCTCCAGGTTCCCCACGCCGATCACGTCTGCACCTTTCACCAGAGAACCTTCCGATCTGTTCTCTGCCGGTACGATAAACCGGGTTATGCCTTTTTTCTTCCCCTCCATTACAACAGGCAGGACTCCGGGTACTTTCCTCACTCTCCCGTCAAGCCCCAGCTCTCCTGTGATCAGATATCCTCCGGCCGCCTCCGGGCGGATCTGTCCGAGAGATGCCAGTATCGCTACTGCGATAGGCAGGTCAAAGGAGGCTCCTCTTTTCCTCAGTGTAGCCGGCGACAGATTAACGACTGTGCGCTTTGCCGGATAGTCGAATCCGGAATTCCGGATCGCAGTCCTCACCCTTTCCCCTGCTTCTTTTACCTCTGATGACAGATATCCCACCATATGGAACATGGGCAGACCGTTTGATACATCTGCCTCCACGCGGACAAGCTCCACTCCCAGCCCGTCGATGGCAGCGGATAAAATTGTACTGAAACTCATCTGTACTCCTTTCCTATGAGTTCCCTGCTCCGTAAATTTACCGAATAAAACACCACTTTTTTCAATAAATAACTGGATTTCCGGCCGATACGGCCAGACACTCTTTTGGAGTGAGATTACCGGGAAAGATATCCCCGGGAATGTATGTCTATAATAGCCCACACACTGGCCAGTGTCAATGCAGAACGACTTTATACCTGATATGCGGGTATTAATATACTCTTTTTTCAGATAACCGCCTTTTGCTCTTCTCACCCGTCCCTGCTGCTTTTTCTGTCCATACTGCTTTCCCCATATACTGTCCTTCTTTTAGTTGGAAAAGCACGTACCTTTGTCTTTTTTCATACACTATATCAAATGTGCTAAGAGGTGCCGTCTTGAAATCATTTCCCAGTCCTCTCACCGCTTCGGAAGAGAAGTTTTACATCCAGAGATATACAGAGGGAGACCTCAATGCAAAGCACATCCTCATCGAACGGAATCTAAGGCTCGTGGCCCATGTGATCAAAAAATATCAGAACCTGGAAGAAGACCCTGAGGACCTGCTCTCCATCGGGACGATCGGACTGATCAAGGCGGTCGTCACATTCAACCCGGAGAAAGGGAACCGGCTTGCCGCGTACGCATCGCGGTGTGTGGAAAATGAAATCCTCATGCACCTGCGTGCCAAAAAGAAATCTGCAAAAGAAATCTCCCTCTACGAACCCATCGGCACTGACCGGGAAGGCAATGAAATCAAGCTCTATGACATCATTGAGACTGACGAGGTCGATGTCCCTGAAAAGATCTATCTCAAAGAAAACATCCAGAAACTCTACGAAAAAGTCGAAAACGAGCTTTCCCCGAGAGAAAAGCTCGTTTTAAAAATGCGGTATGGTCTTTATAACGGAGAAGAATACACCCAGCGGGAAATCGCCAGACAGTTAGGGATTTCCCGCTCTTACGTCTCACGGATCGAGAAGAGCGCGGTAGAAAAACTGCGGGATCACTTCCGGGACGATTAAATCTGCATTTATGCAGCAGGGGAGCCTTCCGGTTTTCGGACGTTTATCCGATCGGCAGGTTCCCCTGAAAGTCCAGCTCCTCTACTCCTCAAAGCGTATTTTCATATAGGATCTGATCTCTTCCACGCATTTCTCGAATCCCAGCTTTCCGCTGTCCAGGCAGAGATCGTAATTCCTTGCGTCCGCCCACTCATGACCTGTGTGATAGCGGTAGAAATCGCTCCTGTACTCATCGATCCTCTGGATGTACTTTTCCATTTCTTTCTCAGTCATGCTGTGGCGCTCCATAGCGCGGTCCAGACAGAACTTCCTGTCCGCATGGATAAACACGCTCATCACATTCGGATAATCCTTCAGCACATAGTCCGCGCATCTTCCGATGATGACACAGGATTCTTTTGCCGCCAGGTCCTTGATGATCTTAGCCTGATAATTAAAGAGATTGTCATCAGACGTAAAGCCTTTGTCCTCCGGCGGGAGCAGTTCGCCCTCATAAGGCCGGCTCAGGAGCCGGAACCAGCCGGCACGGCGGATCTTTTCGTCAGACATGCCGAAAAGTCTTTCATTGATCCCGCTGTCCTCTGACGCCATGCGCAGGATCTCGCGGCTGTAGCAGTTGATCCCCAGTTCATGGGCAAGCATCGCGCCGATCGTCTTCCCGCCGCTGCCGTACTGCCTTGAGATAGTGATCACAATATTTTTCATAGGGGCACACCTCCTTTATTCTCCGAGATAAGCTTTCTTAATAGAATCATCTTCAAGAAGGTCTTTTGCCTTCCCTTCGAGAACGATCTTTCCGGTCTCCAGGACATACGCGCGGTCCGCAATGGAGAGCGCTTTCTTTGCATTCTGCTCAACGAGGAGCACCGTGGTGCCGCTCTCGCTCACCGAACGGATAATGTCAAAGATCTCATTCACCATGATCGGAGAAAGTCCCATAGAAGGCTCATCCATGAGGATGATCTTCGGCTTTGACATAAGTGCCCGTCCCATCGCGAGCATCTGCTGCTCGCCGCCGCTGAGCGTCCCGGCCATCTGGTTCTTTCTCTCTTCCAGACGTGGGAAACGCTTATAGACATTTTTCAGGCTCTCCTCGATCTCATTTTTATCTTTTCTTGTATATGCGCCCATCTTCAGGTTTTCATACACACTCAGTTCCGCGAACACACGCCGCCCCTCCGGCACATGCGCCATTCCCATGGACACGATCTTGTGCGCCGGCACTTTTGTGATGTCTTTTCCCTCGAACAGTACGTGTCCGTTTTTCGGCGAGATCAGGCCTGTCACTGTGTGCAGGGTCGTTGTCTTGCCCGCGCCGTTGGCTCCGATCAGGGCGATGACTTCCCCTTTATCGACATGGAAGGAGATGCCTTTGATCGCCTGGATCACACCGTAATATACTTCAAGATCTTTTACTTCAAGCATTGCCATAATTCACGTCTCCTCCTATTCTCCAAGATATGCAGTGATGACCTGCGGGTCATTTAAGACATCTGACGTCCTGCCCTGGGAGAGTACCTCTCCGAAATTCAGCACGGTCAGTCTCTCACAGATGCCGCTTACCAGTTTCATATCATGCTCGATCAGGAGGATCGTCATATGGAACTCCTCCCGGACGAAACGGATCATGTCCATCAGTTCACCCGTCTCATTGGGATTCATTCCGGCCGCCGGCTCGTCCAGCAGGAGAAGCTTCGGCTCTGTCGCCAGGGCTCTCGCGATCTCCAGCCTTCTCTGCTGGCCGTACGGAAGGTTCGCCGCGTCTACGTGCGCGTACTTTTCCAGGTCAAACACTTTGAGCAGTTCCATCGCCTTTTCATCCATCTCCCGCTCTACCCTGCGGTATCCCGGCAGACGCAGGATCCCTTCCAGCGTGGAATAATGATGCTTGTTGTGGAGTCCTGCCTTTACATTATCCAGCACGCTCAGTTTCTTAAAGAGACGGATATTCTGGAATGTCCTGGCAATTCCCGCCTTACTGATATCAATGGTCTTCTTTCCGGTAATATCCTGTCCGTCCAGGATAACTTTCCCGCTGTCCGGCTTATATACTCCGGTCAGCAGGTTAAAGACCGTTGTCTTGCCCGCCCCGTTCGGCCCGATCAGGCCGTACAGCTCTTCTTTTTCGATTGATATGTCAAATGCATTCACCGCGCGGAGACCGCCAAATGAAATGCCGAGATTTTTTACATCCAGTAATGCCATTATTGCACAGCCTCCTTTTTCTTTCTTCCGAATCTGAGATAACGCTCTCTCCACTCGATCGCCTTGGGTGCCCAGTTAAAGAGCATCATAACGATCAGCACGATCGCATAGACGAGCATACGGTAATCTGATACCGGCAGGCCTCTGAGAAGTTCCGGAAGCATGGTCAGGATCGTCGCCGCGATGATGGATCCCCTGATATTTCCGATACCGCCCAGCACGACGAATACGAGGATCATGATCGACTGGTTGTATCCGAAGTTGTTCGTATTCGCTGTCAGGGTAGACAGGTTATGCGCATAGAGTACACCCGCCGCGCCTGCAAGCGCTGCTGAAACTGTAAATGCCATCAGTTTATATTTCGTCACATTGATACCGATCGACTCTGCTGCGATCCGGTTGTCACGGATCGACATGATCGCGCGGCCATCCCTGGAATTGATCAGATTGAGCACGATAAACAGAGTGATCAGGATCAAAATAAATCCGATCAGGAAGGTGGCGTCTTTGGGCGTTCCCGTGATCCCCTGCGGTCCGTTCACGATCACCGTACCGTCAGGCTCCATGTCCAGCGCCATCACATCCTTTGTGGAGAAGTGGAAACCATTCTCATCTTTTCCGATATACAGGACATTGACCAGGTTCTTGATGATCTCACCGAAAGCAAGCGTAACGATCGCCAGATAATCCCCTTTCAGGCGGAGTACCGGGATGCCGATCAGGATGCCAAACACTGCCGCCACCACGATACCGATCAGGAGCGCCAGAAGGAAGCGGACAATGTCAACTGTGATCACGTCCCGCATGCATTTCGAAAAGAACGCGCTGGCGAACGCGCCCACGCACATAAAGCCCGCATGCCCCAGACTCAGCTCGCCCAGGATACCGACCACCAGGTTCAGCGAAACAGCAAGGATCACATAAATACAGATCGGCACCATCAGCCCTTCCAGCAGGCTGGATACGCTGCCCGTACTGATGAGCGTCTGCATGACTGCAAATGCCACGATGACAATTGCGTAGGTGATCAGATTCTTTCTCGTATTTTTGTTCATAGTACTGATTTTATTTTTCATCGTCTTCTGCATATCATCCACCTACACTTTCTCCTGAATCTTCTTACCTAAAAGTCCGGTAGGCTTTACAAGCAGCACAATGATCAGGACAGCAAACACGATCGCGTCCGCCATCTGAGAGGAGATATATGCCCTTCCGAAAATCTCGATCACTCCGAGGAGAAGCCCTCCGATAAACGCTCCCGGGACCGAGCCGATCCCGCCGAATACTGCGGCAACAAACGCTTTGATACCGGGCAGGGCGCCTGTGTAAGGCGTCAGGCTCGGATAAGCGGAGCATAACAGGACTCCGGCCACAGCCGCCAGCGCGGAGCCGATCGCGAAAGTAAGGGCGATCGTTCCGTTCACATTGATCCCCATGAGCTGTGCTGCGCCTTTATCCCCGGAGACAGCGCGCATCGCCTGTCCGGGCTTTGACTTCTGCACGAATGTGATCAGCACTGCCATGATAATCAGGCAGACAACGATAGTCACGACCGTCTCCCCGGAAATATTCAGCTTTCCGCCTGCCAGCGACAGTCCTTTCCATTTGATCACAGACGGGAACGTCTGTGCATTCGCGCCAAATACAAGAAGCGCCACATTCTGGAGCAGGTAGCTCACACCGATGGCAGTGATCAGCACTGCCAGTGATGACGACGCATTTCGCAGCGGCTTGTAGGCGATCCTCTCGATCACCACACCGAGCAGCGTACATACACCGACCGCGATCAGTATTGCGATGATCGGCGACATACCCGCCTGGGTCATAGAGATAAGCGCCACATATGCGCCGATCATGATGACATCACCGTGAGCGAAGTTCAGCATCTTTGCGATACCGTATACCATGGTATATCCGAGGGCAATGATCGCATAGACGCTTCCAAGGCTCAATCCATTGATTAAATAAGATATAAAGCTCATACTCATTCCTTCCATTTCTTTATCTTATTGTTGACATTGCTTCGATTATATCACAGGGGGACAGGGGATAGCAATAAAAAAATCGAGTGTGCTCGGTTTTTGTTCTCTCCTACTTCTCCTCACACACCTGGAAGATATAAAACTTCAGATAATACGAATCCCCGGCTCCCCACAGGATCGGATGATCCGGCGCCTGTGTGCGGAATTCCACCTGCCGCAGCCGCTTATGCACATTCTGCGCAGCCTGCCCGATGGTCTTAGTGAAAAGCTCCTGATCCATGAAATGCGAGCAGGAGCAGGTCGCCAGATAACCGCCATCCTTTACCAGCTTCATGCCACGCAGATTGATCTCCCGGTATCCTTTCACCGCTTTTTTGATCGAGCTTCTGGACTTGGTAAACGCGGGCGGGTCCAGGATCACCACATCGAACTTCTCCCCCTGCTTTTCCAGTCTCGGGAGCAGGTCGAACACATCCTCGCAGATAAATTCCACCCGGTCGGAAAGACCGTTCAGCGCCGCATTCTCCCGCGCCTGGGCCACGCCCAGCTCTGAAGCATCCACGCCAAGCACATGCTCCGCCCCGGCCAGCCCGGCATTGAGGGCAAAAGAGCCGGTGTGGGTAAAGCAGTCCAGCACCCGCGCGCCTCTGCACAGTTTCGCCGCTGCCCGGCGGTTATATTTCTGATCCAGGAAGAATCCCGTCTTCTGTCCGTCTTTTACGTCCACGTAGTAGCGCACGCCGTTCTCCACGATCTCCACCTTCGTGTCAAACGGTTCGCCGATAAAGCCCTTGATGCGTTCCATGCCCTCCTGCTCGCGCACCTTCGCGTCACTCCGCTCGTACACGCCGCGGATATGGATGCCGTCCGCCTCCATCAGCTCCTTCAGGATATCAACGATCATCCCCTTGAACCGGTCGATCCCAAGCGCCAGGGATTCCACGACCAGCACGTCCGCGAACTTATCCACCACAAGCCCGGGCAGAAAGTCCGCCTCCCCGAAGATCACGCGGCAGCTCGAGATATCATCCATGACCTTCTTCCTGTACTCCCACGCATTCTTCACCCGCATGCGGAGAAAAGACTCGTCCACCTCGGTATCCCGGTCTCTTGTCATCATACGGACGGTCAGCTTCGAATTGCGGTTGACAAATCCCCGTCCCAGGGGATACCCGTCAAAATCATGGACGAGCACGATATCCCCCTCCGTAAAGCTCCCCATAATACTTTCCACTTCATTATCATAGATCCAGGGACCGCCCTGCTTTAATGTGCGCCCCGCGCCTTTCTTTAATGTAACAACTGCATTCGGCATAACTCTTCCTCCTGTCGATCCTCACTTTATTTTCTCTTCGGCAGTTTCCGAAAGATATCATACCACAGTTCTCCTGCCCCGTCACAGAAAAAATGCCTCACAGAGAGCTGCCGGGCGCTGCTCTGTGAACCATGCCCATACAGGGAATGCCCCGGACCGCCTGCATATCTCCCACAGCCGTCCGGGGCATTTTCTTCAGGACTCGCGCTTTCGCCGCAGTCCCCGCCCACTCTCATTATTTCAGCAGCATTTCATAAGTAAAGCGCCTCACTGCCCGCTGGAGCAGCATCCATGCCAGCGCCGCGCACAGCACGCCCAGTCCCAGCAGTATCCACACATTCAGGAGCATTACGCCCGCGAACTGTCCCACCACCAGAAGGATCACCGGTATGATGAGGAATACCGCGCTCTGCTGGGATTCTTCCACGCTCTGTGCCTTTGCGGAATTTCTCACGATCAGGGTCACCGCGATCAGCGAGACTGCCGGAGAGAGCAGGAACAGGACGATCGCCCAGCCCACCCCCGGGATAAGAGGGTGTCCCATCAGGAAGACCGCTTCCAGTTCCAGGACCGCCAGCATCACCGCGAACGAAACAAGAGACACAAACATGCTCAGCAGAAAGGATGACAGCACCTTTGCCCGGAAGATTTCCTTCACGGACAGCGGGCAGTACAAAAGCGTCTCCAGCGTGTATTTTTCTTTCTCTCCCACAAATGCACTTGCCGCCATGATCGAAGCTGCCATGATCGGGATCATCAGGAAGAACGCAGGGAGGATATTGTTAAAGATCATCCCTGCAATGACCAGCTCAACGTTCCCTGTGCGGGCAGACTCCGGCAGAAGTTCCAGAAGGGACATAACGTCCGGGTCGTCCGTGGCGAAATGCACCGCACAGATAAAAATGGATGGAAGGACCACTGTCATCATCAGGGGAACGATCCAGAGGGGGATAAAAAGTCTCTTGTTCGACGTAATTCCCCTGATATCTTTTTTGATGATTGCTTTTTCCGCATTTTTCATTGCAGTCTCTCCCTTCCCGGCGCGGTCAGCGCGAAATAAATTTCTTCCAGGTCCGGCTGTTTTGCCTCCACCTTATAAATATCCCCTCCGGCTGCCGCGATGCGGCGGACGATCTCCGGTATCTCCTCTTCGGAGCGGATCGAAGTCTCGTATTCCAGAGCGCCGGTCCGGCGGAATCCCATTCCCGGCGGCATGCTGCCCGCGCGGATCTGAAGTGTGATCCTGGAAAATGTCTCCGCGCGCAGTTCATCCAGCGTCCCTGACGCCAGGAGCTGCCCCTCTTCTATCAGCCCGTAGCGGGTACAGATTTCCTGTGCATACCGAAGCTGATGTGTGCAGAGGAACACAGTGATCCCGCTGTTCCTTGCCATCTCCCGGATCATGCGGTTGACATTCTGGGCGCTCTCCGGATCAAGCCCGGAAGTCGGCTCGTCGAGGAACAGGATCTTCGGGCCGTGGATCAGGGCGCGGGCAAGGGAAAGCCTCTGCCGCATGCCCGTGGACCACGCCGCCAGCTTCCGGTCCTTCGCTTCCTCAAGCTCCATCTCCCGCAGCAGCGCTTCCGCGCGCCCTGCCGCCTCGTCCGCAGGGAGCCCGAAAAGTTCTGCATAGAAAATAAGGTTCTGCATCCCGGTCAGGTTATCATACATCCGGGCATGCTCCGTGACGACTCCTGAGACTGCATGTACCTTTTCCGGCTCCCGCGCCGGGTCCGCGCCCAGCACCCGGCAGGTCCCCTCTGTGGGCGTGAGCATCCCGTTCAGCAGTTTCACCGTCGTCGTCTTCCCCGCCCCGTTAGGCCCAAGGAATCCGAACACCTCCCCCGGTTCCAAAGACAGGCTGACGTCCCGGACCGCCTGCTTCCCGCCGGGATAAGTTTTTGATAGATTGTGTAATTCAACAGCGTTCATTTCTCTGTACTCCTTTGGATTTCTCTGTCCTTACCTGCTTTTCAATTTCCAACACTGTTCCTGAGTACGAGCAGAACTCGTAACCTGCTTTATCGGAAGCATGTACTTTTGATGGTATTGTACGACGGCCGCCTGCGGATTACAATGGAGCCGCGCTTAATTTTGCCCGGGAAAAATCAACTTTCAGGAAACTTTCTTCCTTTTCGGTCAACACCGATCCGCCGCCTTTTTTGACTTCTCATCCAGCGCAGTATATAATATGGAAGGGCATCCTGCCCGAAGAATTTAAAATATGAAAAGAAGGGGTATTTCTCATGAAAAAACAAACAGCCAAAACAACGCGTAAAACTGCAGGTACAAAAACAAAACGCACCGAACTGAACTGTACGCTGTACCTTCAGTATCAGGACCGCGAATACAGCATGCCAGAGCTGAAGGAACTGATCCTGGAGAAATGCGAAGCAGAAGAGATGGACCCGAAGGATCTCCGCATCTATGTAAAGCCCGAGGAAAACAAAGCCTACTATACATGCGCCGGAGGGAGCAATTCCATCGCTCTGTGAAAGGACCGTATATGATCGATAAAATGCTGATCCGCGGCGCGCGGGTCCACAATCTGAAAAACATTGACGTGGACATCCCGCTCGGGAAGATCGTCGGCATCGCCGGTGTATCCGGCTCCGGCAAATCTTCCCTCGCCCTGGGTGTCCTCTACGCGGAAGGTTCCCGAAGATATCTGGACTCCCTCTCCACCTATACAAGGCGGCGCATGACCCAGGCTGCGAAGGCTGACGTGGACGACGTTCTGTATGTCCCCGCTGCCCTTGCCCTCCATCAGCGCCCGGGAGTCCCCGGCATCCGCAGTACATTCGGCACAGGGACCGAGCTCCTCAACAGTCTCCGCCTCATGTACTCCCGGCTTGCCAGCCACCGGTGCCCGAATGGGCACTATCACGCGCCCACACTTGCTGTCGCGGCGGGTCAGGAGCTGATCTGCCCGGAATGCGGCGCTCACTTTTATGCTCCGTCCGCAGAAGAACTCGCCTTCAACAGCCAGGGCGCCTGCCGCACCTGCGACGGCACGGGGACTGTCCGCACAGTAGACCGCTCTACCCTTGTGCCCGACGAGTCGCTCACCATCGACGAGGGCGCCGTCGCTCCCTGGAACTCTCTGATGTGGTCCCTGATGACAGATGTCTGCCGGGCGATGGGAGTGCGCACGGATGTGCCCTTCCGCGAACTGACCGAAGAGGAAAAAGAGATCGTATACAACGGTCCCGCGGAGAAAAAGCATATCTTCTACAAAGCAAAAAAATCCAACCAGGCAGGCGAACTTGATTTCACTTATTATAATGCCGTGTACACCGTAGAAAACGCTCTTTCCAAAGTAAAAGACGAAAAGGGCATGAAACGCGTCGAAAAATTTCTGAAAGAAGACGTCTGCCCGGACTGCGGCGGCTCCCGCCTGTCCGAGTCGGCGCGTGCGCCGAAGCTGATGGGCATCTCTCTGGATGAAGCATGCCGGATGACGCTCTCTGACCTGGCGGAATGGGTCCGCGGCGTCCCCGCTTCTCTCCCGGAAGAGATGCGCCCCATGGCGGAAAGCATCTGCGCCTCTTTCCAGACCGCGGCGAAGCGTCTCCTCGACCTGGGACTGGGCTATCTGACTCTGGACCGGGCATCCTCCACACTCTCCACCGGCGAGAGGCAGAGAATGCAGCTTGCCCGCGCTGTCCGCAACCGGACGACCGGCGTCCTGTACGTGCTGGATGAGCCGTCCATCGGCCTGCATCCATCGAATATTGCAGGGCTGACCGGCGTCATGCATGATCTGATCGCGGACGGCAACTCCGTGATCCTTGTGGACCATGACACTCAGATCCTCTCAGAGGCTGACTGGATCATTGAGATGGGCCCTGGAGCCGGCGCTGACGGCGGACATGTGATCGCGGAGGGCACGGTCGATGAGATCTGCAGGAATAAGGATTCCCGGATCGGCCCGTTTCTCTCCGGCTCTTTCAGGTCTTCCGGGAGTTCTTCCACGATTTTTCCCGAGATCCGAGGGAGATGTGAGAGGCATCCGGATGTCGCAAAAAGAACATCGGAACAATTATTTTCCGAGGGCCGGATCTGTCTCTCCACCGGACCGATCCACACTGTGAAGCCATTAGACGCAGAGATCCCCAAGGGGAAGCTGACCGCAGTCACAGGCGTATCCGGCTCCGGCAAGACAACGCTGATCCTGGAGACCCTGATCCCCGGCCTGCAGGCTCTGATAAACGGGAAGAAGCTGCCGGAGCACGTCCGCTCCATCGAGGCGGAAGGAATCCGTCAGGTAAAGCTCATCGACGCCACTCCCATCGGCATCAATGTCCGCTCCACTGTCGCCACCTACGCCAATGTGCACGATGAGCTGAGGAAACTCTTTGCCCGGACGCAGGACGCAAAGAAGCTGGGCTTCAAAGCCGGAGACTTCTCCTACAATACCGGGAAGCTGCGCTGCCCGGTCTGCGACGGCACGGGCGTGATCAGCCTGGACGTACAGTTCCTGCCTGATGTAAAGATTACCTGCACCGAATGCCGGGGGTCACGTTACTCCAAAGACGCACAGCGGATCAAGTATGTCGATAAAAAGAACAAAGAAGCCTCCTCCTGGTCCCTGCCGGAACTGATGGCAATGGACGTCAGCTCCGCGCTGAAAGCGTGCGGACACCTGAAGACTGTCAGCCAGCGCCTGCAGGTCCTTCAGGACCTGGGACTGGGATACCTGACGCTCGGGGAAGAGACGCCCAGCCTCTCCGGCGGCGAGGCGCAGCGCCTGAAGCTGGCAAGTGAGATGGGGAAGGCACAGTCTGACTCTGTGTTTGTCTTCGACGAGCCCACCATCGGCCTGCACCCGCTGGATGTGCAGACACTCATGAGCGTCTTCCGGACGCTGATCGGCAGCGGCGCTACAGTGATCGTTATCGAGCACGATCTGGATGTGATACGGGACGCTGACTATGTGATCGACATGGGCCCCGGCGGCGGGGAGGCCGGCGGAAGGATCATCGCGGCAGGGACGCCGGAAGAAATCCGGGAATCCTCCGCGAGTGTTACTGGAAAGTTTTTATAGAAATTTTATTCTTGCTTATCAGATTTTAATTACCGCAAAAGCTCCGAAAAAATCTTGAAAAACCGCGTCCGCAACCGCCGGTTGACAAATTTTCAAGCCCGCTTGGTAGCATGCGCCCACTGGTTCTGTTATGCTGAAATCACTGAAACGTACTGCGCATACGGACAGACCAATTACAAATGCAGGAGGGAAAACAGATGATCTTAGCAGATAAAATAGCAGAATTAAGAAAGAAGAACGGATGGTCCCAGGAAGAACTTGCCGGACAGCTCGGCGTATCAAGGCAGTCTGTCTCCAAATGGGAGAGCGCATCCTCGATCCCGGATCTTGATAAGATCCTGAAAATGAGTGAAATTTTCGGCGTCAGCACGGATTATCTCCTTAAGGATTCCGACGGGCCGGACGAAGAAGCCATAACGTACGCCGCACCGGACACGATCCCGGATGCGGACAGCAGCGGCGATATAAGGACAGTATCTCTGGAAGAAGCAAATACATTTATGGATATCACACAAGATATGGCGGCGAAAGTCGCGGCAGGGGTTTCTCTCTGTATCCTTTCACCGATCCTCATGATCCTCCTCGGCGGGCTTTCCGACGAAGAGGGCGGATATATTCTCCCGGAGGCTCTGGCTGTGGCAGCCGGCTTTACCGTACTCCTGGTAATGGTCGCTGCGGCAGTATCGATTTTCATCTGGTATGCGAGGAAGACGGAGCGTTTTGAGTATCTGGAAAAAGAACCGATCGAACTCGCCTACGGTGTGACAGGTGTGGTAGAAAAGCGCAAAAAAGGATATGAGCCATCCCACGGCATCTCCCTTGTCATCGGCGTAGTGCTCTGCATCCTCAGCGCAGTCCCCGTATTTGTGCTGGGCGTCCTGGACGAAGAAGGGATGCTTGCGATCTTCGGGGTCATCTTCTGTCTGGTCATTGTATCAGCGGGCGTATTTTTTCTGGTCCGCACCTGCGTGATCTTCGGCTCCTTCCAGAAGCTCCTCGAAGAGGGCGATTACAGCCGTGACAAGAAATTAGCCGACAAAAGAAACGAAATCATTACCACGGTGTACTGGTGTATCGTCACAGCAGTTTACCTCGGTTGGAGTTTCCACACAATGGAATGGCACCGCACATGGATCATCTGGCCCTCCGCGGCAGTGCTGTTCGCCGCGGTGCTCGGCGTCAGCGAAGCGTACCATAAGAAACGTAAATAGCGGCTTATCCTGTCTGCGCTGCGCCTGCAGGTCCATGCAGCCAGGTAAACATAACATATACCTGCCGGGCAAAAAGCGGTAAATCCATTTTGGACTTACCGCTTTTTGCATATCTTTCGTATTATCTCATAAAACTCTTCTCTGGCATACTTTTCCATGAATGGGCTGTGTCCGCATTGATCTAAAATATAAGCTTCGCATTTAACATGGTTTTTCTCCAGGGGGCGTATGACTCCGTCTGCCGGATGCGGATCACATGCCCCTTGTATCAGGCAGATCCTGCTCCCTGCATTTCCTGCTTTTTTAAATGACTCCGGCAACTTCCCGTCAGCCCGGAGTTTTGCAGCTTCATTCCATACACTGTTATACATTTTTCCGTCTGTTTTTCCCCTGCTGTATATGTTTTTCTTATCAATGCAGTAGTTATCTGCCTGCTCCAACACTGCCGGAAGTCTCTTCATATCCTCGTCATCCGCTCTGTTATCCAACAGCCTTTGGAATACTTCCCGCGCCTCTCCCTGCAGGTTCTCAAGTCTGCGGGAGATGATCTCCGGGACATACTCCACTTCCAGAGGAGGGCAGCCAACCAGGGTCATGGCTTCCACAACTTCCGGATACCGCTCAGCCGTCAGCACCGACAGCCACGCACCCCAGGAATGTCCGATCAGAAAAACCCTGTCCGTACAGTTTTCCCTGATCTGACAGTATAACTCTTCGATCAGTCCATCGATCGAGTATTTTGACTGGATTGCTTCCACAACGCCTTCCTTAGATGATCTGCTCAATTCTTCCGCAAATCCTCTCAGCGATCCAACAGCCCCGGGTCCGCCATGGACCAGGACGTATTTGTACGGAGCATTTCCGTGTAAACGCACCATGCTTCTTTCTCCTCATTCAATAAAACTGCTGTCGCTGAACCCTGCAGCGGGTTTATTTCCCAAATTATTATACTGATCTTTCTTTTATTTGCACAGGCATACTCAATATCAGCCGCAATTCTTTTTACAAACATCGAAAGATTTCAGACCTATTAATCCTCCCTTTTCTTCATATCCGGTCATCCATAAATCCCTGAGCAATAATGAATGCGACCTGCCATAAGTTGCGACTCTGATCCACATACCATCCGCTTTCTCTTCATAACCATAACACAGAAACCAGTGCCACACAAAGTCTTTGAAGTATTCATTTTTATGTTTCAGCAAAAGATAAGGTACGGGATATCCGCTGTTAATATGCTGTCTGATAAATTCTTCCGCTGCCCGCAGGTCTTCTGATCCGGGAAATTCTTCCATAGAGATATGCCTGTCTCTTATACACATC